>JAEEGL014483277.1_pt1 | contig 20479 bp, 27 predicted proteins | sample 9134231 | NCBI WGS metagenome assembly JAEEGL01 (sample SAMN16246548, study PRJNA631951) | gut metagenome | biome: gut microbiome; feature: rumen; material: fiber-attached | host: Bos | place: Iran: Karaj | collected 2018-10
CTGTTCGATTCCCATTTCTGGAACAATTTCCTCTTCGTCCTCGGCTATGTCTTCGAGGACGATCCTTTCTAGAATCTTGTGAACCAGTGAATGATCCAGGGACGCTCCAATTTCGTATACCGCATAGTCGGCACCAACACCTTCGTCTCGCTCGGCCTCAAGGACAAGTACGAGACCACCGAGATCCACGTCGACGTGAACATAGTCTACAACGACAGGCTCGACCTGGAGGCCTTCAAGGCCTGGCGTCCCGAGTATGCCGACGCCGAGTTCATCCTCGAAGACGGCGAGTACATCTGCGGATGGGCCATCGAGAAGATGAGCAAGTCGATGTTCAACGTGGTCAACCCCGATCTCGTCTGCGACACCTACGGTGCTGATACACTGAGACTTTATGAGATGTTCCTCGGCCCCCTCGAGCAGTCCAAGCCCTGGGACACCAAGGGTATCGACGGCGTGAACCGCTTCCTGAAGAAGTTCTGGAGACTGTTCTATGACCGCGACAGCTGGCTTGTCACGGATGAGGCGCCTTCACCTGCGGAACTCAAGGCCCTGCACAGGCTCATCGCCAAGGAGCGTGCCGACATCGAGGCGTTCTCGTTCAATACCGCCATAAGCGCGTTCATGATCGCACTCAACGACCTCTCGGCGCTGAAGTGCAGCAAGCGCGCTATACTCGAGCCGCTCGTCATCCTGCTCTCGCCCTTCGCGCCGCACATCTCCGAGGAGCTCTGGCACGCCCTCGGACATGAGGGCAGCGTGACCTATGCCTCTTTCCCGGAATATGTGGAGGCCTATACTGTCGAGGACAGCTGCACCTATGCAGTGTCGTTCAACGGCAAGACCCGCTTCACCGTCGACCTTCCCAAGTCGGCCGGCAAGGATGAGGTGGAGGCCGAGGTCCGTTCCATGGAGCAGACGGCGAAGTATACTGAAGGGCATAGCATAATAAAGGTCATCGTGGTCCCTGGAAAGATCGTGAACATCGTGATCAAGTAAAGCGTGATGGAATCCGACAGGAAAAAATACTACATAGTCAACAATTTCATCGTCCTGACGCTGGCAAGCTTCATCTTCGCCTTCGCTTGGGAAGCGTTCATGATCCCTAACGGGATGTCCGCGGGAGGCATGATGGGACTCTGCACCGTCATCCAGTACGCCACGAACGGGCTGATCCCGGCACAGTACTCGTACTTTGCGGTGAACGCGTTGCTCATCATCGTGGCCGTGATAGCCATGGGCATAGGTTTCGGTTTCAAGACCATCTATTGCATCGTGATGTCATCCGTCGCTATGGAGATAATCGCGTCCATTCCGGAAATCCATTCCGTTGCAGGACAGTTCTTCTATGTGCGCGAGACCCTGCTCATCCCTGTCATCGCCGGACTTCTCGAGGCAGTCGGCCTCGGCCTCGTCCTGCGTTTCGGCGCCAGCACGGGAGGAACCGACATCATAGCCGTGATGGTCAACAAATACTGGCCCGTGTCCCTGAGCAAGGTGTTCCTTGTCTCCGACATCGTCATCGTCACCCTGCTGCTGTTCCTTCCGGAAAAGTCCTTCACCGACATGGTGTATGGTCTCGTGGAAATCATCACCTTCACCGCCCTGATAGATTACGTCGTAGGCGGAAACAAGTCATCTTACCAGTTGCTGGTTTTCTCGGACCATTATGCTGACATTGCCGACCATATCACAAGGAACATGAACCGCGGTGTCACCGTCCTGAGCGCACAGGGCTGGTATACCAGGCAGGAAAAGAACGTCCTCCTCATCCTCATCAGCAGGAAGCAGCTTGCGGAACTGACTAAGGTCATCAAGGAGGTCGACCCCAAGGCATTCATGTCCGTGTCATCCACCAACAACGTCTACGGCGAGGGCTTCGAGGAGATCAAAGCCGGCCTGAAACTCAAAAACAAGTCTGAATCAAATGCCTCTTAAACAGAAGACCTTGGTCAACCATATCAAGGATTATGCATTCCTCATCCTGGGTCTGCTGCTGTATGTCCTGGGATGGACGGTATTCCTTGTCCCGAACAATCTCGTCGGCGGAGGAGTGACGGGCGTAGCATCGATCATACAGTACGCCACACACGGAGTCATCAAGATCGGTTACACGTATTTCACAGTCAACATACTCCTGCTCGTCATAGCCCTCTTCACGCTTGGCAAGGGCTTCGGAGGGAAGACTGTCGTCGCCATCGTACTGGCTTCGCTCGGTCTCAACCTCTTTCAGACATGGATACCCGCCGAGATATGCCAGACCCTCGCCGTCGACAACGGCAAGCTCATGAGCGTCATCATGGGCGGTATCCTTGTCGGTGTGGGCATCGGTTTCACGATGGCGGCGGGGGGCAGTACGGGCGGCACTGACATCATTGCATTGATAGTCAACAAGTACCGCGGCATTTCTCCCGGAAGGATGATACTCGGCATGGACCTGGTCATCATCCTTTCCTCCCTCCTCGTCCCTTCTTACACACCCGAAGGCGCCCTCATCCCGTTCACGGAAAAGATAGTCACCGTCGTGTACGGTCTGATACTCATCACGGTCTGCAGCACTGTCCTGGACATGTTCCTGGCAGGTTCCAAGCAGTCCGTCCAGCTCTTCATCCTGTCGCACAAGTACGAGGAGATAGCCGATGCCATCTCGAAGGACCTGCACCGCGGCGTGACTGTCCTGGACGGCCAGGGGTGGTACAGCAAGCAGCACACCCACGTCCTTATGGTGCTGACGCGCAAGACCGACCTTAACATCCTCCTCCGCTACATCAAGTCAATCGACCCGGATGCATTCCTTTCCGTGTCGACCGTGACCGGAGTTTACGGAAGGGGATTCGAGTCCATCCACGTCCGTCATTCGTCCAAGAACGTCAGCAAAGCATAAAAAAAGATATATTTTGTCTCTTTACCCCTCTCCGCGTTTGGCACGGAGAGGTTTTTTTTGATATTTTGGTGCTGTACGAAACGAGGAGGACAAATGGAGAGAGTACTCATTTATTGTTTTGCATCTCTATTCTTGATGATATGGCTGGCTTACAGCCGGGCAGGGAAGAGGGAGAAAGCGTGGGGAGAAAGTCTGATCAGGCTGGTCCCTCCAATGGCAGTGACTGCCGTCATGCTGCTGGACGACCGGTTCAGCACCGGCGGGATGCCGGCCTCCCTGCTGGCTGCGGACATGCTGTACCTTGATGCCCTGGTGCTGCATGGCGTGCGTTTCATCTCCGAGAAGGGGAGGGTGTCAGTACCTTTCCTGCTGCTGGCCGCCGCGGGCCCTTTACGGAGCGCACTCGCCGCTGCAGGCCATCCTTTCCGGATCGATCCAAGCGTGTTCATGGTCCTGGTTTCAGGGCTTATGCTGTCATATACCGTTGCTGAGGAAGTCATCCGGATTTTTCCTTCAGGGCGCCTGAAGGGCATCTTGCAGGAGCACGTGGCGCTCGTTTTCATGAAGGTGGCATCCGCACAGGGATTGACACTGACGGGCGCGTTCATACTTGCGGTACGTGCGTCAAGGCCAATGTGCCTCGTCCTCTGCGCAGTGCTTGCGGCAGTATATGCGTATCTCCAGTTCTCTTCCTCGCTAGGCACGCCGCACCCGCGTGTGATTCCGGTCGCGGTGGCGGCCGCCGTGCGCCAGGCCGCCCCGGACCGGGTGACGGACGAGTCCAGGCGGGAGGACCTGCTTTTCGAGAGGGTGGAAGCCTATATGCAGAAGGAAAAGCCTTATCTGGATGACACTTTCACCCTGACAAGGCTTGCGACGGAGATGATGACGAACAAGTCGATGCTTTCAAAGACGATCAAAATAGTATGTTATTTTTTAATAATTTCTGCCATTTACATAATTAATTATTATTCAATAAGTTAGGGCTTAAGATCGTACATAAATAACCTTTAATAGACTAGGGGGAGGGCTATTTAGACCCTCCCCCTAGTCATTGGTATATGGTAAAGTATATTATATGTAACTCTCCGATAATCAGAGATTTACGCTCACTTTTTCTCACTTTTATTGTCATTGCTCACAGGGAGTTGTTATATTTGTACCAGAATTAGTAAATAACTGTGTATCAGATAATTACAAACTTTTAACACCCAAAGCAATGAAACACATCATGAACGTCCTGAAGAACGAAATCTTCAACCAGCATTCACTCGTAGAAGGCCTCGTCAAGAAGGTAGCTATCAGCCAGGAGTCCTATCTCAAGGAGCGCTCCAATGAAGCTCTTTTCAACATCTGGAGCGAGAGTGTCAAAGACTTACAGAAGACCGAGTCCAACATCCGCTACCTTCGCAGTGCCTACGCGACCATCTGCGGAGCCTGCGAGGTTGAACCAATGACCATTGATGAGATCATGGCCGAGAAGAAGGTTAAGGAGACCAAGAAGGCTGAACGGATGGAGAAGAAAGCGGCTATCAAGGAGGCCAAAAAGAAAGAGTCGAATAAAGCCGCTTCTGGTACCCCTCAATCTAAAGGTAAGGATGAAGAAGGGAAGTAAAATCTGCTGCATCTGCCATCGGCCAATTAAGGGATATCCGCACAACGCAGCCCCATTGGCCGATGGAGAATGCTGCACGAAATGTAATACAGGTATGGTAATACCATATCGAATTGCCCTTTCTGGAGTCGTAATCGAACGGAAAACCCCAAAGAGCGAATAATCATGGAGTTTCTGAACAGGATTGAAGTTAAAGGAGTGGTAGGTTCTATAAGGACCTCCACTCTTGATAATAATCAGGCCGTTCGCTTTTCTTTAGCGACTGAGTATTGTTACAAGGCAAAAGACGGAATGTGTGTGGTTGAGACCACATGGTTTTCCGTAATCGGATTCAAGAGTGAAGGTATCACACAATCAACAATTGAGAATATAAAAAGGGGAAACAATGTTTATGTGGTCGGCAGAGTCCGTCAACAAAGGTATGTGGACGGCAACGGAATTGAGCGGAGCCAAAATGAGATTATGGCACAGGCAATATCAATCATCAATCAGTAATACTATGGCTATCTTATTAGAGAATTGGACTATTGAGGAGACCACTGGCTACAAACCACTGACTACCTTCTATACGGATTTCAGCATCGCTGAAAAATTCGGGCTCGACGGCATCAAATCTACTTATCAAGTTGCCTTCAGCAGTTGGAAAAACAATTACAAGTATCTGACTGAACTTGCGATGGTTCTGAATTGGAAATGCTGGAGGTGGTATGAGGTTAATAACGAATATTCAATACTCTATACAGAGTTATACCATCAGTTGGATGACTGGATATTTGACAACCTCAGCGGAGAAGAACTGGAGTACTATATATCAACGACAGATTAAGTCATGAAAGTAGGAGATAAAGTAAGAATAATCCGTATGGACGATGCCGGGGGCAAGGACTGGCAAGCCTCCAGAATGAACGGAGTCATAGGAGTAATAGATTATATAGACGATGCTGGTCAAGTTCATCTAGAAGGACATGGATTAGCTTTGATACCTGGACTTGATGAATTTGAAGTAATCAACGACTAAAGTTCAGGCCATTCCACTTGCTTGCTTTCTCGCAGTTCTGCGACAATAGGATAGTCTATCCGAAGTGGAATGGCCTTTTTTTATGCGTATGGAGAAGTGGTATCATAGCATTCAGGACTGGCACAGATTCGCCGATTCCGTTACCGATCTTGTCGAGGATTATCTTAAATACGGTAACGGAATAGATGAGAATGATGGTATATATGTCGATGAGGATGACGAAGCTCATCTGGCTAATAGAGAAATGACCCCAGATGATGACAACTTCCATCCGATAATAGAATTATTGGATATGAAAGGTGATTCACCTGAGGTCAATTATAGTGCGGTTGAGGAACTGACGGACAAATATATCTTTGTCCGATGAATATGATGTTACTTAATCACATGGCACAGGGACAGTGTCTTTTCTGTTTCTTCGTCACACCATTGTTTAATCACATCAATATCCCAAGTTGATGGGAATATAGAAGCGAGGTCATTTCGAATAGCCTTATTCGGCCCCCCTTTATAACCACATTTTAGTGGGTATAATAATGTGGGTTCTTCGGACTCATCTCGTAACTTCAAGCGAACGGAATACACTTCATACTCATTGGGCACAACAAAATAAGTGTCCTTGTAGGTAAAGTGCCAGATGTTCTTGTAGTCTTCATCCATTCGATTTATATAGTGCTTCTTAATAGTCAAAGGCACGAGTTGAATGTCATTATTAAGGTGTAGCATACAGCACTAATTCTGGATGAATGAATTGACCTCATTTATAATATCCTGTCTTGTCCTGTAACTATTACGCTCGTTAATGTAGAACATCTTCTTCTTTAAGTTCGAAATAGTACAGACTTCTTTGAACAACGAGATTTCTTTCTCGATATTTTGAACCTCTGCATTAGAGAGTGAATCGCCATCGTCATTCATGCTCAACAACTCTGCTGATGATGATAGAAGTTGAATGTAATAGATATCTTCATGGTCAATATACGTCAACAGATATTGTTCGAGTGATTGTATAAGGTTCATTATTTCAACAGGATTTTCATGTCGGTATAATTGCCCATATACCCATTCTCCGAAATAGTACCTATTGAATACAACCACATCCGTGTTTTGTGTCATATAGTCATTGATGACACAGTCGGCATGATGAAAAAAGACTTTAGTCATTTCCGCTAGTGGGTCTTCAACAGTTGTGTCTGGCTTATGACAGTGAATTACTTTCACAGAATCATTGTTGTCAATGATGTTATGGATAATGGTGTTTTTACCACAATTATCCGGTCCTTCTATAATTATTATCTTCATTTCTTTAGTATGGCCCATGCCTTTTCATGGGATTGATATAAATGGGGCGCTATTGAAGGCTAGCGCCCCATCAAGCCTTTGAATAATTACTTATAGAGAATAATAAGGTTCCCGTCTTCTTCACATATCTCGGCATCTTCCTCGATACGATAATCACCTGTTTCTATATTCAGCCTAAAAACGACACCTGTTTCAGTTTCAACAATCAGGCTCTCTTTTTCATTAATGTCAAACGATCTAAACATATTTCAATTATTTCGTGCCTTATCACGAGGTCTTAATTTGATTATTTGGGGCGCATTGAAGGCTAGCGCCCCGACAAAGCCTTTTATTCTAGGAAGCCAATCTGTTGAAAAGTACCCAATCAATTTCCTTAGGGTCATTGACCCATGTCTTTGAGCCGGAAGAGTTGACTCGATAGATTTGCGGAAAATAGTCTTCGACTTCGCCATACTTATTAGTGATTTCAACCCAAATCATGGAATAGTTGTTCTTTTTATATGAATTTTTCATTTTTATAAAGCACTTAACGAATAGTGCGACGTTCAATTCTTTTTTTATTTATGATTATGAAGTGTATAGTTTGAGTGTAGGTTAAGAATGATAGGTATAGTGGGAGCTATGTGAATGGTGCGTGGTTGAGGTATTTTTTATGTGAGTATGTCATGTCAAGCTGATTTTTTATAAGTTGGAGTAAATAGAGATGGATTTAGAGGATCGGGCGAGAAGAAGAGTTCTGTTTCTGGAATCATTTCATATTTGGAGTAGTCGTCGATGATATTAAAATCTGGTTCGAGTGGATTGGAGTTGAGGCTGGTGTTGGTGTTGGGGATAGAGGTAGGAATAGTATTGGGAGCGGTATTGGGGTTGGGGGTGGTATTAGAAATGGGGTCGTTGTTGGGTTTGAGAGAAGATTTTTTGATGGGTTCTGAGGAGGTTGTGATTTTGGTGATTTTGTTAGTGGATGAATCTTTTTGGATAGTGATTTTGTGAGTGGTTTTGGATTTGGAGAAAGTGATGGTGTTGCTGTAGAGATCAATGATGGCGACCTCACCGGTTTTTTTATTAATTAACCTTTTCATTTTTATTAATTTTTAAATCATTAAACTTTAATTTCTCTTACATGCTTTAATTGTAAATGTCCAAATTAGAATTCAATGTTTTTTTGAAATATTTTTTATTTCATTGATAATCAAAAAAGTATAGAGAGCAATTTCTTGCTGTTTAGCCCCGGCCGTTTTTGAAATTGTTTTAATTCTTGCTATATTTGTGGTATGGAGAAGAAGAAATACACCCCATTGAACTTGCCAGTGGAGTTAGTCCAGGAGCTAAAAGAGTTAAGGGAGGAGACCTCAACCCATGCTGGCAAGAGTGTCACCTTTGAGAATATGATACGTGAAATGATTGAGTGCAGATATAAATACGCTCAGTTTGATTTGTCAAGCGATATCATACAAGAGTTGTCATATTGGAGACAAGCATACTCCAATATCAAAGGAGCAGAGGTGTCTTATGACGAAATGATAAGGGATATGATCTCTTGTAACCGCAGGTTCAAGTGGTGGAGGAACAGTGGCCGTGACATTATTACCGAGTATAAGGCCGGAAGACTTGCAGAGGCCAAAGGGATTTCCAAGTCAAAGGCCAAGAAGATGGTGGTTGAATACGATAATGACCCGACAACAAGCAGTCGTGGACAGAACGGCTTCCTTTCCGATGCCTATAACATGCACTCGGAATACGTCTGGGACAAAGATTGGAAGGACTTGGTGTGAGATTCGTCCTCCACTATAGTCCAGCCTTCCTATAATAAGCTTAAAGAAGCTGACTGATGGTATTATCAGTCAGCTTCTTTTTCTTTGTCATTTTAAAAAAGGTCATCCGGTTTTCGTATTGCCTTGTGAAGAAAAAACGGTAACTTTGTAAGTTACGAGTAAAACGGATTAATATGACGACTGTCCATAAAGATATACATGAAGAAAGCGAGCAAATAAATGCTGTAAAGAAAATAGTAAAAGAAAAGGCGGCGAAGATTGATGCGAGCAAACTTAAAGAGACTCCAATCTCCGAAGGTCCATCATGGAAAGATCTCCCTTTTTCTCATCCTGAAAGAATGATTCGTCTCGCAACTGCTTTCAGTGGAATTGGGGCAATAGAACATGCTTTTCAACGCTTGGGCTTAAAACACGAAATCGTTTTTGCTGGAGATGTTGATGATAAATGCAAACAAAGTTACTTCGCAAATTACGATATATCAGAGGATCGGTGGTTTACTGATATCCGTGATTTTCACGCTAATCAATATAGGGGGAAGGTGGATTTGTTGGTAGGAGGTGCTCCTTGTCAGGCTTTTTCCATGGTGGGGAAACGGTTGGGATTTGAAGACGCTAGAGGTACTCTCTTTTATGAGTTCGCCAGACTGATAAAGGAATCAAACCCCAAGGTCTTCATTTTTGAAAATGTCAAAGGTTTATATAACCACGACAAGGGACGAACATGGAGTGTAATGTGTGACATCTTCCAAGAACTTGGTTATCATATTAATTATCGGGTGTTGAACAGTAAAGATTATGGAATCCCTCAACATCGGGAAAGGGTTTTTTGCGTCGGGTTTAAAAAAATGACAAAATTTGAATTCCCGGCACCAATCCAATTGGAATATAAAATGTACGACTTCTTGGAGGACTATATCGACTCAAAGTATTTCCTTGGAGATAAGGGTGTAAAATTCGTAACAAGTCATAAGAATCGTGAAAAGTTCTATACGCAAGTGAATGGAGAGATCGCATTGTGTCAGAAAAGGAACCAAGAATTTAACTGGCATGGCGATTTCGTTTATCACCCTATTGGAGATGGAGAGGATTTTGATGAGTTTGTATTTGATGTTCATGATGTTGAGGAGAAGTATTATCTCTCGGATAAGGTCGCGAAGTATGTTCTGACCCCTGGCACGAAGAACTTTCGTACTACGATTCAAACAGATTTGGAAGTGGCTAGACCGATACTCCAATCGATGCACAAAATGCATCGGGCGGGCGTGGATAACTATGTGACCCATAAAGGACGTATCAGGAAACTGACTCCTAGAGAGTGTATGCGTCTCATGGGGTTTAAGGATACATATAAAATCGTTGTATCCGATACTTCCGCATATCAGCAAGCAGGTAATAGTATAGTCGTGGATTGCTTGATAGCCCTATTAAAACAGATGGACATCACGAAATACGGAGTATAGTATGAAAATTTTAGGCAAAGATTTCAGGGTTCTTGAGAACTTTGACGGTAATATAACTGTTCCGGATTGCCTTGTTGTCCCTAAAAACAAATTAGGAGGAGGTCACGGAGAAGCAAAGCTTTATATCGCTTCAAAAGACGAAATGCGTTCTTTTTTTGGACCTGAAGGGTTTTCCGTAACATGCTTTGTCCTGAAAGAGGATCTGAGGCAATATATGAATGCTATAAAGCCGGAGTACTTTAACCCTACCTTGGACTATAAAGGGAAAAATGAGTTAAGAAACCTTTGGCGGGACAGAATGACCATCATTGACAGCCTGGAAGAAATGGTCATGTTCGAGGTTCATGACCAAACCCAAATTGAAGGGCCTCGAGGGTATGTTAATTCCTCCGACTTGGGCTATCAGTTGATCCGAGAATTGTCGCTTCCTTTAGTTAGTTATATTTCTGTTCTAAAGCTTTCAGGTAGTGGGAGTGTTCCGCTCTATTATTGGAAGCTTTTCGTTGATTATGATGCTCTTGATGTTGAAAATGCACTTGTCTTCAAATATGGAAGGAAACAGGATGAGCCGATAATTATACCTCAACCAAGTAAGAGAAATAAAAGAGATGAGGAGATTGGACGGGCAAGAGTAGGTCAAGGTAAGTACCGTGAGGCACTTCTTGAAGAATGTCCTTTCTGTCCCATTACGATGATAAACGATGAGCGGCTGCTTATAGCAAGCCATATAAAGCCCTGGGCGGTTTCTTCAGATAAAGAAAAGACTGACCCTCATAACGGTTATATGCTTTCCCCATTATATGATAGGCTATTTGACCGTGGGCTTATCACTTTTACAGATGACAGAAAGATGTTGGTCTCAAATTGGATTTCACCCAAAAACGTTCAGCGAATGGGTTTAGAGGATGGGCGTTTTTATCAGTCTTTACCAACAGGAGAAGAAAGATTACGCTATCTAGAGTATCATAGAGAATGTGTCTTTAAAGGCTAGCATTATATAAAATGCCTGATATTCTTACTCCGGAACAACGCCATAAGAATATGGCCGCTATTCATTCCACCTCAACAAAACCGGAGGTTAGGATGCGACATGAGTTGTGGAGAAGGGGTTTCAGATACAGGAAGAACAACAAACGACTTCCGGGTAGTCCGGACATCGTATTGTCGAAATATCGGACGGCTATTTTTGTTCATGGCTGCTTCTGGCACGGACATAAAGGATGCAAGAAATATACTGTCCCTAAGTCTAATACGGAGTTTTGGATCGAGAAGGTTGCTCGGAATCAGCAGCGAGACCAAGATGTGTGGCGGCAGCTTGAAGCGAAGGATTGGTCTGTAATTATCGTTTGGGAGTGCGAACTGGAGAAGAAACGGTTTGAGGAAACGATAGAAAGGGTTGTGGGGGAGATAATCGAGAACGGCAGACTATATGAACGGAGAAGGCAGGAGCGTAAGCTACTGCGAGAGCAACGGCTGATAGAGAGAAGTGAGCAGAAAGAGAGACAGGAAGCTATGATGTTAGAAATACGAGGGCTTAATAGGCAGTGACAGGTTTCAACATCAAATATCCGATCTGCTTGCCCCTATAAAAGAAATAGACGAAGTGTTTGTTGTCCACTCGTTTGTATGATGAAGTGATATGGCGTTGTTCTTCCGGGTCGGTCAGAGTTTCGAAGAACTGCATGTTGTTGAAGTAGAAAGATGGTCTGAGACCTGTTATTGCTGCGCTTTCGCTGATGGTTTCGATAAGATTTTTCATGTTTTTATTAAAAATAACGTTTATAGTTGAACATTATTAGAGAAGTTACTATATTATTATATATAAAGTAATTACAGGTTAGGGACTGCAATGAAATAAGACATATACGAACGTCTTTCGCTCTAAGCGTTTCGAGCAAGCCCCCTGTATTGCCCTAACAATATATGGGGGCTTGATTTATGGCGAAAATACTTTTTAATAAAGGGTGGAAATACACGAAAAGGGGTGCGGCTATGGACGTTGTTGCTCTTCCGGATGTCGTTGTCACTGAAACCGATAAAGACAACCTCCCTTGGCTTCAACTATTCAATACGGGTTCCCGTGTCACTATCGACAGCCTTGACTGGTCGGGTTGGAACGGTTGCGTCTATTCCGACATAGATTCAAAGCATTATTACAACGAGTGCAAGCCGTTCAATGTGGACAATCTCTTTAATGCGTTGTATGAATATCTGCTTCTCAACGTCAATTATAACTTTTATTGCCTGCAACTGTCAAGCTCCAAAACAAGTTTCCATATCCTTTTTTATTTCGATGTCCCAAAGACGGAGGACAGCTTCAAAAAGTGTTCGCAGTTCGTTCGGGACACGATGAGGGAGGCGTTCTATAATATCGGGGCAAAGGAAATATTCGACTGGCCTCATGTGGAAGACAAATGTACGGTTAGTCCGGTGCAGGGAATGTATCTTTCGAGTAACCCCATACAATACGGTAATTCCGACCAACCCGGCTTCGGTTCATTTGAAGAAATCGAAACGTACGAATTAAGAACGAGCGAAAATAAATATACTTCCGATATCAAGGCTGACGGCACTAAACTGTTCGAATTCAAGGGTTATACGCCAATCTCAACTCCCGTCAGTTATAAAGACCATCATCAAAGAGGTGTTATTTATAGGACACTTATGGGGGTCTTTAAGGATAAGGAGAAGGTAGATGCTGAATGGGAGAAGATTTGCGAACTGCTTCCAGAAGGTAACGGCCATACTCGAGACTTCTATATCAACGAACCAGGCGGCAGCAATAGGTGGTTCGAAAGGTATTGTAACCTTCCTCTGGTTAATGTCAATATGCTGAAGGAGTTCGGGTATTCGTTTAAAAAGTTATTCGAACCAGTAGAATCCCAATCGACATATAAGCCGGATGTCGTGTACGAGTTGAAGGAGGGGGAAAGATTGAGCGACCTTGATATAGAATGGGATCCCAAACGATTCAATCATCTATTCGCTGGATGTTCTTTGGGCAAGACATATAATGCGAAAGTGATTGGGGCACCGCCCGAGTTTGAAGACATAGACTGGATATTCGGGGGGTGGATGGTCAAGCAGAAGAAGGTGTGTTTTATCTCCCCGATGAAAAGTATCAATAAGGATGCATTCGAGAACGAGGATAGGTGGGTTATTGTTGATACCGATCATAAGTTTGGCGTTATTCAGAACTATGGAAGCATAGAGGATGCCCTTAAGGAAGAGACAACAAATGTCTGTACTACATGGGAATCATATTGCGGTTACGAAATGTGGAAATATGGGTTTGACTTCGTAATCGTTGACGAGATACATACCCTTTATACTCCGGATTACAGGCTGAAAAGTATCCGGGACCTCAAAGGTGCCCTCGAGGAGACCAAGGCCATAAGAGTTATAATGACCGGAACGCCGTCATACGAACTAGTGGACTTCGACTGCTTCAAGATTCAGGTAAAGAAAGAACAGAAAAAGGTTCCTGCTGAGATCGTGTTCTATAATGAATCCTTTCAAGGATATTATATGAATGATATTCTGGAGTGGACTAAGGATAAAGACCACTACGCTATATTGTTTGATGACCATGTGAACTACAAGACGGAGGACCAGTTCAACAAATACGGTCTCGAATGCTTCGTGTTCAACTCGAAATATACCGAGAACGTTAACGCCATAATAAACGCCAAGAATGTTATTTCGCAGATAACGGCTTTCAGTGTTTATGGGCAAGCCGGCATCAATCTGTATATTGACAAGGACAAGAAGGTAAGGGTATATATTCCGAACAGCAATGGGATGAACATCATCCAGTACGCTAACAGGATAAGAAATAAAGAGGTCATTGACAAGGTAGTAATCGGGTATAAACAGGACAATATCAGTAACGACATTATTCCAATCGATCCCGATATATCTTACGGGGATGTATCCGAGACGGTCGATCAGGTTAATAAAATCTTGTTCTACCAAAATGATCCGATAGGGAGGGTTCACCGTTCAGCTATCCTACTCAAACGTGGATTGAATGAAGAATACCTCAACAAAATTGACGGTAAATATGTGATTAATGAGAGCCTGTATGCGATTGATTACAGGATAAAGCAGGTTGACCGATACGAGAAACAGATACAGGTCATCTATGACAGGCTCATCCAGAATGATTTTGAGGTCACGGAGACGTATCTTGACGAAGATGTTCCGGACTTGATTGATACTAGGTTAAGGAGTAACACTTTCGCGGGACAGATGGTAAGGCTTGATTTTGACGAATGTATGAAGGAACAGAAGTCGGGCGGATATTGGTTTAAGCCATACGATTCGTTGAAGAAGGTCTGCACAGGGAATCTTGAAGAAACTCTTGAATCGCTGTTCAATCAGCTGTGTAAGATAGACAATAACGGTTTCGAGGGGGCAAAGTTGGCTTTTAAGAATTATGTCCGGAACTGCATGCGGCACTCCAAGACCGTGACCAAAGTAGATATCGAGAATTTTGAGCGGCTTGTGACGGTAAAGAGTGCATGGGATGAATATTACGATAATTCGCTGATATTGGCCATACGGAACAATACATCGCCGATAGTGACGGCATTATACACAAGGGCAGTTTATAAAGATGGGGTCGATTGGCGTGCAGTCGCAGATGAGGCTTATCCACTATTTATCAAGTTCAGAAGAACAGTCGGACTGGCCGAGGGGATTCTTGATAATGTCGAAGGTGTGAATGAACTTAAAATCGAGAACGATGAACTGACACAGGAGATCTATGACTATGTTCGTGAGACACATACTCGGGGGCGAAAGAAGAAAATCGGGGATGTGAGTAGGGTCACGGAGTGGCGGCGAGGGAAGACTGAAGAAGGGCGTTTCAAAATAAGGGGGTAATTTTGTAATGTTTATTATAAGAAAATTTACAAAAAAGTTAATTTATTTTGAAACATACATATTTCTAGGGCGGCAAATCGGGGACTTGACATTTTGCTCGTGTGCTTGAACTCGTTTCAGGAGGGGAGAGATTCAGTCGCAATAATGTTCAAAAACAATCGTTTCAAACATAAATGAAACAGCGGAACAATGATTGTTCCGCTAACTGTTTGATAATTAATGTGTTTGGTGCCAAATTAATATTCATTAATTATATTTTTGAATATTTCTTCTTTCTAATAGAACAAATCATCGACTATCAATCTTGCATTGATAGTCGATGATTATCACTTGAAGGACGGACATTAACGATTGATTAGTCGGTCTTTCATCTTTGTGAACTCTTCTTCGGTAATAATACCATCCTTCAACATACCATGTAGTTTTGTAATTTCATCTGAAAGATTATTTGATTCAGATTTTGCTACTGGAGTTGGCTGAGGATTTGACCGCTTATCAACCAGGTCAATAATTACGTTAAGGGTATCAACGATTTCCAGCGCAGGAGCATAAAAATACTTCATTCCTTCTTCATCTGAATACGGTGGAAGCTTATAATTCTCAAAGCACACGATATTCACAGTTGGATCGGCAACGTCTCGAAGCGTTACTTTAACAATTATTGACGATACCTTTCTCCTTTCCGTAGATGATCCCGACAATCCACCAATAATCGCACCTGCTCCACCAGCTAAGACACCACCAAGCACGGCACCCCCAATCGTTCTAGTTGTAGATTTCTTAGAGACTGTATTGCCACTCTCTTGTAGTTCAACACTTATAATATCGTCATAGGAAAAAACCCGGCTGCCATTCTTAGAGATATAGGCCACCTTTTCATTATTCTCATCAATCTTAACCTTATACTGTCCAAGTGGACCTTCAATAATCTTTGTCGCACCAAAGTCTTGAAGTTTGGTTGAATTCTCATTAACAACGGCGGCGACTTCATTCTCTTGCTTGGTCTGCTTAAAAGCCCCAAATGCTCCTATTACAAGTAACAGTAAAAGGACAGCGATAATAATTCCAATAACCATATATACCAGTATTAACATTACAAATATAGAGATTTTCTGTTAATAGCCTGTAACAAAAAACAATACATATACAATCCTGGGTTCAATAAAGGAACGCGCCGAGAGAGCTCGACTGCTAGATTACATGTATCTTCTTCAATCTCTTGTGCATGCCTTGTTTTGATATGCCGTATTCATCAGCACACTCTTGAATTGTGTGGTATTCTTTGCCGTTGTAGTTGAAAATACATTTGCCTGTTCCTTTCGGCCTTCCGGCTAGTTTCTTCGTTTTGTACTGGTTGATGAGTTTCTTTGCCTGTCTGTCCAATATACCAATAACGGATTCTTCTGAATCTCTGAATTCCTGAAGATATCCAATCCATTTCTGGATGTCTTCATCATTTTTCGAGATGTCATGATTGGCTTGCTCTCGATGCCTGATGAGACAGATATAGTTCAGCATATAAGTTTCGGTCTTGTTCATCATCGAACAACAGGTATTATAAATCCTGTTCACTTCATCCTGATACGATATATCCGTACCATTACTGGCTATGTCAAGGCAGGTCATAATCATATCTCTTTTCGTTTTGTATCGAGCCTCTAACCTGTTGAGGTAGTTGGGGGCGTACCTTTTAAGGACTTCATATAGTGATCGTCTTTCTTGTTCAGTCATAACCGTTCGGTCAGTTTTTATTAATAATAATTTTGTAAACTGAAATAGTCGACTTGATATAATCCGATGATACTCAGTCGGTTTACAATAACAAGGATACGACAATAAAAAAGGCGGTAGAAACTTCTACCGCCTGATATATGTCTTGAATGGACTACGAGAAGTCCAGACAGTCGTAGGTGTTCAGCAGTTCTTCCTGCCTCAACCCTAGATATCTTCTGGTCACATTCACGCTGCTGTGATTGAACAGTTCGGAAAGCTTGATTAAGGCCATTTCACTGTTTTCCCCAGACATCTCAACGACTTTTCGGCCGAAGCATTTCCGGAGGCTGTGGTTGCTGAAATGGTCGATGTCCTTGACCTTGTACTGGTCTTTTATTTCCTTTAGTACCACATTCAGCCGTTGTGTACTATATACGGTGTTCTTCTGGGAGATGAAGCAGGGGGAGTTGATGTCCCGAATCCTCAACGCCGTATAACACTTACGGATGTGGTTCTGGAAGTCGGGATTGATCTTAATTGTCCTTTGCTTCTGGGTCTTCTGCTCGATGATGGAGAAAGTTGTGTCGTTGAGGAGCATCGCCCAAGTCAGCCGCTTGGTATCGCTGACACGGAGTCCGAAGAATGCTCCGCACCCGATATAAAGGCTCATTGTATAATTTTTGTCCCGATAGAGCTTTCGGACAAGGGAGAGCATCGTGTCCCAAGGGAGATAATCGCTAGTCGAATGATGGGTTGTTAAAGTAGTCATATCTGTTTCTTTTTGTTAGTACAAATATAACCATAACCCGTGAGACATGACAATTTTTGTGCTGCTAATGCGCTGAAAATGTGAGATTTACGATTCTAATTTCTTGCTTTCCTTCTCCGCTTTTAGCCTCTCTCTCATCTTCTTATTAATTATCTTATATCCAGGTTGATGTTGTTGCCCTTTGATTCGTAGAACGAACTCATACGGAACCTCAACATCATCCATAGTAAAACACTTCTTCGTATAAGAATTATATTTATATTGTTCAACCGTTCCGTTTTCGTAATGAACCTCCATTGTCCCGTACTTAACCCCTAATCCTCTCTTTCTAATTCGCCCTTTTTCAGGGATTCCGCCCTTCTCTACAATTATTTTCTCTATAACTTCATGAATTAATTGTTGTCTTTTTTCATGGTCTGTGACTGAACTTAGATCCTTTGCTGCACCATCATCATCTATCATTGCTGTGGCATGCCAGTATGCGGATTTGTTGAAAGCCTCCGTCTCCCAATGGGGAATCATATCAAGGATTTCTTCCTGTTGCTGGTAAATCTCATTGAGCATCTTATCTCCAAGAGATTCTTTCAACTTGCCAGATATAATACGCTCCTGAATTTTCTCAATTCGCCTTTCTAATTCTGTGAGTTGTTTCTTCCCTGTCTCGGCTTTTTTATTTAGGAGATTAATCTCTTTTAAGAGTTCGGCTCGCATCTTTTGGGTGTCAATAGGAACATTCTTCTTATGATACTGTACCGTAAGATGCCAAGCAAAGCTATCGAACAGGTTGATTGGAACCGTAATCGTAGGATACTTAACAGGGTCGCTTCTGTCGCTAGTGAACCCATAAGAGGCAACTGCTGGTGTAGCCCTTAATACTCTCCCACTATTCTTGTCTACAAGTAATCCTTTGCAGTAGTAGATGTTCTTATGCCCTGTTTTAGGTAACTTCTTACGATTGCTCAGCAACTCTTGGGCTTTCTCGAACAATTCAGTGGGGATGATTCTTGGGTACTGGTTATAGTTTTCTTTTTTATCTTTTTTATTATAAGGAGCTTTCCCGATGTATGCCGTATTACGAAGTATGTTCAAGATTGAAGAAGAATGTCCACGAATGGTGCTTTTGGTCGGGTATTCACCAGTCTCTGTCAACTCTCTTGCTATGACCGTGGTACTTTTGTTGTCATTGACACACATCATAAAGATCTTTCGCACGAGATTGGCCTTTTCTTCATCTACTATGATATGTCTTTCGGAATCAGTGGTATAACCAAGTGGAAGCCAGTTGCCGAGGCTTTTCCCTTCCAGCTGGGCTTTCATCTTTCCTCGTTTGAACCTTTCTTTACGGATGTATCCTTCCTGCTCACTCATGGCTCCGAAGATTCCGAACATTATACTTCCTGCAGGTGAGATTGTCCCATCATCTTCAAACAGCCTCATGTAGGGCTTAAGAACGATTAGGTTAATGTTCTTCTTTATAAGATAGTCCCTTATGGAATACAATATCTCCGGGCGTCGTGACAGGCGAGATAGTTCAAATACATAGACACGATTTATATCAGGGTCGGATTCAATATTGGCCTTCATTTTATTCAGGCCTTGTCTTTCCTCTTCTGACAATTTTGTGGCTGACTCCTTATCTTCTATCAGAATGATATGCTCCGGATCATTAATATAACCATCCTTAATCATTTCATTCTTTACTACTTCAGCCTGCTGTTGTAAATCCTGTACTAAAGTAGATACTCTGATAAGTCCTATTGCTTTCATAATCAATGTAGTATTGCCGGTTACAAATATAACTACAATTCTTGAGTTATGGAACAGAAATTATCAAAATATATAAAACTATAAACGACAAGTCCGGAAACAACTTCTGCCGCTATGTCAACGCGTACCGCGTAAAACATGCGCTGTCATTGATGCAGAGGGACAGGAGGCTGAAGGTAAGTGAATTGTCAATGATGTCGGGCTTCCACACCGTGGCTTCCTTCAACATGGCCTTCAAGCTGATCATGAGCGATACTCCTAGCGAGTATATGCGGACCCTGCATTCCGCAGGTCTGGCCAGGCCGGCGGCAAGGGAGCGGTCAGTTCCAGAGGGGTCCCCTTGACGGGATGGATGAGCTGTATGTACCTGGAATGCAGCGAGATGCTCCCATCAGGATTGGAGCGTGGCGCCCCGTATTTCAGGTCGCCCTTTATGACGCAGCCCATCCCTGCCAGCTGGCAGCGTATCTGGTGATGCCGGCCCGTGAGCAGCTCCACCTCGACGAGGTGGTAGCGCTCCGTCGGGCCGAGATAGCGGTAGCGCAGCCGCGCGAGCTTGGCGTCGCTGTTCCGGCTGCCGGCCTTGGCTATGAAGGTCTTGTTGAGTTTCTCGTTGCGGACGAGCCAGTCCTCAAGCTCGCCCTCCGGGGCCGTGGGGGCGGCGCAGCAGAGGGCCCAGTATGTCTTGTGTACCTGACCGTCCCGGAACATCGCCGTCATCCTCTCCAGCGACTTGGATGTCTTGGAGAGCACGACGATGCCGCTGACCGGCCTGTCAAGGCGGTGGGGTATGCCCATGAACACGCGGCCGGGCTTGCCGTCACGCTGCGCCACGAAGGCCTTCATCGTCTCGGCCAGGCACTCGTCACCCGTCCGGTCGCCCTGGACTATCTCTCCCGCCCGCTTGTTCATGACAAGCAGGTGGTTGTCCTCGTACAGTATCCTGCCTTCCAGGTCCCTGTACTCGTCTTCACTCAATGTCCTGTAATACATCCGCACTCGTTTTCTGCCACAAAGATAGGAATAATTCTGCCAAATTGTCAGCGGAATCGAATGGCACAGGATTAGATAGATGGAGAGGTGTCCGCGGACGCCGTGTCCGCCGTAATACGAAAAACAAGTAAATAAGAAATATTATGGGAAAAATCATCGGAATCGACCTCGGAACCACCAATTCGTGCGTTTCGGTCATGGAAGGCAACCAGCCTACCGTCATCATCAACAACGAAGGTGAGCGCACCACTCCTTCGGTGGTGGCTTTCACCGACGGCGGAGAGAGGAAAGTGGGC
>JAEEGL011067848.1_pt1 | contig 20478 bp, 17 predicted proteins | sample 9134231 | NCBI WGS metagenome assembly JAEEGL01 (sample SAMN16246548, study PRJNA631951) | gut metagenome | biome: gut microbiome; feature: rumen; material: fiber-attached | host: Bos | place: Iran: Karaj | collected 2018-10
AGTTTCAATAGTTTTAATTCTCTTCATAGTTATCAAACTCCTTTATCAATCTATATAAATCTTACCATATAGCGCGTGTTTTGTCAATTACAAATCTGCAACCAATATGGAATCGGGATATGAATTCTCACTTGAAATAATATTGACGCCTTTGTCGTGAAGGCTCGAAATAAGTGCGATTATTTCCGCTGAAAGCACCTCGCCCTTGACAACAATCGGAATCCCTGGCGGATAGGCAAAGATATCCTCGGCGCAGACAAGACCTTTCGCTTCGCCGAAAACTACGGATTTTGTCTTTCCTGTCTCAAACGGATAGAGCCGCCTTTCGGGGAGTCCAAACGAGATTTGCAGGTCATTACCGTCTGAGGTGTTACATTCTCTGTCGATCTCAAGCAGCGCGTTTTTCAGCCGCTCGAAACCGTCGTCTGTGTCGCAAACAGAGGTCATTGCGATAATGTAGCCGTGAGCCGCCATCTCGACTTCAATATAATAACGTTTTCTGAGAATGTCCGCAAGCTCAATGCCGCTTATGTCGGCATTCTGAGTTGAGATCACCAGCTTGCCTGTGTCGTAATCAAAAGCCTGCTTTCCTCTGAACAGCAAGCTGAGATGCTTCAGATCAAGCATAGCATCTTCAAAATCGCGTAATCTCCTGATATATGAATCAAAATCCCGGCTTGAGGTCAGACAAGCTTCAATGCTGCTCATAAGAACATATGACGGGCTGCTCGTCTGAAAGATCGACAGTGCGGATTGAAGCGGCTGAATCAACGAACCGTCGCTTGTCAGTAAAAGCGCCGTCTGTGTCATCGCGGGCATCGTCTTGTGCAGGCTGACAACGGAAATATCGGCGCCGCAGTCCATCGCTCCTTTCGGAAAAGCTGAATGAAACGGAAAATGCGCTCCGTGTGCTTCATCGACAATCAGCCGCGTTCCGTGAGAACGGCAAATACGTGCAATGGCTTCAAGGTCTGAACAAATTCCCTCGTATGTCGGTGAGGTAATAATGACGAGCTTTGCGTCGGGGTTATCGACAAGCTGTTGTTCAAGCGCTGACGGGTCAACACAGCCGTATATATCATTCGTTGCGGACTCAGGCATGAGAAATTCAGGTCTTAAGCCCAGCAGCTCAGCGGCATGATAAACAGAAGTATGGCAGTTTCGTGCGATAATCACCTTGTCGCCGCGGTTCGATACCGCCTTAACCGCCGATAATATTCCGCAGGTCGCTCCGTTCACGAGCAGAAACGCGCGTTTAGCATGATAAATCCGTGCAGCCGTATCCTCGATTTTCTTTATCAGACCTTCGGGGTGATGAAGGTTATCAAAGCCGTCTATCTCGGTCAAATCGAGCTGATACGGAAAGACTCCGTCGCGGATATTTCGCTTATGCCCGGGCATATGGAACGGATATGCGCAGCCCTCAGTATAGACTAAGATTTCGTCCTTCATCAGTTGGTACCGAATTCTCTGAGTTCAAGTCCCTTGTTGTGGTCGAGCGCCCAGTCGATACTCCAGTAGCTTGTAAAGAGCAGAAGACGGTTGCCCTTCAAATCCTGGATCCGCTTTGTATCCGAGGCGAGGTCGAGAGTTTTGGGGTCGATATCGTCATTCACAATCCAGCGGATATACTCATAAGGCAGGCTCTCCATGATGATGTCGACGTTGTACTCGTTCTCAAGGCGGTACTTGAGAACATCAAACTGGAGCACACCGACAACGCCGACGATTACCTCTTCCATACCGGCGTCTAGCTCCTGGAAGATCTGGATAGCGCCTTCCTGCGCAATCTGACTTGTACCCTTGATAAACTGCTTTCTCTTCATGGTGTCCTTCTGACGGACGCGCATAAAGTGCTCGGGCGCAAATGTGGGTATGCCCTTGAACTGCACCTTGTGGTTCGCGGAACAGATCGTATCGCCGATCGAGAAAATACCCGGGTCAAAAACGCCGATAATATCGCCCGCGTAAGCCTCTTCGACAATCTCACGCTCCTGCGCCATGATCTGCTGAGGCTGTGACAGACGCATTTTCTTGTTGCCCTGAACATGGAACACCTCCATGTTCTTCTCGAACTTGCCGCTGCATATACGCATGAAGGCGATTCTGTCGCGGTGCGCCTTGTTCATGTTTGCCTGAATCTTGAATACAAAGGCAGAGAAATCCTCGCTCATCGGGTCAACCTTTTCACTTACGGTTTCTCTTGAAAGCGGAGATGTGGTGAGCTTAAGGAACTGTTCAAGAAACGGCTCAACGCCGAAGTTTGTCAGAGCCGAGCCGAAGAATACGGGAGTCAGCTTGCCGTCGCGGACAGCTTCGAGGTTGAATTCGTCGCCGGCACCGTCGAGAAGTTCAATCTCGTCAAAAAAATCTGCCTTGAGATACTGTCCCAGTGCGTCATCAATCGCGGGATCGTCGAGAGCAAGCTCGGTTTTCTCTACTTCCTTCTGACCGTTGTTCGCGGTGAAACAGAGAATCTTTTCGGTATTGCGGTCGTAAACGCCCTTGAATTCCTTTCCCGAGCCGATAGGCCAGTTGACAGGATAGGTATTGATGCCGAGAACATTCTCGATGTCCTCGAGCAAATCAAATGGATTCTTGGCGTCTCTGTCCATTTTATTTATAAAGGTGATAATCGGTATATTGCGCATAACGCAGACCTTGAAGAGCTTTATCGTCTGCTTCTCAACGCCCTTTGAGCCGTCGATGACCATTACCGCGGAATCCGCCGCCATAAGCGTGCGGTAGGTGTCCTCGGAAAAGTCCTCGTGTCCGGGGGTGTCGAGGATATTTATGCAGTAGCCGTCGTATTTGAACTGGAGAACCGACGAGGTAACTGAAATACCTCTCTGCTTCTCGATTTCCATCCAGTCGGAAACTGCGTGCTTTGCCGTTCTCTTGCCCTTTACAGAGCCCGCGAGGTTAATAGCACCTCCGTACAGAAGGAGCTTTTCGGTCAGTGTGGTTTTACCCGCGTCAGGGTGAGAGATAATCGCGAAGGTTCTTCGTTTTGTGATTTCATCTCTGTATGAGCTCATAAATTCAATCCTTTCGGAATTTTCTACAACTTTATTATTTTACAATTTTCATGCGCCTTATGTCAACAATAATTACGGGATTTATGTCAAAAAAATTTTTTTGAATTATTTCGCTACAAAATCTTGACAAAAAAGTTAAATTATTGTAATATAAGAGTATACCAATGATTATTCCTATCTTTTCATATACCTTCCAACTTTTGAGGCAGGGGCAGCAATGCTCCTGTCTCAAAAATTTTATCCCGAAAAGAGGCTTATTATGTCTGAGTCAATCGGTATTTACATTCATATTCCCTTCTGCAAGAGCAAATGCCCTTACTGCGATTTTTTCAGCGGAAGAGCATCTGAAACGGATTATGATAATTACATGCGTATTCTGAAAGAAAAAATCAAATACTGGAGCGGTCAGACCGATAAAAACGTCGCTACAGTTTATTTTGGCGGCGGCACTCCGAGTGTACTCGGCGCGGACAGGCTGTCCGATGTCCTTTATAGTGTTAAGGACTGCTTCACCGTAGAGCCCGAAGCCGAGATTACCGTTGAAGTTAACCCCGACACAGGCAAGACGCTTGATTTTGAAAAGCTCAGACTTGCGGGCTTTAACCGGGTTTCCGTCGGGTTCCAGACAGCGGTTGAACGCGAGCTGAAAGCGCTTGGCAGAATCCACACCGCCAAAGACGCGCTCGTTACCACACAACGAGCAAAGGCTGCAGGAATAGATAACGTGTCGCTCGACTTAATGATGGGCATTCCCTATCAGGATATCGACAGTCTGAAGGAATCGATCGACTTTTGCGCCAAATGCGGTGTAAAGCATATCTCGTCTTACCTGCTGAAAATCGAGGAAGGCACAAGGTTTTTTGACATTCAGGATCAGCTCGACCTCGCAGACGACGACAAACAGGCTCAGCTTTATCTGTTCGCCGTAGATTATCTTGATAAGCTCGGTTATAAGCAGTACGAAATCTCAAATTTTGCCATTCCGGGCTATGAAAGCCGCCACAACTCAGCTTACTGGAAATGCGGCGAATATATCGGCATCGGGCCTTCGGCGCATTCCTTTCTGAACGGCAGGCGGTTCTGTTACGGACGGGATTTGAAGGCTTTTGAAGAAAATATAATTATTCAGGACGGAGAAGGCGGCGATGAAGAAGAATATATCATGCTCTCGCTAAGGCTGAAAAGCGGACTGGTTTTTGGGGAGTTTGAAAAAAGATATCAACATCGCCTCTCCCCTTTGCAAATGAAAAAAATCGGAAATTTCGCAAGGGCGGGATTTATGGAGCTGGATTCAAAGCGGGCTTGCTTCACTCCTAAGGGATTTCTTGTATCAAACGCTGTTATTTCGGAATTGCTGGTATAAAAACAACGGCTGCTTCAACCGAAGCAGCCGTTTGATATTAGTCAAGGTTTGCAATTGCTTTCTGGATTAATGTGGCGTCCATAATGTTAACAACTCCGTCGCCGTTGAGGTCGCCGCAGCGGATCTGGGCTTTGTTGAAATCCTCCATCTTTGCGGAATATCTCTGAACCGCGGTAGCGTCGGAAATATCCATATAGCCGGATTGGTCACAGTCACCAATTGTAAGACCGCCGATATAGCTTCCTGAGCTGCCGCCGCCTCCGCCGTAGCGAACGCTTCCGTCCTGATGTAATTCGTAACAGAATGACGTAGTGTATTTAACAGGAACGCCGGGCTTGGTCGAAATATAGATCTGAACCATACCGTCCTTGTCGGGTACGACGTGGTTGATAGCACCGCCGCTGTAAATAAGCAGAGCGGAAGAAAAGCGGTTGCCGTTCGCGTCCGCAGCTTCCTCCTTGAAGGTGTACTTATGGTTGCCGTAATCGGAAATTTTTTCAGTGTGCGTGCCGTTTGTATTGAAATAGCTCGAAAAATCCGAGAGCTTGATTTTTACGCATTCGTATTTGCCGGCGCTGTTGCTCAGGTCGATGTACGGCGCGCTTCCGCCGATGCCGCCTGCGCCCAATTTGAGCCAAGTCTCGGTTTTGAATTCTTTTTTACCGAGATTGAAGGTCTGAGGATGATTGAAAAAATCAGCGAACTTAATTGTTGTTTTATCCTTGTCGGATTTATAGACTTTTACGGAAGCCTTTGAGTTCGAGGGAACATTGTAGTTGTAGGCGGTCAGTATTCCGTCCTGCTGAGTTGTTTTGCCCACGTGCTTAATGGTGGGATCTTCGGTTGACGCCTCAACCGTTGCGCCTGCAAGAGCAAAGGTTGCGAATGTCGACGCGGCAAGGATTATTGATGTTATCTTTTTAATTACCATAGAATCAGCCTTTCATTTTTCTGAGATAATTATATCTTATTCTCAGATTATTTACAATTCACCGTTTGGAGAACATTGCCAAAATAGTCACGGTTTTTTTATTTAAAAAAGAAAAAGCGGTTAAACCGCTCTTTCTGTTATTCAAAGTATTTTTCTGTGTGGAAGCAAGGCATATAGCTGAGCTTAAAGAGGTTCCTGCGGTGACGGTCATCAATGTTTTTCTTGATATTCTCGTCGTCGATCTCACCTGTTCTGATGTAGCGATCGAGCACCGCGTAGGTAAAGCCGAGGTTGTCCTCGTCGGTTTTGCCGCAAAGTCCGTCAATCGGCACCTTGTCAATCAAAACGTCGGGAAGTCCGCAGAGTCTGCCTATCTGCTTCATTTCATCAACTGTGAGGAACGAGCACGGGCTGAAATCTCCCGCCTGATCGCCGTAGCGTGTGGAGTAGCCGACCCAGTCCTCAGACAGATTGCAGGTATTGGCAACACGTCCGTTATGACTCTGGGCAACAGCGTAAAGCGTAGTCATGCGGATCCTCGGCGGAATATTTGTGAGAGTTTGCGCCGAAGCCTCAAACGGAAGTGAGTTTTTAACTCCGTCAACAGCGTCCTTTACGTTGATCACATAATGCTTGATGCCGAGGTGGTTGACAAGAAGCTGCGCCATATCGATATCAGCCTGTACGCCGTTGGGCATAAGAACGCCGATAACTCTTTCCTTGCCGAGCGCCTCAACACATAACGCCGCGACAATCGAGCTGTCCTTGCCGCCGGAAATGCCTACGACCGCGTTACAGCCCGGGCCGTTTTCTTCAAAGAACTTGCGTATCCATTCAATACAATCTTTTTTTACTAATGCTGCGTCAAACATCGAACGCCTCCCGTTGATTAATATGTTCCAAATTTGTTAAATTATGAAAGCTGTAAAAAATTAATAAGAAATACCCAGCTCAGTCCGTAGTAGGTCACTACAGCTACAAGGTCGTTGATAGTGGTAATCAGCGGGCCCGATGCTACAGCAGGGTCTATCTTGATTTTTTTGAAAAATATCGGAATCAGTGTGCCGACCGCGCTCGAAACCGCCATAGCGATAAGCAACGCAAGTCCGATACACCCCGATACGGAAAAAGCAAAGAGGATATCCTTTCCCTTGAAGAGCATGATATACAAACCGACAAACAGTATTGATATCGCGCCGAGAATAATACCGTTTGAAAAACCGACCCTTGTTTCCTTCGCGACGAGCTTGAATTTCTGTCCTACACTGAGGTTTTCGTCCATGAGAACGCGGATCGTGACGGCAAGCGACTGGGTACCTACGTTACCTGCCATGTCGAGAATAAGCGACTGGAAAGCCATGATCATTGTAAGCTGCGCGACTACTTTTTCAAAAGCGCCGACAACGGTTGATACTATAATACCCAGACCGAGCAGAGCAAGCAGCCACGGCAAACGCTTTTTTATACTCTGAAAAAGAGGCTCGTGCAAATCCTCTTCTGCGGTCAGACCACCGAGCTTTGCGTAGTCCTCGCCCATCTCGTCATCAATTACCTCAATGACGTTCTGCGCGGTGATAACGCCGAGAAAACGGTTGTTGTTGTCGAGTACGGGGATAGACGCCTCGGAATAGTTCTTGAGCTGTTCAATACAATCGTCGATCGTTTCCTGCGCGTAAAGGTACGGGAAGGAAGTGACGGTAATCGAATCAAGAGTATCATTCCTGCGCGCCGTGATCAAATCTCTCAGGTCGATCGCTCCGCTGAACTCGCCTGTTTCGTCAGTTACGAAAATGGTTGAGATATTGTCGTTCTCCTCAGCCTGACTGATAAGCTCGTTCATCGCCTGAGGTACTGTGAGTGTATCAAGGATAACAACGCAGTTCGTTGTCATGCGGCTGCCGATTTCGTCCTCGTCAAAGGACGCGATCAACCGGATATCGCTGCGTATTTCCGGAGAAAGCGAATCGATGATTAGCGAGCGCTTCTCCTTCTGGATTTCTCTGAGGATATTCGCCGCGGAGTCTGTTTCGAGCATGGATACGACTGCGGACGCCTTTTTGAGATCCATCTCGTTCAAGTATGCTCCCGCGTCATCCTCCTCAAGGTGCTCGAGCGCGTCAGCGAGCATTTCGGCGGAACAGATACGGTACAGCTTCTTCCGTTCCTGAGAATTGAGGTTCTCCATAACCTGCGCTACATCGCTGCCGTGATAGTCCTCAAGCATTCCCTGAGCGGTTTTAGGCGAGTAGCTTCCGCGTATAATGCGGATAATTTCGTTTTCGTAGTCGGGACGCTCTGTCAGCATCGTCTCAACTGTCTTGTTGTTTATTTCATTTGCCATTGTTTGACCCCCGTTCTTTTGAAATTAACAATAGAAACGGACAAACAGAAAACCTCTGCGCGTAGGCCGCACAGAGGCTGAAAAATCAATAATCAGTGTAATAAAGCGACGAACAGGAAAGCGTCCGTGTGATAGATACTGAATGAAATTTCGCTTCTGCCCGACCCATGACTATCGCTGCTTGTCACTTTAATCACCTCTTTTTTTTGAATTTTTACTTATTGATTATAGCACAATATACATATAAAGTCAACCGACCTATTTGACAACTATGCTCTGCTGACCCATTTGCTCATAACGCTTTTTAACAAGGTCTTTTTTGAAAACAGATATCTTTCCTGCGGTGGAATCGGCAAAGTAATAACTGTCGCTGTCATAGCCTATAAGAACAAGGCAATGCTCGTGCATGTACCATGAAAATGTATCGCCCAGTTTTGTGTGCGCGTTCTCGTCGACATAATTTACGATCCATGTGGTAAATACGTAGGGCTCGTCCATATCGGTTGTCGCCCATACCATAACGGGAACACCCTTTGAAACATATTCATCAATCAAGTCCTCAAGCGGTACGTTCTCCATATTATACGCCTTCAGGTTTGACTTCCGGTCTTTCAGATAATTGTTCATGCTTTTTGCCATTGACGGAGCGTAAACTCCCCAACCGCCGTAGGCTGTACCTGCAAAAGCGCTGTACAGATCGGGGCCGTAATTTTCGCCGCCCTCTTCTTCGCCCATATACACGAATTGACAATTAAGATAATTGTCGGCTATGGTATGTTCGTCCAGATCAAAGCCGAGCATATTGAGCAGCATTGTGCAGGCGTAGGTCTCGCAGCCTGCCTTAAGATCGTCCTGCTTGATAACCTTGACATTTTCGTCGATAATATACTTCTCAGGCATAGTTGTCGTCTGCACTACAGGCTCGCTCGAGGCGGCAGTATCCGCTGTATCGGCTGAGTCAGACGAGCATTTATTAAATGAGATTATAATACAAATCATAATCAAAAGCAAAATAATCACAAATAAAACGGATAAAATTATTAGCTGGCGTTTCTTCCTGTCAAAACTCATTATCCCACATACCTTTTTATTATTGTTTTATATATTTTACCATAATAAACGCCGCGTGTCACGAGACAAACGAAAGAATTTGACAAAAAATAAAAAAATTTTTATAATGATAAAGACAAACACTCAGCTTTGTGATACAATATACTTAGTATGATTTCGAAAGGAACGATATTAATGAAAAAATTCTTAACCACAGCCGTGATTATTCTTGCCGCCTTTGTAACCGCAATCAGCTTTTGTTCATGCAAAGGCAAAACAAACTCTGACCAGACGACAACCGCTCAGTCGGAAAGCGCTGCGGCAAACGCGGATCAGAGCATCGTAGGCAGCTGGTCTCTTAATCTCTACGGAGATGAATATGTTTATACCTTCAACCCCGACGGAACAGGAACATATAACGCGGCAGGCAAGGTTATGAATCTGACATACTCAATCAAGGACGGCATTTACTACGAAACCTTTGAAGGAAGCACTGCACCCGTGAAACGCCCTTACCGTGTTGAAAACAACCAGTTTATTGTTGAGGATTCCTACGGCGAGGAAATCGTATATAACAAAAGGTAATTCATATGGTTTTCCATGTGATTATCATGTGAAAGCAGCATGATAATTAACGGAAAAAACGTTGCCTGTTATTGACAAAACTATTCCCGGAACCTATAATAAAGGCGTTAGCTTTAGCAAGGAGTTGATATTATGAAACAAAGAATTATAACCATATTTGCCGTCGCGGCAATGGCAGCTCTCTCAATTTCGCTGTTCGCGGGATGTGGTGAAGGAGATAAAAACAGTGAGACGACTACCGCGCCCTCGAGCACCGCTGTACAGCCGACTACCGCGAAAGGTACTCTGCCCAAGACAACCGTTCCAACAACTGCGGGCAGCGCTGATTCTCAGGCAAACAACTACAATTATTCGGCAGAGCAAAGCTACAATAACGAGAATGAGGCTTATCATTCAGACGCTCAGTCAAATGCCGACGAGAACAGCGGTGAAGCCTCGAACTCAAACTCACAGTCGAGCGCGGATAACAATGCAAACAATGACCCCGATTACCCCGAGATTCCGGGTGAAGGCGAGATCGTGATCCACGGCGACCCGAGTTATGTAGGTACAGATTAAAGTATTTAAGCGAAGCTTAGCAGGGCTTCGCTTTTTTATTGCAGAAATAAGGGACTGTGAGCACACAGTCCCTTTTTCCTTTACCCCCGGCTGTAGAACAGCAGGCACATCAGACTGACGCCCAAGAATGCCCCGACGAAGGTGCCAATGATGATGCCTAAAAGCATTTTTGACCTCCTGACCTAAAATGACAATGTTTATTACCTTTATATGCGATAATTAACACGGTGGTGAATCAAATGAAAACCGTGTATATCGACGTTCTAATAACGGTAAACATCTTTGTCGACTTCTTTCTTATACTTTGCACGCAAAAGCTGCTGAATATCAGGGCAAAGCTGCTCAGAATCATTTTCGGGAGTCTTGCGGGCGGAGTATTCAGCCTTGCAGCCCTGCTCCCGCCAATGCCTTTCGGACTTAATTTTCTCTCGGATTTGCTGTTTGCCGCGCTGATCATTCTCATAGCCTTCGGTTTTTCGGGTACAAAAACATTTATCAGGCGTGCGGCGGTCTATTTTGCCCTGTCGTTTACCTTTTGCGGTGTAATGATATTTGTCTATAATACGTTTCATCCCGCGGGTATGGAGATTTATAACGATACCGTATACTTTAATATATCCCCTTTTCTGCTGATTATTCTATCTCTTGTTTCTTATTATATTATGAAACTGATAAAAAGACTGACGAAGGGTGTATGCGGAAAAAAAATCTGTCAGATAGAAATTGAGCTGAATAATGACGCAACTTCTTTTTTAGCCGCGGTTGATACAGGATGCAACGTTAAGGAACCGTTTTCGGGCGATTATGTTATCATTGCCGAAGACTCAATTCTACGCGATTTGCACCTTTGCAATGATAAAATGAGAGTGATCCCGTTTGAGAGTCTCGGCGGCAAGGGCTTTATCAGAGGCTATCGCCTAAGCTCTCTGAAAATCGACGGAAAGGAGTCGGAGCAAGATGTGTATCTCGGCGTTTGCGAAAATGTGCTGAATGGCGAAATCAAGGCGCTTGTGCCGTATGAACTGACTGAAAGTGAGGTAATCTGATGCTGCGTATTATTTGGAAGATAAGAATGCTGCTCTTAAGCGAAAACGAATTGTTTTATATCAACGGAAGCGAAACCCTTCCCCCGCCTCTGAGCCGCGCGGAAGAAACTGAGGTTATGAAGCGGATCTCCGAAGGAGAATGCAAGGCACGCGAAATATTGATCGTACATAATCTGCGTCTGGTGGTCTATATCGCGAAAAAATTCGAATCGCCTGCTGCCGGCGCGGAGGATCTGATTTCCATAGGAACAATCGGACTTATCAAAGCGGTCAACACGTTTTCTCCCGAAAAGAACATCAAGCTCGCGACCTACGCCTCGCGGTGCATTGAAAACGAAATACTTATGTTTCTGCGAAAATCCTCTCAGCTCAAAAACGAGGTTTCGATCGACGAGCCGCTTAATACAGATTACGACGGCAATGAGCTGCTGCTCTGCGATATTCTGGGCAGCGATCCCGACGAGGTAAACAATAATCTCGAAAGCGAGCTTGAGCACAACCTTGTTCTCGAGGCAGTATCGCGGCTCAATCCGCGCGAATGCCGAATAATGGAGCTGCGTTTCGGACTGAACGGTCAGAAGGAGCATACTCAGAAGCAGGTTGCCGACAAGCTTGGCATTTCGCAGTCATATATTTCGCGGCTCGAAAAGAAAATCATTCGTCAGCTGAGAACTGAGCTTGAAAAGGCGGTATAAAAGTAAAAAGCGGTGGCTGTCCACCGCTTTATTTACATTGCCGAGTCGTCCATTGTAGTCATTTCGGTGTCGTCGGTCGCGTTCTCGGTGGCAGCCTGAGTTTCGTTTCCGATAACGCCGTCGTCATCGCTGACATTGCCGTTTGTATTGCCAACAACGTCGCTTACCGCGTTTGACGCACCGCTGCCCACATCGTCGACAATTCTGCCCGCGCCCGATACAGCGTCGGACGCTGTCCGGGACACAGTGGACGCGGCGTTATTGGCCATATTGCAGCCGCAGCCTGTCATGGCAGACGCGGTAATGATCGCCGCAAAAGCAATGGCAAAAATCTTTTTCATAGCTATTCATCCTCTGATAAAAAATGGTGCCGCAAATCGCGACACCATTATTATTTGCAGGAATTCAATTTTTATTATGTTATTTTTTGACAACAACATGCGGATACGGGATATTGATGTTGTTTTTGTCAAACGCGTTTTTGACCTGTTCTTCCATATAGAATAAAATCGAAAAGTAGTTTTCCTGTTTTCCCCATGTAAACACGGTTATTTCAATTCCGCTGTCGAGATGGTTGGAAACATACACCTTCGGCTCAGGGTCAGTAAGTATCAGGTCATTCTTGGAAACAACATCGAGAATAACGCTCCTGACCTTTGTAATATTGTCATCGTAGCTGACGGAAAAGACGTTCTTTACCCTGCGCAGCTCGCCGATAGAGCAGTTGACAACGCTGTCGGCAGTCAGCTTGGAATTCGGAATCTTTACCATTTTATTGTCGAACGTCCGAATGGTTGTGAAAAAAATGCGGATACTCTCGACATATCCCTCAAAGTTTCCGAACTCTATCAGATCTCCCGCCGTAAACGGCTTTGTCATAAGCAAAATAACTCCGCTGACAAAATTGCTCAGCGTGTTCTGGAGCGCAAGGCTCGCCGCTACAGTCGCGGCGCCGATTGCGGTAATAATCGAGTTGATCTCTACGCCGACATTCGTCAGCGCGATAAGCACGACTATCGTATACAGCGCGATCTTGACAAAAGAAAAGGTGAAGGTCTTTACCGTGTGATCTATCTTTGCTTTGAGCAGGATTTTTTTGACAGGAATAAGTATCAGCTTGACCGCGATTACACCGACGGCAATAATTATCAGAAAGATCAGAAGCTTTGACAGAAAGGCATGGTCTTTGAAAAAATCAAAAATCTGATTCATAAGCTATTCCTCGTCGGAAATGACGCGCTCGGAAATAAGCTCGCCGTTTTCCCATTGGCGGATCAGAATTCTGCCTTCCTCATCAAAGGAAATGCCCGTTCCGTTGCGCACACCGTTTTCATAGCCGCAAACATCAAGAAAGTTTCCGTCGCTGTCAAAACGCGCGCCTGTGCCGTTGGGCTTGTTTTCAGTCCATTTTCCGACATGAATGGTGCCGTCGCTCTGGCGGAAACCGACGCCGCGTCCGCTGCGTCTGCCGTTCTCCCAGCTGCCGACGTAGTTCGGACTGCCGTCCTTGTAATAGCAGACTCCGAATCCGCTGCGTTTATCAAGGCTGTATTCACCCTCGTAAACAGGAGTTCCGTCGGGTGCGGTTGTTCTGCCTCTTCCCACACGCTGATTGTTACCGTCGAGCTGACCGTAATAGGAATAAACACCGTTGGGCGTTTTGATTTCCATATCGTACTCGCCTTCCTGCGCGACCTCATACCCGGGTTCCTCGGGAGCTGCGGCTTCATTGACGATTTCTTCAGCGGCTTCCTCAGCAGGCTCTTCCTGAATTTGCGGTTCTGCTTCTTCCTCGACAAGCTCTTCTTCGGCAGGCTCATTCTCGGCGTGGCTGACAATTTCTCCGAAGATATTCTTATTGGTTTTCTGAGCTTCAAGCAATATGCTCTCTATTCTATCGTAAGCGGAGTAAGGTCTTTCTTCCTCAGGAATGTTTTCTGTCACCTCGGCGGAAGCGGAAACGATATCCTCCTCCGACAACGCCGCCGCGTTCTCCAGATCAAGAGGCTCGTCGCTCACTGCGGAAAAGTCTGCAGAGGTAAAGCTGAAACCTTTTTTCTCGGATACATTATCCGCGCTTGACAATGAGGTCGGCGCGAAACGGACATCGTACCACAGCATGCCCGCGTTGCTGTAAACGAGCGCCGCGCATTTTATACCTCCGTGGTTTTCGGACGGATAAAGCGTTGCGCGGGTTCTGGTTCCGTCCTCAGCGAATTTCTCGACCCTGAGAGTGAGCAAGCCGTCAGACATACGCGGAGAAACACAGGCAAGCAGCTGATTTTCTTTTTCCTGATGAAAATAATCTGTGCGCTGCCAGATATGGCGGCTGTCAAAATAAGCGCGCTTATACACAACGCCGTTGTCGCTATAGGTCATCACGCAATAAGACGAAGCCGAACCTCGGCGCACGGATTGGTACGGCTGATGGTTCTTCGTAATCTTCCATGAAATCGGCTCGCCTTCCTTCATGGAGTAGCTCAGACTAAGCTGTCTGCCGTCAAGCTCGATTTCGGTTGTATCACTCTGAGCACAATGATTTGAATTGAAATAGTTAGCCCGAACGCCCGCGAGAGCGTCGTTCTTAAAATCAGGCTTCTCAAAATCAGATAAAATGACAGAATACAGAATCATGTCCTTCGAGAGCTTTTGTAATCTTGAAAGCATATACATAATTCCTTTCCGGAAATATAAAAATGAAGGGCGAACTCAGTTCGCCCCATGAGTTTGTGAAATGATCAGATAGAGATGGTCATCGCGATCTTATAAAGCTCGGTGTCAAATACGCGCTTCATATCGAGAGCCTCGTTGATATCGAGGTCTGTGATCTTACCGCCGCGCATTACAACAACACGGTTGCCGATGTTGTTCTTGAGCAGCTCGACCGCCTTATAACCCATCTGGCTTGCAACGACTCTGTCTCTGAGTGTCGGAGAACCGCCGCGCTGAACGTGACCGAGAATTGTAGCTCTCGCCTCGATGTCGAGTCTCTGCTCGATGTACTTTGCGAGATCTCTTACGCCGCCGACGCCCTCGGCAACAACGACGATAAAGTGTTTCTTGCCGGTTTTCTGAGTGTTGATGATTCTGGTGATAACATCGCGCTCGATGTTGTACTTGACCTCGGGGACGAGGATCGCGGTAGCGCCTGTGGCGATACCTGTCTGAAGGGCAATGTCGCCGCAGCGTCTGCCCATTACCTCAACGATAGAGCAGCGGTCATGTGACTGAGCGGTGTCGCGGATACGGTCAACCATCTGAAGCGCCGTATTCATGGCGGTATCAAAACCTACCGTGTACTCAGAGCAAGCGATATCGTTATCGATAGTACCGGGAACGCCGATGCAGTTGATGCCCGCGTTTGTCAGAGCTCTCGCTCCGCGGAAAGAACCGTCGCCGCCGATTACTACAACGCCGCAAATACCGAGGCTGCGGCAGAATTCAGCCGCTCTCTGCTGAGCCTCGAGGGTTTTGAACTCCTCGCTTCTCGCGGTATAGAGCTTTGTGCCGCCGTAGCCGATGATTTCGGAAACCGAGCGAAGGTTCATCTCGGCAACATCCTGATTGAGCAAACCGTTGAAGCCGCGGTAAACACCGTAAACCTTCATACCCATATTGATGCCTGTACGTACAACCGCTCTGAACGCCGCGTTCATACCCGGAGCGTCGCCGCCGCTGGTTAATACTGCAATAGCTTTCTGCTGTGACATATATTTTCCCTCCGTTAAAGGTTAATTTCTTTCCTTATTATAATACAATCCGTTTCTGTTGACAAGAGGATTTTCGAAATTTAGAAAAAAATCTTACAAAAAAAGACACTTTGTTTTTTGTTTTCTTGACATTTAGCAAAATAAATACTATTATTATAATGTATTACTATGTGAGGAGTAAAAAAATGACAAACTTATATCTTGCTATTCCGTGTTATAACGAGGAAGAGGTTCTGCGCGATTCAGCAGAAAAGCTTCTCCGCAAATACGAATCCATGATGTCCCAGCATAAAATAACCTTTGACAGCAAAATAGTCTTTATCGACGACGGCTCAAAGGACAAAACCTGGCAGATCATCGAGGAGCTTCACAACGAAAACCCGATTTTCCAAGGTATCAAGCTCTCCAGAAACCGCGGTCACCAGAACGCTCTTCTCTGCGGTCTTATGACGCTCAAGGACAGAGCTGAAGCCGTGATATCGATTGACGCCGACCTTCAGGACGATATTGAGGTATTTGACGAAATGGTCGCGAAGTACGAGGACGGCTGCGACGTTGTATACGGCGTTCGTTCAAAGCGCGCGACCGACACCTTCTTCAAGCGCTTTACCGCTGAGGCGTTCTACAAAATCCTCAACCGCATGGGCGCGAAGGTAATCTTCAATCACGCTGACTTCCGCCTGATGAGCAAACGCGCGCTTGAGGCGTTCTCTCAGTACAAGGAAACAAACATCTTCCTCAGAGGCATGGTTCCGCTGATCGGCTACAAGTCCGATATCGTCACCTACGAGCGCTTTGAAAGACTCGCCGGCGAAAGCAAGTATCCCCTCAAAAAGATGCTTGCGCTCGCATGGGAAGGTATTACCTCTCTGAGCATACAGCCCATTCGGATTATCACATGGACAGGCGTTATCATCTTCCTCATAAGCATGATCATGGTCATCTACTCGCTTGTCAGCTTCTTTGTCGGCGCTGCGGTAAGCGGCTGGGCAAGCACTCTCTGTTCTATCTGGGCTCTCGGAGGTCTGCAGCTTCTGGCGATCGGTATTATCGGCGAATATATCGGTAAAATATATCTTGAGACAAAGCACCGTCCGCGGTTTATCGTAGAGAAATATCTGGATGATTGACATAAGGAGCTTAAGGAATGAATATTAAAAAATTGGAGCGGCGTAACAGCTCGATGGATATCCTGCGTATCGTCGCCGTGTTCACGGTCTTATCCGTACACTTTTTCCTGCACAACGGCTTTTACAGCGAGCCTGTCAGCGGCTTAGGCCCGATCGAGGGTATAATCAACAGCATCACGACAGGCAACGGCGATTCACTGCACGGGCCGCTGATGTTCCTTGCGGTCGGAATGCGCACGCTTTTCGGCGTCTGTGTCCCGCTTTTCATGATTCTGACGGGCTATCTTATGAGCAAAAAGGAGCTGCAGAAGGGTTACTACAAGGGTATACGCAAAACCGTAATCGTCTTTATTCTCGCGACCTTTGCCTGCATGATCTTCAAATCTGTACATGAGATTCCTGCTGCGAAGGAGGCTTTTTACAGCTTTAACTTCGGCGCGATGTTCGAAGCGATCGCACAGTCGGGCAAGTATAATTTCATTAACTACCTCTTCTCTATTCTCGATTTCACGGGCGCGAATTATTCGTGGTATATTGAAATGTATATCGGAATGTTCCTTATCGCACCCTTCCTCAATCTCGCATACAATAAACTGGGAAGCAAAAAACACAAGCAGATTTTGGTCGTCACCATGGTTTGCCTTACAATTCTTCCCACAATGCTCAATATCTTTAATTTTCAGAGCGCTGAATGGTGGGTCACTCCCACGGGCAGCGATGAATTCCAGAAGCTGGTTCCCGCTTACTGGATGGGACTTTATCCTCTCACCTATTATTTCGCGGGCGCTTATCTCAGAGAATACGGTCTGCGTCTTAAAACAGGCGCTGCCGCGGCTCTCTTTGTCGGCACTCTGCTCGCTTCAACCGTATTCAACTGGTTCCGCAGCTACGGCGGCGGCTTCAAAACAGGCATTTACGGTTTCTGGTACGGCTTCTATCCGTTTGTGCTGTCTGTACTTCTCTTCCTGCTTATCAGCAGAATCAAGACAGATAACTGGAAGCCCGGTGTAAAGCTGACGCTCTGGCACGTGTCTGACCTCGCGCTCGGAATTTATCTGTGCTCCTACATTTTCGACACTCTGATTTATGAGAACCTCAGAATGAATGTTCCCATAATGGTTGACCGTGTCCCCTATTATCTTATCACGGTTCCAATGTGCTTCCTGTTCTCGGCGATGCTTTCATTCGTTCTGGACGTGCTGGCAAAGCAGATTATCAGGCTTTACGAGTACCTCAAGAAGCTCGTTACGGAACAAATACAGGGCGGCAACTTAATAAGATGGCAGGATATTCTCTTTATCGTTCTGATGTGCTTCGGCGTGATCCTTTCTATCTGGAAGCTCCGCTACGGTTTCGGCGGAAGCGACGAGGCGTTCTACCTCACCGTACCGCACCGTCTTTCACTCGGCGACGCGCTGTTCAGCGACGAATGGCACGTATCTCAGCTCTCGGGCTTTTTGCTCATTCCCTTTGTTTCGCTATTCAGAATGATAACGGGCTCCACGGACGGCATCATGATCGCCGCGAGAGTGCTCTATCTTGTTCTCCACACAGGCGCGGCGGTACTCATTTACACCAGACTGAGAAAGTACGGAATCATCAGCGTTTTCGGCTGCGTGCTCTACTTTATCTACACGCCCTACAATATCATGGCGCTCAGCTACAACACAATGGGAATTGAGCTTCTGCTCGTCGCCGGAGTACTGCTGGCAACCGCCGATTACTCTAAAAAACTGCTGCCGATCCTCAGCGGTCTGGCATTCGCGGGAGCCGTGCTCTGCAACCCGTATCTGATTGTATGCTATCTGATTTACGGCATCTGCGTCGGTGTACATTACGCAATCAGAAATAAAGAAATGCGCTTTGTGCTCAAAAGCGATATGTTCTCACTTCGCACCTTCCTGTTCTTTACAGCAGGAGCTGCGGGTCTGGCGATTATTTTCCTGATTTTCACACTCACAAGAACCGGCGTCGGCGATATCTTCGCAAATATTCCCGAGATGCTCAAGGATCCCGAGCACCCGCCGATTTCCTTCGGCAAAAAGGTCGAAACCTACTTCCAGTCGATTTTCAATATGACTCCGCATTTCAAGTATGTACTTTACGGCTACTTTGCTATGCTGGCGTTTATGATTTTCGACAGAAAGAGAAGGCTTCACCGCGCGGTCTACCTCTGTCTTTCCTGCGCTGCAACGGGAATCTCGCTGATTATGCTGCTTCCCGGAATATCGTCAACGACATACAACCACATCATGCTTCCGATGCTCTTTATCGGCATCACATCGTATATCCTGCTTGAGAAGAAGCCGAGAGAGCTTTTCGCGGCTGTGTTTGTGACAGGACTAATCTACTCCTTCTGCATTCACTACGGTTCGAACCAGATGATTTACTGTATTGCATCTGTCATGGTTGTCGCGAATGTGGCGAGCTTTGTTTTCCTCGGTCAGCTCCTAAAGGAAATGCGCGAAACACCCGATAACCTCACCTATACGACCGCTTCCCGGGTGCTGAGCTATATTCTCGTCGGTATCATCATCGCCTTCCAGGGCGGAGCACAGATCACCGCAAAGACTTGCCACGTATTCTGGGATTCCGCTCCGGACGCGCTTACCGCGGAAATCAAACAGGGTCCCGCCTCAGGTATTGTAACCACTGACGCGAATGTCGCAAGCTACAACAATATGTACACCGACCTGGTTCCTCTTCAGATGAAAGAACCCGGCAACATTCTCTTTATGAGCTTTGAGACATGGCCTTACCTTGCAATGAATGATTTCCCCTACGGAACCTTCTCGGCATGGACAGGTAACGAACAGGGTGAAAACACGCTCTCGAGGATGCGCACGTATTACGAGATGAATCCCGATAAAACTCCGAAGTATATTTACATTCCGAAATCGGCAAAATGGGACTTCAACACTCTGCTTCCCGAGCTCAAAAGCAAGGGATATTCCGTTACGGAAACCAACGTAAGCTATCAGCTTGAGAAAAAATAAATAAAGATTTAAAACGGCGAAAAGAAGTTGCAGAATAACTTGTTTTTTTCGCCGTTTTATGTTATGATTATATAAAATTGGATACTATTATACCACTATCTTTTTAAAGGGGGATTGTCCTATGGAGATTACTAAATTATATGAATCCTGGTGCAAAAACGCCGTTGAGGATCAGGATCTGATCGCCGAGCTCGAGAGCATTCGCGGTAACGAAAAGGAAATCTACGAGCGCTTCTACACCGCCCTCAAATTCGGCACAGCCGGTCTGAGAGGCGTTATCGGCGCGGGCACAAACAGAATGAACATCTATGTTGTCCGCCAGGCCACTCAGGGACTTGCAAACTATGTTATCAACAAGTACGGCAAGGGTGCTGTCGCTATTTCACATGACAGCCGTATCAAAGCCGACCTCTTCATGATAGAGGCCGCTAAGGTACTCGCCGCAAACGGAATCAAAACTTACATTACAACCGAGCTGCAGCCCACTCCCGTTCTCTCCTATCTGGTGCGTTACTTCAAGTGCCAGGCGGGTATCATGGTTACAGCCAGCCACAACCCCGCAAAATATAACGGCTACAAGGCATACGGCGAGGACGGCTGCCAGATGACCGACAACGCGGCTCAGGCAGTTTACGACGAAATCACAAAGCTCGATATCTTCAGCGACGTCAAGACAATGGACTTTGACGAAGCGATTGAAAAAGGTCTTATCGAATATGTTGACGACAGCGTTTATGACTCTTATCTCGACTGCGTGCTCGAGCAGCAGGTCAACCCCGGCATCTGCGCGGACGCGGATATCAGCGTTGTTTATACTCCTCTCAACGGCGCCGGCAACAAGCTCGTCAGAAAGGTTCTGAGCAAAATCGGCGTTAAGGAAATCAACGTCGTCAAGGAACAGGAGATGCCCGACGGCAACTTCACTACCTGCCCCTACCCCAACCCCGAAATCAAGGAAGCTCTGCAGAAGGGTCTTGAGCTCTGTGAAGAAAAGCAGCCCGATCTGCTTCTTGCCACCGACCCCGACTCCGACCG
>JAEEGL013130734.1_pt1 | contig 20478 bp, 17 predicted proteins | sample 9134231 | NCBI WGS metagenome assembly JAEEGL01 (sample SAMN16246548, study PRJNA631951) | gut metagenome | biome: gut microbiome; feature: rumen; material: fiber-attached | host: Bos | place: Iran: Karaj | collected 2018-10
ACGTCCAGATCGCACAGCGCGACGACTTCGACATCGGGGTGCGCCTTGTACCCCGCCATATGGAATTCGGCGATACCGCCGGTGCCTATGATACCTACTTTGAACTTTGCCATAAAAACGCCTCCCGTATGTAACTTTCGCCATATTATAGCACCGCGCGTGCATTTCGTCAAGAATTTTCAAAAATTTGTTGCTTTACGCGGCGGGATATAGTATAATATACAAAATATATCATTATAGAGCGGTCGCTTTTCCGTTTTACGGACTCATAATGAATTCCAAAGGAGCATGACATGACCAGAATACTCGTATGCGACGACGACGCCGACATCGTTTCGGCGGTAAAAATATATCTTTCCGCCGAAGGCTACAACGTGACAGGCTGTTCCAACGGCGCCGACGCGATCGAAGCCGTAAAAAACGAGCCGGTCCAGCTTGTGATAATGGATATAATGATGCCTAAGATGGACGGGATCACCGCCGTGGCGCAGATACGCGCGTTTTCCAACGTGCCGGTGATATTCCTTTCCGCCAAGGGCGAAGATACCGACAAGGTGCTGGGCCTCAACATAGGCGCCGACGATTACATCACCAAGCCGTTCAATCCGGTGGAACTGACCGCGCGCGTCAAGGCGCAGCTGAGGAGATATATGAATTTCGGCGGCTCGAGAGGCGCCGAAAGCGAGATACGCATAGACGGCATAGTGCTGAACGATTCTTCAAAAGCGGTGACGGTCGACGGCGAGCCGATATCGCTCACGCCCACCGAGTTCGATATACTCAAACTGCTGATGCAAAACCCCGGCACGGTGTTTTCTTCCGCGCGCATATATTCCGAAGTCTGGAAAGACGAGCCCTACGGTTCTGATAACATCATAGCCGTTCACATACGCCACATACGCGAAAAATTAGAGATCAACCCCGCCGAACCCAGATATCTCAAAGTGGTCTGGGGGCAGGGCTACAAATTTGAAGGAGGAAAGAGCTGAGGTGAAAAGGCTCGCGCGTCTTCCCGGGCTGAAATACACCTTTTACGGTGTTTTCTGTCTCTTTTTTTCCACGTTCATAGCCGCCGCGACAGGTTTTATATACTGCATAACTCGCGGCCATTTCAACTCCGCCCCGCCGGAAGGCACGGGCTTTGAAAGCTTTGCCTACGGGATGCGCTACATATTCGGCGTGATCACGGTATCGTGCGGAGTGATCGCTGCGCTGATGCTGATCTTCGTGCTCATAGGCGCGGGCAGACGGCGCGGCGACGACGAACTGCATACCCGCAAGATAGACCGCATCCCTTACGAATTCTGCATCGCCATATACGGCGCGCTCATTTACGGCATAATTTATCTTTGCATAAAAGTGCTGCAGGATCCGGGGCTGTGGAACCTGTTCGTGATAGTGCCGCTTTTGCTTCTGGGCTCGCTCTTCTTTGAAGAACTTTGCATTTCCACCGCCATAAGATACAAATCCGACACGCTGTTCAAAAACTCGTTCACCTACCGCGTTTTTGCGCTGCTCAAGCAGATATACGACCACTTCACCCCTTCGTGGAAGCTGACGGTCGCCGCGGCGGCGTATTTCGGCGCCACGTACTACGTCTTTTCGTATATGAACGCGGTGCTGCTCACGGTATGGGGTCTTCTTTCCATCGTTTTGTGCGTGCTCACGGGCGCGAGCGCGGTGTTTCTGGATTCCATAAAGCAGGGCACCAAAGAGCTCGCCGCCGGCAATCTCGAGCATAAGATCGACACCGTGGGTATGTTTTCCCGCTTCGCCGAGATCGGCGACGACCTCAATCACATAAGCGAGGGTATGTCCAAAGCCGTTTCCGAAAAGACCCGCAGCGAAAGACTGCGCACCGAACTCATAACCAACGTTTCGCACGATATAAAGACGCCGCTCACTTCCATTGTGAACTACGTCGACCTGCTCAAGCGCGGGAATCTTTCGGAATCGCAGCGCGCCGAATATCTTTCGGTGCTGGACAGGCAGTCGCAGAAACTCAAAAAGCTGGTGGTGGACCTTGTCGAAGCTTCCAAAGCCATAACCGGCAACATCACGGCGAATCCCGCGCCCACCAACCTTAACGAGCTCGTCAACCAGTCGGTGGCGGAATATGCCGACAGATTTGCCGAAAAGTCGCTCGAAGCAATAGTCGCCATGCCCGAAAACGCCGTCACCGCGAACGCGGACGGACGGCTGACCTGGCGGATCTTCGATAATCTGCTCGGCAATATCTGCAAGTATTCGATGCCCGGCACGCGCGTTTACATAGAACTTGCGCAAAACGAAAACACCGCTTCGGTGGTGTTCAAGAACATTTCTGAAACGGTGCTGAATATTTCGCCCGACGAACTCGTCGAACGTTTTGTGCGCGGAGACTCTTCGCGCTCCACCGAAGGCAGCGGGCTGGGACTTTCGATAGCCACGAGCTTAGCCGAGATCCAGCAGGGCCGGCTCGCGATCGACGTGGACGGCGACCTGTTCAAGGCCTCGCTCTACCTGCCGCTCGCCGCCGAGGATATGAAAGAAAGTATATCCGACATGACCTCTTCCCTCACGGGTTCGTGAAGCAGCTCGTGTCGTCCTTCGTAAAGCTTTAACGTGACGTTTATCCCGGCCTTTTTCATAGCGTTGTAAACCTTCACAACGGCTTTGCCCATCCCGCCCACGGGGTCCGACCTGCCAGAGACGAGCAGTACCGGCGCGTTTTTGGGGCAGGAGGCGTAGTTTTTGCCGTTCCTGATATAATCCATACCGCCCAGCATATCTTTGAAAAGCGAAGGCGACACGGCGTAACCGCAGTCGGGATCCGCCATATAAGCGTCGACTTCGGCGGAATCCGAAGAGATCCAGTCGAATCCGGTGCGGTTTTCGAACGTCTTGTTATAAGAACCGAAAGCCAGCTTGTTGACGGTTTGATCGGGTTCGTATTTGCTCGCGTGCTTTCTGCAGGCGCGTTTTGCCACGAGCTTTCCCGCTTTTGCAAGCGGAGCGCTGATCTGCCCCGTGCCCGAAAAGATATAACCTTCGGCTTTTATCATATTCTTCATAAACACAGTGCGCGAAGCAAAACTCCCCATCGAATGCCCGAACAGAAAATACGGCGCGCCGGGATGTCTTTCGTGCTCGAGCTCCGAAAGCTGCGCGATATCACGGCAGATGAACTCCCAGCCGTCTTTATCGGCGAAAAAGCCGCGTTCTTCTTTGGACGCCGACTTTCCGTGCCCCAGATGGTCGTTGCCGCAGACGGCGACCCCACGCGACGTCATATATTCGCAAAGCCCGGTATATCTTCCGAAATGCTCGCTTACGCCGTGCGCGACCTGTATCACTGCTTTGATCTCGCCTTCCGGAAGGTATTCGCAGGCGTAGATATCGTGTATCCCGTCGACCGAACGGAACGAAAATTCTTTTTTGATCATAAAGATACCCCCTTTTTTATATATAGTAAAACAATTATCCGTAATTGTCAACACCGAACGCGGAGGAAAATATGGAAAAATACATTTTATCGCTCGACCAGGGCACCACAAGCTCGCGTGCAATACTGTTTTCTTCATCCGGCAAGATGATCGCTTCGGCACAGAACGAATTCGCCCAGCATTTCCCTTTCCCCGGCTGGGTGGAACACGATCCCGCCGACATACTCGCTTCGCAGTTCGACGCGGCTTCGCAGACTGTTGAAAAAGCGGGGATCCGCCCCGAGGCGGTCGGCATAACCAATCAGCGCGAAACCGTCGTGGTGTGGGAAAAATCCACGGGCAAGCCGGTCTCCAACGCCATAGTGTGGCAATGCCGCCGCACCGCGCCGATATGCGAAAAGCTGCTGGCGGAAGGCGCGGGCGACATGATAAAAGAGCGCACCGGGCTCGCCGTTGACGCGTATTTTTCCGGCACCAAGATAAAATGGATACTCGACAATATCCCCGGAGCCGCGCGCCGCGCCCAAAACGGCGAGCTGCTCTGCGGCAACGTTGACACCTGGCTCATATATAATCTCACCGGAGGCAGGATCCACGCCACTGACTACACCAACGCTTCGCGCACGATGCTGTTCAACATCAACACACTCGAATGGGACAAAGACATCTGCGCCCTGCTCGGGATCCCTCTGTGCATGCTCCCCGAGGTCCGCGACAGCGCGGGCGATTTCGGAGTCATAGACGCCGGATACGCCGGAGTTTCGCCGCTGCTCGACGAAGTCCCTATCCGCGGAGTGGCGGGCGATCAGCAGGCGGCGCTTTTCGGGCAGACCTGCTTTGACATTGGCGACGTTAAAAACACTTACGGCACCGGCTGTTTCACGCTTATGAACGTGGGCGGCGAGCCGGTCAGGGACACGGGCGGACTTATATCCACCATCGGCTGGAAAATAGGCGACGAAACCGTTTACGCGCTGGAAGGCAGCGTGTTCAACGCCGGCAGCTCCATTAAATGGCTGCGCGACGACCTGGGCGTGATAAACACCGCGCGCGAATGCGACATACTCGCCGAAAGCGTCCCCGACACGGGCGGCGTGCATTTCGTTTCGGCGTTCACGGGGCTCGGCGCTCCGTACTGGGATATGTACGCGCGCGGAAGTATGACCGGCATCACCCGCGGCACCACCAAAGCGCATCTCTGCCGCGCGGTGCTCGAAGGCATAGCGTTCCAGGTGTGCGACCTTGCGGAAGCGATGTGCAAATGCTGCGCTCACCCGATATCCGCGCTGCGCGTGGACGGCGGCGCTTCGGTCAGCGATTTTATGATGCAGTTCCAGGCGGATATGCTGGGCGTGACCGTCGACCGCCCCGAGATAGTGGAGACCACCGCGATGGGAGCCGCGTTCCTTGCGGGGCTTGGCTGCGGTATATGGAAAGACAAAAAAGAACTGTATTTCGCGCGGCAGACCGCGCGGCTGTATAAGCCGTCCGTCACCTCCGCCGAACGCGCTTCGGCGCTGGCGGCGTGGCACGAAGCTGTCCGGCGCACGGTATCGAATATCTGACATTCAAAATAAAAAGGCGCGTCTATGGAAGCGGACATCAAAAAAAGATCGACTCTGCTCATAATACTCTGCTGGGCGGCGTACGCCACGCAGTACATAAACAAATACAGCATTCAGATATGCCTCAAAGGAATGATCGAAAGCGGTCTGTTCACCGAATCGTTCGGCGGCAGCGTGCTTACGGCGTTCTTTGCAAGCTACGCTTTCGGGCAATTCGTGAACGGCTGGCTCGGCGACAAAGTCAATCCGCGCTATATGATAGGCACGGGACTTGCGGGCGCCGCGGCGATGAACCTTATGATGGGACTCGCCGGCGACAAGATCGTTGTACTCATTATATGGTGCCTCAACGGCTGGTTCTGCTCTATGCTCTGGGCGCCGGTGGTCAGATGCGTTGCGGAATTCATTCCGGTCGAACGCCGTTCCGGCGCGGGCGCCTCGCTTTCCGCCACCAGCCCCGTGGGGTTGCTGACTGTCTACGCGCTGGGCGGCATATTCCTTGACGAGATCGGCTCGTATCGCCATGTATACATTGCCGCGTCGTGCTTCGCCGCGGTGATGGCGATAGTGTGGTTCATTGGGACGCATAAACTCAGAGACCATTTCAAACACTATTCGTCCGTCGCGCCGGAAAACGGCAAAAACGGCGGCGGCGCGCGCGTGGGCGGCAAAAAGCTCGCGTTCTTGCTCATCTCTTCGGGCGCCGCGTTCGGGTTCGGCTGCATAATGTTCAACGGCGTGCTCAAAGACGGCGTTTCGTCGTGGACGCACTCGTATCTCGTTTCTAACTACGGCATAACCGAATCGCTCGCCTCCACCCTGCTTATGATACTGCCGTTCGTCAATCTCGCCGGCGCTTTTTCGGCGGTGAAGCTGTTCAAGAAAAACAAAAACGAATTCCTCACCACCGCGGCGATGTTCGCGGTGTCTGTGGTCTCGATATCGCTCCTGCTTGCGGTGCGAAATTTCAGCGCCGTGTTCGGCGTGATACTGCTGGCGCTTTCTTCGGCGGCGATGCTGGGCGCCAACACCATGCTGCTCACGTTTCTGCCTATGCGGTTCGCCCACGTGGGGCGCGCCGCGACCTTCACCGGGATGCTCGACACCGTTTCGTACCTTTCTTCCGCGGTGTCCGGGACGGTGAACGGCAATATTATAGAAAACAGCGGCTGGAACACGCTGATACTCGTCTGGGTCGGACTCGCCGCAGCCGGCGTGACGGTATCGGTGCTCGGCACGCTGAAATGGCGCAAGCGCAAGGAATCGCCCGAAGCGGAGCAAACGGAATAAATGCAAAAAGGAAAACGCAGGATGCACGCATCCTGCGTTTATTCTTATGTTTTCGGTATTATTTATCGTGATAATACGCGCCCCAGTAGCGCTTGCCTGTCGTGGTGGTGGAGTTGAGGTCCATAAGCTGCGCCACGGTGACGAAGACGTAGCCTTTGGCTTCGAGTATCTCGGTCACGCGCTTGAACGCCTCGATGGAGTTTAGATACAGGTCGTGGAACAGTATTATGCTGCCGTCGCGCAGATATTTTGAATTGACCACGTTATTCACGATGGTCTGTATATTCTGTTCGGCCTGTTCGGTGGTCTTTCTGCCGGTGTGCTGCCAGTCTTCGGAATCGACGTCCCAGATAATAATGTTGAAATCGCTCGCCTTGGCGCGTTCCTTGGTTATTTCGCCGTAGGGCGGACGCATCACTATGGGATAGTACCCGGCGTATTTTTCGACGAGCGTCGCCGTGTCGTAGACTTCGTGCTTGTAAGTCTTGTCGCTGCAGGTCTTATACGAATACTCGTGCGTATATCCATGCACGCCCGCTTCGCATCCCAAAGACACCGCGCGGGTGATATATTCGCCGACCTTGCTGCTTTCCAGACGGTGTCCCACCGAGAAGAACGTCACGACGTAGCCCTTTTCTTCCAGGAAATCGAGCAGGATCGGGGTGTTGGACGAAGGGCCGTCGTCAAATGTGATGGCGATGTATTTTTTGCCTTCCTCGCGGGTGATATACTGCGGCTGTTCGTAGTTGCGCGTCTGCCCGCTCGACGAAGACGTCTCTTCCTTGCTTTCTTCTTTACTCTCTTCTTTGCTTACTTCCTTGCTCGGCTCTTCGCTCGGTTCGTCGCTCGATTCTTCAACGGGCGGCTCGCTCGATTGTTCAACGGGCGGTTCGCTCGATTCTTCGACCGGCGCGGAAGATTCTTCCGTGCTCGGTTCGGTCGAGGGCTCGGCTTCGCTGCTTTCCTCGGGCTCGCTCGCCGTACCGGAGACCGCGCTTTCGTCGGCGGAAATATCTTCCGGCGCGGAACTTTCTTCGGCAGACGAAACGCTCTCTTCCGCAGACTCGCCGGTCTTGCCGGGTTCGGATCTGTTGCCCACCTTGTTGGCGATGACCACGGCGAGCAGGACGCACAGGGCGCACGCTAAGATTATAATGCATTTAAAAAGCGTAGATTTCATTTGTATCCCTCTGCTTTCCAAGACTTATATCATCGGTTTCACCGGTTCCGTGACGAGCAGCGCCACGATTGCGACGACGCATATTACAAGGATGCCTATCATCACCGCGACGCCCGGCTTTTTGATCTTCAATTTGGAAATGAACAGCAGTCCCAATATAAGATACGCGGCGCGGAACACCCATCCCATAACGCTGGGATCGATGTATTTGAGCATCATCACGAGCACGGGCAGCACGAAACATATCGTGGGGATAGGCACGCCGGTGAAGGTCTTTAGGCTAAGGTCTTCGGTCTCGGTGATCGCCTGCATATTGAAATACGCAAGCCGGATCGCTCCGCACGCCGCATAGATGACGAGCAGTATGTAATCGTACCATTTGTTGCAGCCCAGCATATACGCTATCACCGCGGGGGTGACGCCGAACGACACCATATCGCACACCGTGTCGATCTGGATCCCGAACATTTTCGCCTTGACGTCTTCGCGGTTGGCGTGGCGCGCCACGCGGCCGTCGAACATATCGGAAATGCCGGCTATGAGCATTGCTATTACGGCAAACTCGTAATGCCCCGCTCCCGCAAGGCAGATCGCGACGATAGACGACGCGAGCCCCGTGAGAGTGATGAAATTCGCCAGATTGTAATATCCTATAAACATATCTATTCTCCCGAACGTTTAGTTTGCATCTTTTAATACTGAGTCTTCTTTTTTAAAACTTCAAACAGTTTTTTGTAGCTTTCGTGCCTGGAAACGGGTATTTCCCCGCGCCCGACCGCGTCTATTACGGCGCAGCCGATCTCTTTGGTGTGGCCGCAGCCGCGGAACCTGCATTTGCCGGAAAACGGTTCGAATTCCGGGAAACAGTACTCCAAATCGTCAAACGCGAGCAGGTCCTCGGACTCGGGGTCGAGCGCCGAAAACCCGGGCGTGTCGGCGATATATCCGCCGTCGCCTGTCGCGAAAAGCTCGGTGTGGCGCGTGGTGTTTTTGCCGCGCGCGATCTTGGAGCTCAGTTCGCCGGTCTGCGCCTTGAACTGCGGGTACAGCCGGTTGAGCAGGCTGGATTTCCCCACTCCCGAAGCGCCGGCAAAGACCGCGAGCGCGCCTTTCAGGCGGCGCCGCAGTTCGTCTGAACCTTCGCCGCCGATACCGGTGCGGAACACCTCGAAACCGCACGCGGAATATATGCGCGCGTATTCGTCTCCGCTCGACAGATCGCATTTGTTGATTATTATCACCGTGTCGACGCCGTACTTGACGCCGAGGCAGGTGAGGATATCCACGCAGTAGAGGTCGGGTTCGGGCTCGTGCGCGGAAATGACTATGCAGAACACGTCAGCGTTCGCCACGCTGGGCCGCGGGAAGCAGCACCTGCGCGGCAGTATATCCGTTATGAAACCCGTGCCGTCGCCGTTATCGGTAAACACGGCGACGTCGCCGCAGAGCGGCTCTTTTTTTTCGCGCCGGAGCCGCGTGGCGGCTTTGCACACGCATACGCCCCGGGGCGTGGAAACGTCGAAAAATCCTTTGCGGCTGCACACTATGGTGCCGGTCTTCTGCTCCTCTTTCATTCCGCAAGCGTTATACTGATCTCGGTGTAGAAATCGACGTGCGAATACGGAGCGGGATACTGCTCGATGACCGTGCCGGAAGGTTCGTCGGACGGAGCGTAGTTGAGATCGCCGAGCGAAAGTCTGGCTGCGTCGAGCAGGTCCATCACCTCGTCGAGCGTCTTGCCGGTGAGGTCGGGCACGACCGCAGCGGTCTGCTGCACGCAGACGCGTATGGTCACAACTGTCCCGGCGGCATGCTGTTCGCCGTCGGCGAGGCTCTGTTCGAGCACCTCGCCGTCATTGCCGAACGCGTTGACTTTTTCGACTTTTACGTAATACCACGCGCTTTCGAGCGCGCGTATCGCCTGTTCCTCGTCCATACCGACGACGTAGGGCACTTCGTCAGCGAGCTGTTCGGTGCCGTAAAGCGTTACGTCGAGCGGCGCGCCCTGCAGTAAGTATTCGCCCTCGGGCGTGCCCTGGTCGACGACGTCGAACTGGTTGAAACCTTCGTAGTCGGTGCTGAAGGTGACGTAGCCGGGGACGAGCCCGTTCTGGCGGAGCGCGGTGAGCAGCTGCACGAACGTGTAGCCCTTATAGTTGCCCACGAGCACGGAATCCTTTGCCACGCTTACGGTGATGGTTATGTTGGTGCCGACTTCGTAGCCGGTGGCGCCGGACTGGAGCGACTGCGCGATTATTATGCCGGGCGTGGTGTTTTCGGCGACGCGGCGCTGAACGGTGACGTTATAGCCCGCTTCCTCGAGCATCGCGCGGCCTTCGTCGAGCGTCTTGTTGCGGACGTCGGGGACTTCCAGCGCGTACTGCTTGCCCTCGCCGCACAGCACGAGGTCGATGACCGTGCCCGGGAGCACCGAGGTGCCCGGCTCGATGGACTGCCTTATGACGGTCCCCTTGGGATACAGCAGCGAAGGTTCGTATTTGACGCTGCCTCTGATGAGCCCGTCGAATTCCATCATACTCTGCGCTTCCTGCAGCGTTTTGCCGCGGTAATCCTGCACTTTTTTGCTTTCCACGTAATGGCTGACGGTGAGTTTGACGGTCGTCCAGGCGGCGAGCCCCATCGTGTGCGGAGGCACGCTCTGTTCGAGCACCGTGCCGTCGGGCTGCTCGGATTCGCGGTATTCCACGGTGACGAGATAGAACGATTCCTCGAGGTTTTTAGTCGCGGCTTCGAGCTTTAATCCCACCACGTTAGGGGTGGTCTTTGCGTCGACGATCTCTTCGGAATAGCAGACGTTTAAAGTCACCGTCGTTTCGGGATTGATATACGAACCCACGGCGGGGTTGGTCGAGACCACCTGATTGTCGTTGGCGTACTTATCGAGCACGCGGTTGATCTTGGTGGCGATCCTCAGGTTGCGGAAGACCGCCTCGGCGTCGGCGACGCTCATATAGCGCACGTCGGGGACCGTGAGGTCTTCGGGGTATTTGTTCACCCACAAAGTGATGCGGCATTTGCCGTCGGCAAAGCGTTTTCTGCCCGCGGCGGGATCCTGCTTGATTATCATATTGAACTTTACGCCGGGCTGGTACGATTCTTTTACCGTCACGACGTAATTGCTCTTTTCGAGTTCGTTCCGCAGGTCGGAAGTGTAGATCATCTCCACGAGGTTGCGCACCTCAAAGTCTTCCTGCTCCTCGCTCGCAAACAGCGTGGGGATCCATTTTACCGCAAGATACGCGCCCAAAAGCAGCGCCACGACAAGAAACGCCAGGAAAACGCCGGTTATGACCGGGAAGATCGAATGGCTGGGATGTTCCTTGCGTTCGCGCTTGCGCTCTTTTTTGCGCTTCTGGCGCTTGGATTCGCCTTCTTCTTCGGCTTTTTTATCTTCTTCGAGCTTGATCACGTATTCGCCGATCTCGCCGGTGTTGATCATACCTATATTCACACTGTCAACGTCCTCGGGGTCGTGTTCTTCCCCGTCTTCATAAAAAACCACTTCAGGATGTTTTATGACGTAATCGACCGCTTTGAGCATGGCGTGTGCGTCTTCAAAGCGTTTTTCGGGCTGTTTCTGCATCGCTTTGCGGACTATCTGCGCCACGCCGTACGGAACGGTGGGGTTCAGCTCCTCCACGTCTTTCGGCGTGTCGTTGATCTGCATCATCGCGATCGTGACCGCCGAATCCGCGGTGAACGGGAGCTGGCCGGTGAGCATTTCGTAGAACAGCACGCCCACCGAATAGAGGTCCGAAGCGTATGAAGTCTCCTGACCGCTCGCCTGCTCGGGCGAAATATAGTACACGGTGCCTATGGCTTTCTCGTCGCTCGAAGCGTCGGACATATCGGGCGTCTTTGCAATGCCGAAGTCCGTCACCTTGACGCAGCCGTCTTTCATAAGCATAATGTTCTGAGGCTTGATGTCGCGGTGGATGACGTTTTTGCTGTGAGCGTGTTCGAGCGCGCGCAGTATCTGCAGAGTGTAGACGCACGCCTCTTTCCACGGCAGGACTTTTTTGTTGTCCATATACGTGCGCAGCGTGATGCCGTCGAGATATTCCATAACGATATACTTGATATCGGGATATATCGCCACGTCGTAGACGCTGACGATATTCTGGTTCGAAAGCATCGCCACGGCTTTGGATTCGTTTATAAAGCGCTTTTCGGCCTCTTCGTCGCCGTTGTACTGCTCGTTGAGTATCTTAACGGCGACCACCCTGTTCATAACGAGGTCTTCGGCTTTTAGTACGAACGCCATGCCGCCCACGCCGACCGGCTCGAGTATCTTGTACCTGCCGTCGAGTATCTTGCCTATGATGTTATCGTATTTGTTCATAGCTGCTCCTTCCCGTCAAAAACGACTGCGGTGATGTTGTCCGCGCCGCCGCGCTCGTTGGCGACTTCCACCAGGATGTTGAGCTTGGTGACGTCGTCGAGCCCGTCGGTGAGCACGTTGAGCATTTCTTCTTTGCTTACCACGTTGGAAAGTCCGTCGGTGCACAGCAGGAGGTAATCGAAATCCGTGATGTTGAACACGTCGCATTCGGTAGATTCCGCCACGCCCACGACTTTGAGTATTATGTTTTTCTGCGGATGGTTCGCGGCTTCGAGTTCGCTTATCGCTCCGCTGTCTATGAGGTACTGCACGAACGAATGGTCTTTGGTGATCTGCCTTATCTCTTCGCCCTTGACCGCGTAAAGGCGCGAATCGCCCGTGTTGACTATATACGCCCTGTCGCCTATGCACACCGCGCCGACCAGCGTGGTGCCCATTCCCTCGTAGGAATCGTTGGTGCCGGCTTTTTCGTATACCGCCGTATTGGCGAGATTGAGCGAATTTGCGAGTATGCGGTCGATATCGCCTGTGGTAAAGCGGTCGAAATTGAGCGACGCCAGCGAGGTGCGCAGACTCTTCATAAACGCGGTCGCCGCGGTGCGGCTCGCGGTGCTGCCGCCTTTCGCTCCGCCCATGCCGTCGCAGACCACCGCCGCCGTATAGCGTTTGGTGGAATGTATGCGAAAGCAATCCTGGTTGCTCTTTCGCTTCAGCCCTATGTTCGTTATTCCGTTGCACAACATAGCGTTACCAGCCTTTCAGTCGTTTTCTGCCTTCAGCTGCCCGCAGGCGGCCGAAATATCGTTGCCCAGACTCCGGCGCACGGTCGCGGTGACTCCGTGCTTTTCCAGCACCGCCGCAAACGCCCGGACGGCGTCGCGTTCGCTGCGTTTATATCCCCGGCGCCCGGTGTGATTGAGCGGTATGAGGTTCACGTGGCACAGCGTGCCTTTTAGCCTTGACGCGAGTTCAGACGCGTTTTCGGGACTGTCGTTCACTCCCGAAATGAGCGCGTATTCGAACGAAATGCGCCGTTTGGTCTTCTGCTCGTATCTGACGCACGCTTCGAGCAGTTCGTCGTAGCCGTAGCGGTTCGCCACCGGCATTATCGATCTGCGTATCTCGCCGTTAGGCGCGTGGAGCGACACCGAAAGCGTTATCGGCAGCCCCTCGCCGGCGAGACGGTCCATCTTGTCTATGAGCCCGCAGGTCGAAAGCGATATGTGCCTGTACCCGATGTTCAGGCCCTTTTCGTCGTTGACGAGCCGCAGGAAACGCATAACGTTTTCGTAATTGTCGAGCGGTTCGCCCATTCCCATAAGCACCACGTTCGAAACCCGTTCTCCGGTGTCGGACTGTATCTCGAGTATCTGCAAAAGCATCTCGCACGCGTAGAGCGAACGCCTGAGCCCCTTTACGGTGGAAGCGCAGAACGAACATCCCATTCTGCACCCCGCCTGGGTCGAAACGCACACGGTGTTGCCGTGGCGGTAGCGCATAAACACGCTTTCTATGCGCTCGCCGTCGTAAAGTTCGAACAGGTATTTGCGCGTGCCGTCGGTCGAGATCTGCCGCCTGACCGTTCTGCAGGTGCATAGCAGGCAGTTTTCCTTGAGCTTTTCACGCAATGCCGCCGGCAGGTTGTTCAGTTCGTCGAACGACCTTATCCCCTTCTGCAGCCAGCCGAAAAGCTGTTTCCCGCGGTAGGCGGGCTCGCCGAGCGAAACGCAGAACTCCATAAGTTCCGGTTCGGTCATTGACATAAGATCTGTCATCGCGCTTTAACGTATCCTTTCAATAAGTGCGGCGTAAAACGCGTCGAACCGACCGTTTTCCGCAAGAAAAGTATGCTCGGATATGAGCCTGAAACCGTCGTTTTGACGGATGAAAGATTCGACCTGCCGCCCGTTTTCGTCTTTGTTGAACGTGCAGGTGGAATATACCATCCTCCCGCCCGCACGCAGATACGCCGCCGAAGCGGAAAGGATCTGCGCCTGAGTCTGATACAAAGGCGCGAGCGTGGAAATTTCTTTGTACCTTATTTCGGGTTTTGAAGCGAGCACGCCGAGCGACGAGCACGGCACGTCGCATATCACCCTGTCGGCGCTTTGTGCGAGCGCCGGATCGGGAACGCGTGAATCGCGTTCATACGCCGAGATTATATCTATCCCCAGCTTTTGCGCCGAAGAAACGATGAGCGAAAGTTTGTTTTTATGGATATCGAAAGCCGTGATTGCGCCGGTATTTTTCATATCGAGCGCGGCGCCGAGCGCTTTTCCGCCCGGACAGGCGCAGACGTCTATGACGTTCATACCCGGCTCCGCGCCGAGCAAGGATACCGCGAACTGCGAATTGGCGCCCTGCACGAAATAGTCGCCGCCAATGCCTTCGATTATGCGGTCGCCGCTGGAAGTCACCGTGACGGAATCCCCGTTCGGTATACATTCCGCGCCGTTTTGGGCGAGACGCGACGCGAGTTCTTCCGCCGTGGTGCGCAGCGTGTTCACGCGCAGACACAGCTCCGGGCGCGAAAACACGCATCCGAGCGCGTACCCGGCTTCGTCCGGATATTGCTTGCGCAGCATAGCGCAGATATCCTGCGACAGCGAATATCTTATATGCTCGGGAGCTTCGCTTATGTATTCAAGCACTTCGTCTTTTTCGCGGCAGACCGAACGCAGCACGGCGTTCACGAAACCGGCGCGGCGTTCGTCGGTGAGCTCTTTCGCAGCCTTGACGGTCTCGTCGCACGCGGCGGAAGGCGGTATTTTTTGCATATACAGTATCTGCGCGAGCCCCGCGTAGAGGGCGCAGACGAGTTCCGGCTCCGGCTTTTTGCGCACGTATTTTGAAAGCACGCAGTCGAGCGTGAGCTTGCGTTCGAGCACCGTGCGGACGATCGCGGCGTAAAGCGCGCGGTCGGCGCCGGAAAGCCCGTCGGTATGCATAAGTTCTATGGAAGAATACGCTCCGTCGCGCAGCACGCGGCGCAGAGTCCGGACGGCTTCAAGGCGCGGCGAGCCCATCAATCGTTCCTCCTGCCGGCGAAACGGGATATGAGCGCCAGATACCTGAGGATGGTCATAACCGAGGTGAACAGCGCGGCGACGTAGGTCAGCGCGGCGGCGGAAAGCACCTTGCGGGCGCCTTTCTGCTCCTCGGCCGTGAGTATGCCGGTGTCCTTGATGGCTTTCATCCCCCGGCGCGAAGCGTCGAATTCGGTTGGCAGCGTGACGAGCTGGAACAGCGCGCACGCGGAATACGCGGCGATGCCTATATACGCGACTATGACGAGTTCCGGGTTGAGCGTCGCCATAAATATGCCGGCGATTATGAGTATGACCCCCAGCCGCGAACTGATATTCGTCGCTTTGACGATGGCGTTGCGGAATTTGGCAGGCAGATATCCTTCGTAATGCTGCACCGCGTGTCCCGCCTCGTGGCAGGCGACGCCGACCGCGGCGATAGAAGCCGAATCGTAGACTTTCTGCGAAAGCCGTATGACGTCTTCCTTCGGGTCGTAATGGTCGGTGAGATCGCCGGATATGCGCTCTATACGCAGATACGTTATGCCGTTCGCCAAAAGCACCCTGCGGGCGGCCTCGGCCCCGGTCACGCCCTGCGCCGCAAGCACTTTTGAATACTTGTTGTAGCGCGACGTGACGAGCAGCTGCGCCAGCAGCGAAACGATGAGCGCAGGCACTATGAATATCAGATAAGTCGAATCGAAATAGAACATTTCTTCTCCTTACGGCGTAAACGGTTCATATGACTTTGTTCCCGGCCAAAAACGCCTGAGCGGTCATCCTGCCCTTGCCTTCGGGCTGGAGCTCGGTAATGACTATCGCTCCCGCGCCGCAGGCGATACAGATGCCGCGTTTATCGGCGAACAGAATCTCGCCCGGCTCGCCGGAACTCCTGTCGCCGGCGGCAAGTTCGACGAACGCGCCGGAGCGGTCATCGAAATAACGCTTGGGATACGGCTGACCTTCCAAATGCGCGAATTTCGCCTTGAATACCTTCACGCGCTTGCCGGAAAGGTATGTATACGCGCCGGGCGCGGGGCAAAGCCCGCGGATGAGGTTATATACGGATTTACTCGGTTTTTGGAAATCTATGAGAGTTTCTTCTTTTTCGACCTTGGGCGCGTAGGTCGCAAGATCGTTGTTTTGCCTGATGTGTCCCACCGGACCTTCGGCCGCGAGGTTTACATAATCTTCCAGCGCGTCGCACCCGAGCTTCGTTACGAGCCCGTAATACGCGCCGAAATCCATATCGTACGGTATGGGCGCGGCTTTTGTAAGTATAATGTCGCCGGTGTCCATACCCTCGTCCATATACATTATCGTGACGCCGCCCAGCGTTTCGCCGTTCATTATCGCGCGGTTTATGGGCGAGGCGCCGCGGTAGCGCGGCAGCAGCGACGCGTGCACGTTCACGCAGCCCATCGGCGGTATGGAAAGCACCTCGGGCGGGAAAATCTTGCCGTACGCGGCGGTGATGAACACGTCGGCGCCGAAAGACGCAAGAGTTTCACGCGCTTCTTCCGTGCGCAGCGTTGCGGGCTGATAAACGGGCAAACCCAGTTCCAGCGCCGCTTTTTTGACCGCGGACGGTTCGAGCTTATATCCCCTGCCCTTGGGTTTGTCGGGCGCGGTGACGACGCACAGCACCTGAGTGCCGGTGTCGACGAGCCGTCTGAGACACGCTTCGGCGATCTCGGGCGTTCCGAAAAACACTGCTTTCATATCGTTTGCGGTAATTCCTTCTTTGTTTTCAGTCTTCGGTCTCTATCTCGTCGGGGTCGAGCATACGCTCGGCTTTATCTATATAAAGCACTCCGTCGAGATGGTCCAGCTCGTGGCAGAAGCAGCGGGCGGTGAGACCGGTGCCGGTGTACGTTTTTTCGACTCCGTGCCTGTCGAGCGCCCTGACCGTGACTTCTGCGGGGCGTTTGACTATTCCCCACTGGCCGGGACACGAAAGGCAGGCTTCTATTTCTTCCTGCTCGCCTTTGGTGTCGACGATGACGGGATTTATGAGCTCAAGTATTTCGCTGCCGTTATCCACCAGTACGATGCGTTTGAGCACGCCGACCTGCGGCGCGGCGAGCCCCACGCCGTTGGCGTCTTTAAGCGTTTCGCGCATATCGTCGAGCAGGGTGAGTATGCGCGGAGTTATTTCTTCTACCGGGCGGCATTTTTTGCGTAAAATGCCGTCGCCGTTTTTGCGTATGTTCAAAAGTGCCATATTGCCTCCGGAAAAACTTAGATAATGGGCGGATTGATATCGATATCCGCGCGCACCGGCTTGCGGACGAGCTTACATATTTCGGCGTACGATTCCGCAAGGAACGCGCGGGATGCGGATTTGTCTTTGTATTTTATGATTATCCTCTGCCTGTATTTGTTGCGCAATCTGTATACGCCTTCGCGGTACGGGCCGAGTTTGATTATGGGAAGTTCGGGATATTTCTGCGCGTGGATGCGCGCTATCACGCCGCTCATCGCCTCGGCTGCCGAGTTCGCGTCGGATTCGGTCTCGGCGGCGAAGGTGAACACCGCGATATCGCAGAACGGCGGGAACACCACCGCGCGCCTGAGCGCGATCTCGCTTTTGTAGAACTTTTCGTAATCCTGCGTCATCGAAAGGCGGAGTATCTCGTTTTCGGGATTATACGTCTGGAACAGCGCTTCGCCTTTTCGGTCGCTTCTGCCGGAGCGCCCCGCCAACTGGGTGAACAGCGAAAACGTGCGCTCGCCCGCGCGGAAGTCGTTCATATAAAGCGACGAATCGGCGGAGACCACCCCTACCAGCCCCACCTTGGGGAAATCCAGCCCTTTGGCTATCATCTGCGTGCCGAACAGCACGTCGTATTCGCCCTGCGCGAAGGCGCGGATGATGTTTTCGTGCGAATATTTTTCCGACGTGGTGTCGGCGTCCATCCGCACGCAGTTGAGGGACGGAAAATCTGACGCGAGTTCGTCCTGGAGTTTCTGCGTGCCGAAACCCGTGTGGCCTATATGCGGACTGCCGCATTCGGTACATGCTTCGGGTTTGTTCATAACGTAGCCGCAGTAATGACAGATGAGCTTGTTGCGTTTTGAAGCGTCGCCGTACGCATGGTACGTGAGCGACACCGAGCAGTTGGGGCAGGTGAAGACGTGCCCGCATTTCATACAGTAAAGGTGCGAATCGTACCCGCGACGGTTGACGAACAGTATGCTCTGCCGCCCCTCGCGCGCGGTGTTTTCGATTTCTTCGGCGAGCTGCGACGAGATTATCTTGCCGTTTTCGGCGCGTTCGTCGCGGCGCATATCGAGCGCGCGGCATTCCGGCATTTCGGCGTCCCCCGCGCGTGACGGAAGCCGGATGAGTTCGTATATCCCCTGCTGCGCCTTGAAGAAGCTTTCGACAGAAGGCGTCGCCGAAGCGAGCAGCATAAGACATTTGTTGTGCGCGCAGCGGAACCGCGCTATGTCGCGCGCGTGATATTTTGGCGTGTTTTCGGATTTATAAGTGTGCTCCTGTTCTTCGTCTATAGCGATGAGCCCGATATTGTCGAGCGGCGCGAATACCGCCGAGCGGGTGCCTATGACCACGTCCACTTCGTGAGCGAGTATACGGCGGCAGGTATCCAGCCGTTCGCCAACCGAAAGCATCGAATGCAGCACCGCGAGCCGTTCGCCGAAAGCGCCGCGGAACACCGACACCGCCTGAGCGGTGAGGCCTATCTCCGCCACGAGCACTATGGCGGATCTGCCCGACGCTATGGCTTTTTTGCACGCTTCTATTATAACGCGCGTCTTGCCGCTGCCGGTCACGCCGTAAAGCAGCGCGGCTTTGGGCTCGCCGCTTTCCATAAGCGTTCCTATCCGTTCGAACGCCGCAGTCTGACATTCGTTGAGCGGGAGCGCGGAAACGTCCTTTGCCGTGCGCGGTTCGGAAATATAGTACGCGCGTTCTTCCGGGCGTTCGTATTTTTCAAGTATGTTCGACCTGCAAAGTCCGGTAAGCACCGACCTGCCTATGCCGAAAAGTTCTTCCGCTTCGTTCGCGCCTATGACGCCGCCGTCTTTGAGGAAAGCGACTATGCGGCGCTGTTTTTCGGTGCGCAGCGATTCGGGATTTTCGGCGGCGTACGCCGCCTCGTCGCCCGACGCGAGCTTATACATAAGCGACTTTTTTTCGTTTATCTTTTTGCGGGATTCGCTGGTCATCCTAAGCGCGCCGAGTCTTGCGAGCGAACGCAGGAGTATCGAGACTTCCTCACCGAATTCGGCGACAAGCTCGCTTTCGGACGTCCTGCCTTTTTCGGCGATATGATCGTAGATGAACCCGCCCTTGTCGTTTAAGCGCGTTTTGTCATATTCGAGCGCCTCGAAATAAACGCGCGTCTCTATCTCCTGCCCCGCGGGCAGCACGGTGCGCACAGCCGCGCCGAACGTGCAGAAACAGCGCTCGCTCATAAAGCGGCAGAGCGAAAGCGTTTCGTCGTTCAGCGGCACGGGGTATTCGAATATGTCGGCGAGCGGCTTGACCTGCGGATATTCGCATTCGTCGGCGAGCGAGGTTATGACCCCGGTGCGCAGTTTGTTGGAATTGCCGTACGGCACCGTACACATCGCGCCCGCGCGCGCTTTGGCGCGCAGTTCGGGACGGATATAGTAAGTGTATTCGCGGTCATAGCGCTGCGTCGCGTTGAGTATGCGCACAAAGGCGTAGACCTTTTCCATTTATTCCTGTTCGGCTTTGAGCAGCTCTTCGGGGAGTATTATCTTGAACTCCTCGTCGCAGAGCTTGCGGATGGTCACCGAAACGGCTTTTTCGTTTACGGCTTCGCCGGTCGGAAGTTTGACGTCCTTGCCGTGTTCTTCGCGCTTGAGTTCGGCTTCCTCGCGTTCCTTGTTCTGCTTGTCGTTGATATAACGCGCTCCCTTTGCGGTGGCTATGACGAGAGCGTAACGGTTGACTTTGTCGTTAGTCATTTGCTGAACGGAAGGGTACAACATTTTATTTATCTCCTTAAAAATGTAGAATATGTATTATTCCGGTAAAATTATATGCGGGATACCGCGCTTTGACGAAAGCTGCTCCGCGCGCACGATCTCGCGCACGTACTGCGCCGAAAGATCGCTTTTCCCGTCTTCGTTGACGATTATATAATCGTACTTGGGCATAAGCGAAAGCTCGTGACGCGCCGTGGAAAGCCGGCGGATGATGGCTTCCTCGGTCTCGGTGTTCCTGCCGCGCAGACGGGCTTCGAGCTGTTCGTACGAAGGCGGGCAGATGAATATCAGCACAGCGTCGGGCATTTTGCTCTTGACCTGGAACGCGCCGTCGGTCTCTATTTCGAGCACCACGTTTTCGCCCGCTTCGAAATGCGCTTTCATGGGCGGGAGCGGCGTGCCGTAATAGTTGCCGTTGTATTCGGTGTATTCGAGCATTTCGCCCCTCTTTACGCGGCGCATGAATTCGGTGCGGGTGACAAAGTAGTAATCCTCGCCCTCGCGCTCCATATAGCGCGGTTTGCGGGACGTGGCGGAGACCGATTTGAAATAATTGCTTTCGCCTTCCACCAGATAATTCACTATGGTCCCCTTGCCCACTCCGGCGGGGCCGGAAATTATAAGCAGTAATCCTTTATTTATCATC
>JAEEGL013956221.1_pt1 | contig 20478 bp, 13 predicted proteins | sample 9134231 | NCBI WGS metagenome assembly JAEEGL01 (sample SAMN16246548, study PRJNA631951) | gut metagenome | biome: gut microbiome; feature: rumen; material: fiber-attached | host: Bos | place: Iran: Karaj | collected 2018-10
ACCCTCGTATTTGGCATCCATTGGGTTACATCGTCCATTTGGAATCCTGCATTACAGAATTGGTCGAGTACCTCTGTGCCTACTTCAAAACTCTCTTGTGAGATGCCTGGCCCTATGGCAGCTGTGCACTGTTCTGGCTTGGTGCCATAGTTTTTCGTCATTTCATCGATAGCTTTCTCCACTATCCTCAGCACTGTGCCTTTCCACCCTGCATGGATGGCTGAGGCAGCATGATGCTCTGGGTCATACACCACAACAGGGATGCAGTCGGCAGTGCTTATGCCAAGTATCACCTGAGGAATGTCAGTCATCACAGCATCTATACCCTCGAGTAGCTCCTTCTGCTGTGGGGCATCCAGAGTCAGGAAAGCTTCATCTATGCGATATATCCTGTCGGTATGCACCTGATGAGGATAGAAGAACCTTGCTCCTTCGGCACAGAGTTCATGCTTAATCTTTGCTCCGTCTCTGCCTATCGTGCGGTCAGTGGTGTAAGTCACTATGTCGTTACCCAGATTATAGTATAACATCGCTCTTAACTCAACTGTGAACTATGAACTGTGAACTGTCATCAGATGTATTCAAAGTCTTCAAGCTCCTCTATATCGTCTTCGTCAAGGATTTCCATCTCCTCCTCAGCGTCAGAATCGCCCGTTTCACCGATTTCCACGTCAGCATTGCGATCTTCAGCATACACCTCATCAGCAAGGTAAGAGAGTTCCTTGTCACGATGCACGAGAGTATCTTCAGCTATCACACCCTGTATCTTGTTCGACTCTGCATTGAGCTCTTTCCAGAGTATATCTTTCAGTTCGTTGATGCCCATACCTGTAACACTCGAGATGAACACCACCTGAAGGTCTTCAGGCAAGTCGTGCTTGAGCATCTCTATCAGTTCGTCGTCGAGCAGGTCGCACTTGGTGACAGCGAGCACACGATGTTTCTGCAACATTTCAGGGTTGAACTTGCGCAGTTCGTTGAGCAGCAACTCATATTCCTTCTTTATATCAGTGCTGTCGCCTGGCACCATAAAAAGCAACAGCGAGTTGCGCTCTATATGCCTGAGGAACCTCAGACCCAGTCCCTTACCCTCTGCTGCACCTTCTATTATACCAGGGATGTCAGCCATCACAAATGACTGGTTGTCCCTGTAGCTCACTATGCCCAGTGAAGGTTCGAGAGTAGTGAAGGGATAGTTGGCTATCTTTGGCTTTGCTGCTGAAAGACTTGACAGGAGGGTTGACTTGCCTGCATTAGGCAGACCCACCAGACCAACGTCGGCAAGCAGTTTCAGCTCCATGATGACGGTCATCTCCTGCATAGGCTCGCCAGGCTGGGCAAAACGAGGTGCCTGGTTGGTTGCTGTGCGGAACTGGAAGTTACCCAGTCCGCCTCTTCCACCCTTGAGCAACAGGACCTCCTGACCATCCTCCATTACGTCGCACACATATTTGCCCGTCTCAGCATTATACACCACAGTGCCACAAGGAACGTCAATGTAAATGTCCTTGCCGTCAGTGCCATGACACTTGTCTCTGCCTCCGTTGCCTCCATGCTCAGCAAAGATGTGTCGCTGATAGCGCAGATGGAGCAACGTCCAGTAGTTATGGTTGCCTCGCAGAATGATAGAACCACCCTTGCCACCATCGCCACCATCAGGACCGCCATTGGGGTTATACTTGATGTGCTTCAGGTGCATACTGCCCCTACCGCCCTTTCCTGAGCGGCATTGTATCTTAACGTAATCTACAAAGTTACTTTCCATCTTCCTTTGCTATGTTTTTAAGACGAGGGGTTATGCTTTTATGACAAGGGGCTTTGCTTTTATCCAGAATTAACTAGTTAATTTTGCGAATTTACTAGTTAATTTTTAAAATTAGCCAGTTAATTTCGGACGGAAGCTATGCCTTAGCAGACAGAAGCCATGCCTTAGCAGGCAGAGATAGCCTTACTAATGTTAGAGTATATGCCATCAATAGAGCCTACACCCTGAATCTGAGCGTATTTGCCCTGCTTGATATAGAAATCTTTGAGAGGGAGAGTCTGTGAATAATAAGTGTCGAGACGCTTCTTGGCTGTCTCCTCGTTGTCGTCAGCACGACCAGAAACGGCACCACGAGCGATAATACGCTTGATGAGTTCCTCGTCTGGCACCTCAAGACCTATCACTACATTCACCTTCTCGCCACGCTCCTTGAGCATCTCGTCAAGAGCCTCAGCCTGAGCGATGGTACGAGGAAAACCATCGAATATTACGCCTGGAATGTCCTTGCCCTTGCTGTCGAGGGTAGAGGCGAGCATATCGATGATGAGAGAGTCTGGAACGAGCTTGCCCTCATTGATATACTGTGAAGCAGTCTTGCCGAGCTCAGTACCTGCCTTTATCTCTGCACGCAACACATCGCCAGTAGAGATGTGTGCTACGCCAAATTCTGCAATGATTTTGTCACTCTGGGTGCCCTTACCTGAACCTGGTGCACCAAAAATTACGATATTCTTCATTTCTTTTTTATGTTAAAAATTAATTCTTTATTCTTGCGCTCCGTGGGTGCTCAGGCGAGCAAGCTCGGAACTTCATTCTTAATTAACTAAAGAGTATATGTCGCGCAAGTAGCGACCCTGATGATGGTAGTCCAGTCCGTAGCCCACGATGAAATCGTCTGGCAACTGCATACCCACATACTTCACCTTCAGGTCCTTCACCAGGAGTTTCTCTGGTTTGAATGAGAAAGCACAAATCTCAGCACTTGCAGGACTCTTCTTGCTGAGCACCTCCATAAGGAACTGCATGCTGTAGCCTGTCTCTACTATATCCTCTATCACCACCACATGCCTGTCAGTAAGGTCTTCCAATATAGGTATGTGTTCTATAACCTTGCCTGTAGAAGCCAGACCGTCATAGCTGTTAACCTTGGTGAATACATATTCGCAAGGAAAATCAAGCATCCTCAGCAGGTCGGCAGCAAACGAGAAGGCACCGTTAAGCACCACAAGAAACACTGGATTCTTGTCCTCGTAGTCAGCCTTTATGCGTGATGCCACATTCTTTACCGCCTCCTGTATCTCTGCCTCTGGGATTGTCTTCTCAAAGGTTTTACCAAGTATTGTTATGCGTTCTGCTGCCATATTTAAGAGGTATATATTTGTGCAAAATTACAAATAAATAACGAAAACGAAGACGAAAACCAAAACTTTTTTGTATTTTTGCAATCAAATTCAAAAAAACAATACGATGAAAATATTTACAAGTGCACAAATAAGAGAACTTGACCACTACACTATAGAACACGAACCCATAAAGAGCATCGACCTGATGGAACGTGCAGCAGAGGCACTGACCAAGGCTATCACTGAGCTATGGGACACTGAGACACCATTCATAGTCTTTGCTGGTCCTGGCAACAATGGTGGCGATGCCCTTGCCGTAACACGAAAGCTGATAAATAGGGGCTATAATGCCAAAGCATACCTGTTCAACGTAAAGGGAACACTCTCGCCTGACTGTATAATTAATAAGGAACGCCTGCGAGAGATGGGCAACGAGGCACTGGTCGAGATAACACGGGAGTTTGAACCACCCACACTGACTCGCGAGACTGTGGTAATAGACGGTCTGTTCGGCTCTGGCATCAACAAACCACTGGGTGGAGGATTTGCTGCTGTGGTAAACTACATAAACCAGTCTGAGTCAAAGGTGGTGAGCATCGACATTCCTTCAGGACTGATGACTGAGGACAACAGCTTCAACGTACAACAGAACATCATCAGGGCTGACCTGACACTCACGCTGGGCATGAAGAAACTCTGCATGATGATGGCTGACAACAAGAAATTCATCGGCAAACTTGAAGTTCTTGACATAGGACTGAGCAAGGAATTCATAGACAAGACTGAGGCTCAGTGCTCTATACTGGAGGAGCAGACCATAAGGGGCATGATGAAGGAGCGCAGCGACTATGCCCACAAGGGCAGCATGGGTCACGCTTTGCTGATAGCAGGCAGCTACGGAATGGCTGGTGCAGCAATACTGGCATCAAAGGCTTGCCTGAGATCTGGAGCAGGAAAACTCACCGTTCACACTCCTTCTAAGAATAACGACATAATGCAGATAAGCGTGCCAGAGGCTATAATGCAACCTGACAGCAATGAAGAAAACTTCAGCAGCCTGCCTGACACCAACCTCTATGATGCCATAGGTGTAGGTCCTGGACTGGGCACCAGCGACAGCAGTGCCATAGCACTAGTATCGCTCATAAGAAGCGTGAGAACCTCTATGGTGGTGGATGCCGATGCCCTCAACATTCTTGCCACCCATCGCACGTGGATACAGCAGTTGCCTGAAGGACTAATATACACCCCTCACCCAAAGGAATTCGACAAATTCTACGGCTCAGAGGCAGCAAACGATTACGACAGACTGATGAAGGCTCGCGATATGGCACAAAGGCTGCAAGGCTACATCATTCTTAAGGGACACCACAGTGCCCTCTGCATACCTAACGGACAAATAATTTTCAACAGCACTGGCAACGCAGGAATGGCAACAGCCGGCTCAGGCGATGTGCTCACAGGCATACTGACAGCACTGCTTGCACGAGGCTACGCACCAAAAGAAGCCGCCATGATAGGTATGTACCTGCATGGCTTAGCAGGCGACTATGCCGCTCGTGACCTCGGAATGGAAAGCCTCATCGCCAGCGACATCATACAGTATCTGCCCAAGGCATTTAAAAAACTGACATAAAAAACAGGCAGAAGAAGATTAACGCTTAGCGATAAAAAAACAGGCGCAACTTAGGTTGCGTCTGTTTGCATTTTGTATTGCTTGGCAAGCGTATTACTTTTTAATCTTATCCAAAGCCTCACGAGCATTCTCATTCTCTGGGTCGAAGAGAAGAATTCTGCGCCACCACACACGGGCATCAGCCAGATTCTTATGCTGGAAATAGGAATCAGAACCAAGGTACTGACAAGCTTCAACAATCATAGCCTTCTCCTGCTCGGTCTGCTCGTCCTTAGCACTCAAGAAATCATAAAGTTTCTCATAGTATGGACGAGCAAGACTCCTGCTATTGTCACGATCAAAGTATGCATATGTCCATCTTGCATGAGTATATAGTACATAAGGAATGTTTTCCCAACGTGGATACTTGTTTTCTATTTCCTCATATATCTCAAACATCTTGCGTATAGTAGCCTGCTTCTCTTCACCATTCTCCTCATTTGCCTTGTCACGATATATATTGGAGAGTTGATACAACTGATAAGCACCATCGGTAGATGGGTATGTCTTCATGAAACGCTCATACATAGCAATAGCAGAATTCCAATTCCCCTGTTGTTTCTTCTCATCAACAAGTTTACGAACAACACGAGTAATCTGTCCACGCATCTGAGGAGCAAAATAGTCATCTTTTTTTGCTATGCCTGCCCATGTATCAAAAGCTTTATCATTATTGCCGAGTCCAAGATAAGCGGATCCCATACAGAACAAATCAATCGAGTTGAGCGAATCTGAAGGTGTTGCATTAAACCATATATCGCCTTGTTCCTTTGCTATACGATATGCACCAGAACGCGTGGCACTCCAAAAATAAAGACGATTGAATCCCTTATTCTGAGGGAATCGCTTAATACCTCTCTTTGCTATGTCTATAGACTTTTCGTCATTATTACTCCAATAAAGGTTTTGACCATACTTAGCGAGTTGATTCATAGACAAACGATCTACATCCACATTCGCCATAGCCTCAGCAGCATGAACATCGTCACCACGCTTATTGTAGAGATTTGCTATTTCAATATCAACAGGGTAATCTGGTTTAACACGACGCAAATCCTCAAGTCGTGCCTTCGCTTTATCCATATCTTTTATAGACATAGCGCTAGCATAATGGATATAGCCATCAGGATTAAGAGAATCACATGCTATAGCCTTGTTATAGAATATACATGCAGAATCAACAGCCCACCCTGCATACATGTCACCATTGAGTATATAGGCAGGAGCAAAAGTAGAATCCGCCTTGTATGCCTTAGCTAAATACTTACGCGTTGTTTCACGCATATTGTTACGATAGTATGCTCTACCAAGGGCTGTTTGCATAGCAGCACTCTTTTTGAATCTGCTAGAAATTTCCTTTGCTATGGTGTCTGCATTGGTTGACTGATGGCGAATTAACAAAGCCATCGCAGCCTGTACAGCATCAGGGTCTTTGTAGTCATAGGCATAACCCTTATTTGCTCCCAAGACAGAGAACAAAACTGCAAGTGAAAAAAATCCGACAACTGCCTTTATATTCCTAATTATATTCATTTCTTCAGTATTACGTTATGTCGATATTATCTTCTTCTACGCTTCTCATATTTTGCACGACGCTTATCAAACTTAGCCTGTTGCTTCTCCTGATATGCGCGAGTTTTTTCAATCTGCTTATTTGTCCATTCCTTTTGGCGACGAAGACGACGCTCCTTTGACTTGATAGGATTGAGACGGAACTTGCCAATCTTATACTGCACACCGAGGTTGAGAGTCTCATAGAGACGGAACTTGCCCGCACCGACGGTATTGGCACCGATAAGCTCATTCTTAGTGTTGAGCAGATAGATGGTTGGGGTGAAGAATACTGAGAATCCCTTGCCCAAATAGGTGGTGAGCTTAAGACCTGCATCGGCACCTATCATCACATCTTTATTCTTCTCATACTGTGCCTCAACGTTCTTGCCACTATAGTCGTTGATACCTGCATAAGTTGCTTTCTGATCCACTATATATCCTATGGCAGGACCTATAAAACCTTCAAGTTCAAATTTTCGTCCACGTAAGCGACCAGAACAGAGGTTGGTCAGGCTGACCTCATAGTTCAGAGCACCTATAAGAAGTCGGTTCTGCACCTTGAAGAGACCATTATTGTTGTCTGCAAGACTCCTACCATCAACGGTGTATCCAAGCACGTGGTTGTTGCTAAGATTGAGGAAATCTGCATGAAGGCGCACTGAGTGGAGATGATTGAAGCGATATTCACCAAATACCATACCGTTCCAGTTAGGTCCTCCACCTGTATAGTAAGCCTCGCGCTTCTGCAACAGGCTCAGGCCACCTGCTATACCAACGCGTGTACCACGGACATTACGGTATGTATAGTTCTGGGTGTCGTCCATCTCATAGAGATCATGGAACTTCTCCGAGCGAATCATCATCGTAAGACCGATATTGACTCCAAAACTATTCTCGCCAAACTTCTGTCGCTTACTGACATTATTGTACGGTATTGTATAGACATTGTATGTATAACGTGGCTCGATGAATGCCTGTAGGTCTTCTGTAAGTTTTCCCCAAAGATGCAAACCTACACCATATGCTTCACTACGCACACGTGTCTTTTCTTTGTTAGGCTGGTATTGTGTAAGCATACCAAACTCTGTACCGAATGCAAGATAAGCGCCGTAAGGAGCATCCCACTTGAATGAGCGGAAGAAACCAAACGGATTGAGCAACGCCTCAATGCGACCGCTTATATAGTGCTTATTGTAAGATGCTGCGTAGTTGGAAGATTCCACCACTGTACGGTTTACTGCCTCCTCATTCCACTTTGTAGAACGACTGATAGCAGAAAGGCGGAAACCCATAGCAGGAGAGAGCCAACGACCAACAGAGAGGGTCAACTGGTGACCCAATGTCTTGCCACTGCTGATATAGTCAGAAGAAGAGGTGACAGGACCTATTGCTGCTTCAACAAACCATGGAGTACGCCATTTTTCAAGCGTCTGAGGCGTAACCAGACGATCATCTGCCATGCGTGACTGGAGCAGCTGCAGACGCGCTTCCTTTGACAGATTATCTACGAAAAAAAAGGAATAGTTTACGTTAACTCCATAGAATATGTCATAGCCATGCCAGTTACGCGTGCCAGAAAGGTCCATCTTATCGGAACCTATACCTACGTATGGCTCAACATTGATGGTGCCGAGAGGACCAGTAAAGCATTTCAACTGAACGCCAAAATGGGCTTCAGGAGCAAATACCTTGCTACTCTCCTTCATCCATGTGTAGTTACCACCTACTCCAAACATCAGCGACGTCTCTATGCGGCGTGCAGGATTATAGCCAAAGAACTGAGTTGAGAGATTAAACAAATAGTCTAACTTTGCCGATGCACGAGCCAACCACAGTTCCTTATCCTGCTGATAACCCCATCCACCGCCAAGAGAGAGACGGAGGGCATGGCGCTTTGTGAACTGCTTACCCACGTGAATATTAAGCTGGGTCATAGTCTTGAAACGATAGTTGTCATTCTGAGGTACTATCTTTTCAAAGCCCATTCCTGCACCAACATAAAGGTGATCATACCAATGTTTGTCAAAGGTATGGTGTGTAGGAGAGTAACGGTCGTTTAGAACATACTCCTTTAGATCTATCTGATCAGTCTTATCCTTTGCGAAGTTACGACGAGGCAACTGGACAGTATCCTTAAGTGCCTGCAACTCTTCTTCATCAAGGGTATCAAGAGGGTCTATGTCCTGCTGACGGAAACCCTGAGAAAAAGCCGTTCCGCATGTAAACAGGGCAAAGAAGAGAACTATGCTGTTGGTAATTTTCATTTATGGTTGTATATCGTTATGTTACTTAGTAGTTGGAGCTGAAGTAGCAGGAGTAGCCACAGTACTTACACCACTGATAGCGTCTGCCGAGGTCTCACCATTTTCATCTATATCGTCATCTCCACTAATCTCAAGGACATCATCCTCAGTTGTATGTGCTGATTCTGAAAGTACAACAAGACGATCAAAGAGTTCACGATACTTTTGCTTTTTACGCTTACTCCACTTATATTTCTCGCGAAGTTCGTCACTTATCTGACCATCATTGAAGTAGAGCCATTTATATGAAGGTTCAAGTTCAAATGAGTGATTAAAGAATGCGAAGTAATTAGGCACATAGTCAGCCTTATGTCTCTCATTGATGCGCTTAACCTCGTTATCGGCCTCGAGAATACCACGCAAATACCACTTCTTTGGGTTGTCATCTGCCATCTGGTTGACCAGACCAAGGCATACCGAATAAGGCACATTGAGTATATCGCGAGCCTCGGTATATATAACAGCCTTATTATCTGGTGCACATGAAATAACAAAATTCATGGCATCAAGCACCTCCTGTTCCTCTGCAGGAGAGAGTTGGTGAGTGGCATACTTCACGAAACCTTCCTTGAAGGTGATGTATTTCTTCAGTCGCTCTACCTTCTGATCTTTATCATTGCCAAACCAATAGTCACAGAAACTCAAGGCGCTATCACGCTCTTCCTGCTGGAAGTATGTTATAATCTGATTGATAAGTATCTCACGACGGTTCTTCTGTGCCCTATCGTTCATTTCACGAGTTGTAACGGCACGCAGACGCTTGTTAATAAACGGATCAAGAACATTTGCATTAGGCTTGCCCTGCTTCTGGTTAAGCATTGCCATACGGTTGGCAACATACATAGAGAACTTAACCTGCTCATATCCACCATGCTGAGTTACATGACGATAGGCAAGCATTGTCAGGGTATCTTGTTCAAGAGAATCCTTTATACATGCAAAGAGGTTATAATAGTCGCCATCAGAGAAATCCTTTCCCTTACCCTGCAACAAGTCATGCTTGCGCGCATAGTAGGCATTGGTAACTTCTTCTGCATCCATCACATGCTCACGCTCATAGCGATAGGTGACACGCATCATACGCAAACGCTCGAGAATAGGTTCTATAAATGCTGCATATCCTTCTATCTGCGCAATCTCCGCATCACCACCGTAACCATCTGTACCCATCTTAGCGCGTACTTGGTCAGCAAGTGCAGTATTGCCAGTCATATCAAGTTCATGAGCCACATCCTCCCATGTACAAACACGAGGTGCTGCAGTATGGAAAGCAATGTCTACATTGCCAAGGTATTGACGTACCTTAGAAACAGCGACGCGTGTACGCTCAGCTGCAAGACGGCGGTTTGCCTCAAGACCTCCTTCAGGAGATGCTGTAGCTGCTACGTTTACTTCCATGAGTGTTTCACCGTAAGAACGCAACTCCTTCACGAGTTCATTAAGCTGGAGAACATTAACCGAGTCATTCGTCAGTTCTGACTTTCCCACCAGGAACTTCAAACGCAGATCTTGGTTCTTGGTATCATAGTTGCTCTCTGCATCAACACGGAATTCATCTAAATCCATTTTAGCCGATGCTATTCCCAAATCTAAGAATTTGAATATATTCTTGGAATTACAAGAACCCGTGGCAGCCGTACGGCTAAAATATATGTGATTCAAATCTGCAATTTGAACTGTATAAGGAATCTTGTAGGTCTTCTTCCTGTTTGGCTTGGCATAGACCAACGTGGTGTCCAGATATACTTTCTCGTCAGAATACATTGGCTTGTCAATGTATGCATAAGCTACCTTATCATATTTCATGTAGTTGAATAGCATACGCTTGTTTTGTGTCTTATGGTAATCAGGACCTTCCATTACCAGTCCATTGACATAGTCAACAGTATCTTCGGTAAGACAATCAACAGCTGCAGGTTGGACAATAAGACGCGCTTTCTCATTACCATAACCCGCTGGCAATTCAAGATGAATCTTGAAATACATATTCTTACCATCATCAATAGCCGGTGCTGCAGTAATATTTATGGTATCACGATTAACACCTAACACATCAACATTGCTGATAGCGTGAGAACCCTGATCCATTTTGGTTTTGAATATATGCTCATACTCAGTCTGTCCTGCCTTAAGCGGAATAACAGCCATGCGGGCATCTTCGATGGTTAGTTCGTCATCTGGAAGATAAGAGCAGACAAGTATTGCCATATCTGGGTAAGCGTGAACCTTAAACTCACCGTTACCACGTGATTGACGGAACTTTACCTTTTGCTTGGTACATGCATCGTCCCACGCAGTCATTACAATAGCTCCCTTGTCACCACGCTGTAGTACAATAGCCTCCTGCAACGCATCCATTACGACATTTGCCTTATGCTCTGTCTTAAACACAGCATACTGCACGGTACGATACTCTTTCTCGCCTGCAGTCTCAAAAATTACATGCACAGCTGCATCCAACGCTTCGTTCTGTGCGTAGCCTAAAGCAGGACAGAAGAAAGATGCCATCGCAACTATGATTATATGTAAGACGATATGCTTCATCAACCTTTTTTACTTTAAATCTTTAACTTATTTGATAATGTAGGAAACAGAAATACCAATACGCAAAGGCATCAGCAAAGAGCCATGAGCATTAGCATAGGGATTACCCTCGTCATTCAGATAATGGCTGTCATAGTCATCACCAACGAAATATTCCTTCTGATGGTAGAAGACAAGACCAAGGCTGGTGTGGAAATCGATAAGAAGCCTCTGAGTAACAGGCCATACATAACCATATGACAGACCCAGACCTCCAGCATCTCCATCATAAACCTTGTCAGCAAAGTGAGAGAACTTATAAGAGGCAAGCAATCCTATAGCACCGACATAATGGTGGAACATAGGACGTCCTGAGATATACACACGCCATTCAGGCTGAATAGCAGCAATACGTATATCTTTTCCCAACATATTAGCAGCATACAGACCATTGATGTTGAGAGTAGATTTCTTGCCCAAGGTAAGTTCCACGCCGAGTGATGGAGCCATACAGGCATCCATGGCAACGTCGGTGTTTACTGCCACCATCTGAGCCGATGCCTTAGCAGCAAACAACATTACCGTCGCTATTATAAGCAGGAATTTATTCCTCATTGTGATAATTTCTGTTGAAGTTTATGCTACAAATTAAGAATATGAAACAACTATTTGTTGAACTCTATTTCACCATAATCAGTGAACTGGGATAGTATGGTCACCCTCTGTGATGAATGGATACTTGTTCCAATTCTCCTCTGTTGGTTCTATTTCCTCCCAAGCATCAAGAGTAGCATCAAGCTGAAGGCTCTCAAGATTCCAAACCTTGAGAATTATACGATAAATCTTACCCTCCTCGAAAGAGCCCTTAGTCTTAAGATTCAAAGGCACTGGAATAACCTTAGACACTGCAGGCTCCACGTTGTTGTCAGTCAGAGTAAGGCTGAGGTGATAGTTGCTTGCAGGACCTGCAGGGAGTATTACGTATGCATCGTCACCATTAGCGTCTTTGAGGGTAACGCGCACAGGCTTGCCATCCTCCAATTTAGGAGTTGCAGAACCATCGATTGATATCCTAGTGGTGGTGGTTGAAGCTGTTACCTTGCCTTCGTTTCCTGCACCGCTGAGGTCTGCTATAACAAGATCAACACTTGACGGAGTATTGTCTATTGTGAGGCCAGAAACCGTGGTCTTGCACGCAAAGTCATAAATCTGCTCGCTTTCACTCTTGTCGATAGGAGTACCACCAGCTATAACGTCAAACTTTAACATGATCATCTTATGGAAGAATTTCATTGTTGGCGCAAGAGGCTTGTCTGTTCCATCCTTTGTACGGAAAGGAGAGAAACGGAAGAATTTGGCAGAATAACCATACTTGGTGAAATCAGTTATCTCCTTACCATCATATATCACACCTGTTGGTTCTCCAGGAGTGAACCATTTAATATCAGTGCCCTCTACATCGTTCTCACTATAAGAAGCACGTCCCCATAAGATATCGTCCTTACCTGTAACTGGGATTGTCACAGCAAGTTTGCTCTTATCTACAGTGCAGTTTTTATTTGCGCCATCTGTAACAAGAGACTGCAATGGATAGTAACCATAAAGACTATAGCTACAATAGTTGCCTATAGGATAATAAGGCTGCTCACCAACGAAACCTACAGAAGACTTTGCACCTTCTGCAATATCTGTTGTCACCATACCATTGGTATCATACATAGTCACGTTTGCAGCCTTGTTCCATATTGGTGCAGACCATTTGTCAACATATTCACCAATATCAGCAATAGATACAGGTTTATCATGGTTTGCCCAATTTACATGCTCCCATGTTACGTCAGAATAATCGTTCCCCGGAATAATGTCCTTGGCGAGCATGAAGATGCCTACTCTCCCATCTTGAATGGAGAAAGCCTTCGTATCTACATTAGAGTTGATAGCACCAGACTTAGACGTAATGCTACCCTCCTTGAACTGGAAGTCAGAAGAGTAAGTCACTATCTCCTTTTCAGTAGATGTCTGAGTTGTACCTGCACCAATCAATACAGGAACTTCGCTTGCTACGTCGTTACCATAGTCAAGTCGATTTTTCTTTGCTTGGTCATAGAATTCTTCTGATGAACATGCTGCAAGAACCGAGGCTGCGAAAGCACCGTACACAATTTTTTGAATAGTCGTATTCATATCCTTATAGTTTTATTTTGTTATTTCTTATATGTATATCTCATTAATTATTATTACCTGTTGGGGAATCTTCGTCTTCTGAAGGGGGCTCGGGCACATCGTAGTTGCCAGAGTCATAAAGCTCCTGCTGACTAACTTCATACCATATGCCCTGCTGACTCGAAGCCTTGACGGTATTAGGACCATATACACGCAACTTCACTTCATAAGAGCAGCCAGCCTGAAACTGCATATCGGGAGCTTCAGGGTCGGAGTATAGGGGGACGTCAATTGTATAGTATTTTGCATCTTCTGAGCTTTTGGGGTAACGAACTACCACCTTTGCCACATAAGACCCATCCATAGACTTTCTATCCTTATTTGTCAAAGCAGGGAGAATGATACCCTGACGATGAGTGTCATCAGGTCCTCCCAATTTCGTAACTACAGGCTCTCCATTCTTTACAAACATTGACTGGGCAGGCATAATCTGGTCAGCGTAGTACAGGCTACGTGAACCTACCTTCTTCATTATATAGCTCCTAAGGAAGAATTCCTTCGTACGATTCTTTGAACTATAGGTTATTTCACCATTATGCAATCCCGCACGTTCCGCAACGAGAAGGAATACAGAATCTGGAACATTTACAATACTTATACCTATTACCTCCGTCTCCAACGCCTGAGTGTAATCTAATTTACCAGTCTTGGCTGATTCATCCACAGGTTCCTTCTTTGAGTTGAGTCCACCAGGCTGTATAGAGAACATCAACTGCATCATTTTGTGAGTAAAATGAAACTTGGGCGTTAAACTTTCAAGTGGAACATTTGAACCATCATTTGTCCTGTTCTGTGTAAAACGGAAATAATTGGCACTCCACGCATAATCCGCATACGAATCATTTATAGGATTATAGGCATCACCTGGAATAGCTGCTGAATATATTACATCTTGAGTACCATCCAGTTCTGTCATGACAGCCATCACAGAATCCCTGTAATAACGTATCTCAGGTACACGTGGCGTGTATGCATAAAAATTATATTTATGGAAACTACCTATAGGATAACGCTCTGCCTTACCATTCTGTAAACTGATTGTAGAACCTAATTCCGGTTTCGCATTATCCTTTGGACTTGCAGTGGCAAGCATATTATCCAAATACGCACTAAAACCATATGAATAACCATATATTTTCGAGTCGCGTGTATCCTTTTTATCTCTGTACCAAGAGCAGTCCATACTATACTCTACACTCCAATACTGTGATAAAGGAGTATCTATCTCATCCATTGCCAACATAAACACACCTAACGTGTCTGTTGAAAACGAGCCCTTGTTTGAACTTATTGCCGCTTTCGAAGTTATTGTCTCCGTTGTAGCATCAAGCGATACTGAATACTCACTCGGCATTAATGCCTGCTCGAGAGAAACGTTCGTTTTCTCAGTGACAATTTCATCATCGGAACAACCCGTCAGAGATGCTCCAACAAACAATAAGGACGCTATGTAATAATAATATCTCTTCATGCTTAGTCAAGAGGTTTTTCTACATCTCCACCCTCTACCCATGGTTCAAGTGTAGCGCCAAGCACCACGGGCTTCAAGCCTGCTACACCAAGTTCTACATTGTATGATGTCCCACCTACTACAGACTCTACACCTTTCTTGGCCAATTCCGCTGCTATAGGTATTGCGTAAGGAGCATTGTCGAAAGCTGGATATACAATCTTACGCGCTGTATATCTTACAGGAATATTCGGATGTAAATTGTAATATTCATCACTAAACTGCTTTACATACTGGTGCATCACAATGCGAAACTCATAATCATCTTGTGGAGCAACGAGAATAGCATCTCCTACCTTTGCTGGCTCAACATCGTTAGGTTGCACACCTGCCATCTTAACAGTGCTTTGACTTGCAGCATCCTTGTCTGGCTTAGCAAACAGTTTTAGCCAACCTTTCAAAGCATCGCCCTTTGAATCGACATCCCACTCTATACGCTGGTTATTGCGACCATTATGCAGGTCTGCCTTGTCTGTATAGGCGAAATACAGTCTGCCCCTGTTCTTTGAATAAACAAAAATGCTGTCAATATATACACCTCCATTAACGTAATATCCTGCACCATCGCCACCTGCATCTGCGACAGCCATTTTATGAGCCTCATCACTTGCAGTCACCTTCGTTACTTCTATCTGTTGGGGATTGTTTACACCATCCTCTGCATGAACAGCCCTTGCAGTAAATGTAAGGCGTGCTAACTTGTGGCGGAATTTCAATGTGGGCTGGACATCATGGCGTGCTGCCTTGGCAGAATAAATCTCACTCGCCTCTATTCCCTTTGATGTATAGAAATCTGTATTTGTAGGGTCATCCTTTTCGAGAGTCTGACCTGTAAGAATATCCTGTGTACCATCTATCTGGAAAGGAACATACATTTGCTCGCCATCTACCACTGGAGCTTTGCGAACATAATTACCCTCCCCATCAACCTTCTTATTGCCTTCTGCATCGAGCTCTACGTCTGCATCATCAATGTAGTATCCCCAGAAATCACTGGCTCCACGAAGTGGATAATAGCATATTTTATTATCCTTACGTTGAGCTAATCCCGTTGCTATAGGGGTATCATCCGTTGGTTTCGGTGTTACAACCTCTGTGTTGTAGAAAGTGCTTGCCTCAGGATCGTCAATCAATTCTGAACCAATGGCTTTCCAAGCTGAAACAGAAGACGGTGTCAATGTTCCTTTGTTGAACATATACACACGAATTATCTCACCATTCCAACTATTCTTACCGCTCTCTTCGGTATCACCTACTGTTCCTGTGCCTTTGCTCATCACCTCAGTGCCTACAGAAGAACCGATGCTGAGACTGATAGCCTGATTTTCATTGTTCACTAAACTGCCAGAATTTCCTGACGTTGAAACAATGTCATCATTAGAACATGCAGCAACTGAAAGGGCTGCGATGGCAAATAAAAAAATCTTTCCAGTCATATCTGTAATATTCTCTTTTTCTTCTTTTGTTTTTAATCATCAAACAGGTTGATAACAGTTCCTGTTCCACTCTTCCATGACTCAAGGTCAGAACTTATTTCTATACGGGTAGTACCATATACCGAGAGGTCAAGTACATAAATCTTCCCTGCTTCAAAACCTTTTTCTGGTACGCAATCCACCTCAAGCCAGGTTTGCATAATACCTTGTGGATTGGCATCTGTTCCACTTGTCTTGATATTTGTCTGCTGAACAAGAATCTTCACTTTGTATGAATCAGCAGGTGGAACGAGAATTCCTTCACCTACCTCCTTAAATTCCTCGGTAGATATATCCTCTTCTGAAAGATACGCATTGACTGAAATATCTTTCGGTTCTGACAGTTCAGTCAGCCCTAGCTTTGTATTCTTCAAATCTCTTGCAGCAACAACGAGTTTACCTCGTGTGCACGCCGTCACCTGAACATCTTGAATAGATATCTTCACGGCATCGTCCATCAGTTTTGCTCGAAACTTAAGATAGGCGAGAGTATGTTTGAGATCTATCTTTGGCTCTACACTATGCACCGCACCATAGGTGGAATATGCACCATCACCATATGTAAGGATATTATTACGCACCTCATCCTCGGTCACACTGGTTGCATACTCTTTCTTTACCATCTCTTCGGTCAGTTCAGGAGCATTGCCTACCATGATATCATTCTTACCGTTCAGTTCCAAATCTATCTTTACACAATCATTCTGTTTCTCAAAACCATACACATTGGCTTTGTTGATATAATATGCAAAGAAATTGTAGCCGACCTTTTCATATTTCTTCCTATTCCAATAGTAGGTCTGGATTTTATAATTCTGGTTGTCCTCCCACTCTTTATTATCAAGAAGATATATTGAACCATTTGTACTGAGGGAAGCCAGGCTACCATCTTTTGTAGCCCCTTGTGGTACAGCAAGTTTTCCTATGTGCTGCGTTGTACCTGAGATATATGTTCTTTCTGTACTAAGCAAACAGTTAAGACGATCATCTTCATCACCCATCAACTTTGTAAAGTCTGGCTGTTGTGCAAGAACAGTCTCATCACCAGTTACGACAGACTTACGATAAGCTAACAAATAGAAACGTGCCTTAGCATAACGCTTTTTGAAGTTTTCGTAGTTATTTTGCGGGTCAAGCGGACCTTCAGAATCATCATCTGTTAGCGTTATCGCTTTTGAGGCAACACCACTTGATGTTGCATAAAGAAGGGAGTTGACATTAAGCGATGGAGACAATGGGTAGGTCTCATAGTCCTCAGCGTTTTTTATATCTGTCATATATGTCAAATCTGGATATGAACCTGAACATGATTGCCATAAAACAGCAGTCATAATCATCGTCAATGCCATCATTATATTATGTAGCTTCTTCATATTACGTTAGCTATTAGTCTTCTGTTTCTATATGTTGTTCCTCTTCCCAGTTTGCAACACGTGGAGATTCATCTGCTCCTGTTATAAGTGACTGGGTCAGCGTTGCATCAATAGCCAGATGTACACTCTTGTAATTCTGCGCCTTACGCCAAAATTCATCGCCATTTTCACTATAGAGTTCTAACAACTGTGCATGTTCTATGTTTTTATGTAGGTTTATTTTACCCATAATAGTGCGAGAACGCCATCCCCAATTGTTGTCATCAACATTCTTTTCATACACCCAAACCTTCACTATTACCTGTAATACACCTGGACCAGCATATTTATTGGCATCAGTATAAAGAGAATTCTCTACTATACCTGGGATATTCAGGTTAGCATAACAACGTACTACATCTTCAGATTGATTATCATACCTACCTATATTGTCAACGATCTTTTCACTTGGCCATCCCCGTGGCTTTAATTCTTCTGAGTTGGCATTAGGGACCTGAGTAGGATCGACCAATTTGGTACGGAATATAAGTTTGTCGGTCTGTGTTATATCCACCGCTCCTGTTCCTATATTCATGCTACGAGGAACACCCGAGAGCACACACCATACATCGCTAACGAAGAACTGAAAGTTAGAAGTCTGTTTCTTCTTCAAGTCAAAATACAGGTCTATATTCTGGGTGACGGTGGTAGGATGGAAGTTCACCTGTGTTACCTCGTCATTGCCTATACGACATATTGTGGTAGAGTCAACAACGATAGGTTCGGTGATATTGCGTATAAACTTGGCACGCTTCGCTTCCTTTTCCTCTTCCGAAGCACTTTCTGGAGCTGATGTGTAGGGATTATCGTCCACAGAGCCATCGAACTCACTGAACGGACTGTCTACATAATAATCCTTAAGTTCATCATACGTATAGGTGCGATGCTCTGCTTTGAACTGACCAAGTCGTAATTTCAAATCTCCAGCATTCACTTTCAATGGGTTAGGAGTTATTATATAGTCCTCTGTTACTATACGACTCGGATCAAGTTTTTCCTCAAAAGTCCTACTGAAACTCATTGTGAGGAATTTGTATTCTCCAGATGACAAACGGAATATCGTAATATCATGGTTGTCTTCTTCGGCCATTCCCTCCGGTAAAGCACCGAGATAGTGACCACTTTCTGCCACAACATTATACATATACGAAGTACTCATGGTGTTAATCACCCTATTACCCAGTATGTATGTATTCACAGGACGTGAGGTAACTGCCTCTGGCATTTTGTCCCATAAATAGTTGAACTGCACACCGCTCTGATGCGGGTGTCCTTTGTCACATAAATCTTCATGCACTTCACATGAAGCTACTATAAACTCGAACACGCACAAGTAAAGGAGTGCCTTAAGCGGATGGTTCTTTATATTATTCATAACGATAGTTTTCATTCTACGCCTCCTTCCTCTGCTTTCTTTGCATCCTCAGACACCTTCTTGGCAGCTTCACGGCGTGCTCTCATGCGGGCAATTTTCTCTTGAGCAGCCTGTGCCTTTGCCTTGCGTGCAGCAACCTTCTCTTCCTTGGTCATACTTGCTTCTGCCTTCTTTTCAGCTTCACGCTTTGTACGCTGACGTTCTATAGTGGCTTGTGCATCCTTAGCCTTTGACTTGGCTTTTTCTTTGTTACGTTCTATTTTATTGCGTAGCTCCTTCTGTTTAGCTGCTTTAGCTTCCTCTTCTGCGAATTTCTTTGCCAGTTTCGGATCTTTGGCTGCGAGTGAATCACGACGAGCTTTCTTAATCGCATTAATAGAATCAAGACGAGCCTGCTTTATTGAATCCTTACGCATCTTAGCAAGTTGTTTTGGCGTATAATTAGGCACTCTTGCAGGTGCTTGTTCATCGATGGCTTTTTGCTGTTCACGGTGGCGAACATCTACGCATGAATCGTACAGCATCCTAAACTCTTGCGATACAACACGGTAAATAGAGTCTTGAATGTATTTCTGCTCACGACCACTTAACCAAGCATTATATATTGAGTCTTTTCTCTCGCGAAAATCCATATCTACATCATAACGCCAACGGTACTTCTTTTGAATTGGATAATTACCAAAACGATATACCAAGGCTACATGAAGATCTCGGATCATAGGTCCCCACTTACCATCCTCGTGTCCTGTTATGGGATAGCAGTTGTTTTCTCTGTCTGCACGGAAAGTGTCGTACTTATTATACATAATACCTGCACTGAAGCCAAACTCCATATCCACAGAGTTGCCATTTTGGAAAGCGAGGAAAGGCTTTACAAAACCCCAAGTTACACCAGCCATATATGCTGTTCCTTGACGACCTTCACTTCCACCCCATAGCATAGAATACTTAGAGTATGTTACATATCCACCACGATAGAATACCCAATTAGGATGGCTTGGCATCATGTTGCGACATGACCACAATTTGTCAATCCAATGACGGTGAGGTGACAAATAACCCGTCGGTGTACATTTACGTTCACGCCAGTACACGCGTCCTTCAAGAGTCGCCTCAAAAATATCAAACACTATACCTCTTACGTACGTACTGCTTGTCTTAGGACGATACCTGAAGTTAGCATTCACCGCCCATCTGTTCCAATTCGTGTTTCTGATATCAAATTCAACACCTACGTTAGGCACCAGGAGTCCCCAGTCCACAAGGTTGGTACGCACAGAAATACGCTCTGCCAATGACAGAGTGTCCACCCTTCGACTG
>JAEEGL015006011.1_pt1 | contig 20478 bp, 15 predicted proteins | sample 9134231 | NCBI WGS metagenome assembly JAEEGL01 (sample SAMN16246548, study PRJNA631951) | gut metagenome | biome: gut microbiome; feature: rumen; material: fiber-attached | host: Bos | place: Iran: Karaj | collected 2018-10
AGCAGTACACATATCCGCGTCATCCCCTTTCCTATCTTTGTTTTCGTTCATATAGTCCTGTAACTCAGCTGATTTTATAAGTGTGTTTACCATTTCCATAGACTCACTATGTATATCCTTGCCATGCTCATCCACATATGATTTAAACCTAGTCTTATCACTCCGTGCCTGGAAAAGAGACACAACATCTTTGACATCCTGATCAGCAAACACACTCTCTAAGTCCTCAAGTCTATCCATGTTCACGATATTTATCTTAAAGTCTTGAACAAAAGATTTCATTTCTTCAATGCCTGAAAAATCAAGCATTTCATGAAATGTACCTGCTCCCTTCCAAACTTCACTATTCCAGTATAATACAAGAGTTGCAACCGGTCTCAAGCGATCTGATTTACGAAAACCATACATAAACTCTCCGGGTTCATCGAAAACAGTCTCACCCTTCTTGAATGACTCTTTATTTTTCCGAACAATCTCAGAGACTTGTTTATCATACTCCATAAACTCACGAAGATGAATTCGTACCGGGATGCTATAATCTATCTCGGTCTGATTTTCAGTGATCATCACTCCCAGTACCTGACCGTCGACCGTCTTAGCCATCACCATATCAGAAGTCTTCTTTGAGGTCTTTTTACCTCTCTTTGCCAGCCCCACAGGACTAATCTCCACAAGTTCTTCAGGTTTTACAACCTGTACACCCCTATAGACAGTCCCATTCCATAAATCAGCAAAATGCCCGGGCTCCCTTAAAAACTTCATCTGAGCAACATCAATTTCTCCCATTATTCTTACAATACCCCCTTTGTGTACAAAAAATAAACCTACCACGCAGGAGATATTGCTCACTCCTGCTTAAATCCTTGGAAAAAGCAAGAGCGAATTTGAAGAAATCCAGTAAAGAATCAATAATCTAAAAGAATAATCAAATGAACTAAGCTCTAATCAACCAATGTAAAATGTATACCGTCAGCTCAAATCTGTACTCTTTGCCTTTGATGAGATTATAATACAGCATACACGTATGAATGTCAAGAAAAATCAAGCAAATCCTTGACACTTGGACTGTTTTGCGCTATTATTTATCCAATAGCAGGCAACGGAGCGTGTCTGCTTTAGGCAATGAAACAATATCTCGTGCCAGAATGCGATGTATTGCGGAGCTTCCCGGATGGTTAGATGGTTCCCAAAAACTGGCGATAAAAAACATCCATTAGCTCTTCTGGTTTTCAGAAGAGCTTTTTTCAGCAAAAACAAAAGTTTTGCAAATACAGATACATAAGGAGCCCATCATGAAAACCACCGAATTCTCCAATAGAGATGATATAAAACAGTATAGGACTATAATCAACCTCATACCTCAAACAATAAAGTCCATACGCACGCAGAATTCATGTCTGAAACGTAATCTTCTGGATACTTTCCTTCAAAAGCTTGGTGAAACAGCAGAATATATACCTAACAATCTGCAAGAACATTTCGGTAGTATGATCAATCAGCTATTCGAGCCAATACAGGCACAGGACGATATACTTACCGCAGATTACCTTGAAAACATAATCAAGTCTTTCTTCATAGGCATACTTGAAAGTGAAGTTTCACAGGCTGATCCTGCTATACAAGCTATCCAGATAAATGAAAATCTGTCTGTAGAACTTACCACCAGCGGTATCTATACAATGAAATACCAGGGTATTTATTTTCATAGCAATATATCTCCGGAGGATGAAGCGCAACAGTTAGCTGAATACTGGGATAATCCGGATGAAAAAGTAAGCCTGGTATGGGGAATCGGACTTGGATACCACATTCAGAAGATGTTGGAGCTAGATCCCTACAGAAAAATCTTTGTATTCGAACCGGAAAAAGCGGTTTTAGAAACATATAGGAAGTACGGAGTATCCAAAGAAATAGAAAACTACGGACGTGCCAAAGTAATATACGATCCAATTGGAAAAGAATGTGGGAAATGTGCGGGTGAAAATCTGTCCTCAAGGTTAAATATTCATTATCCTACATTCACAGCCATGCCCGAAGGGGCACTCAAAGAGTCTTTTAGAAAATATTATACAGCGCTCTCCAGCACCAACCACCAGAGCCGATCATACCACATGTCATTCAGGGAGAACACCGCCTTAAAGTACTATGGTCTTACAGAATTAAAATTCAGTCCCGAAGCTAAAAGAGCGATAATAGTTTCTGCCGGGCCGTCATTGGACAAGAACTACCTCGAATTAAAAAACGCAGGCACAGATACCGTTATCATCGCCACAGCTCCCACCATGCGTAAGCTGTATAAAGTAGGAATAGCTCCTGATTGTGTAGTAATAAGCGATACCGGGGCACTTTGTAAAAAATTCCACGAAGGAGCAGAAAATGCAGACTGTCCTTTGGTATTCTCTTCTACTGCTTCAGTTCCTTTCGTTGCTGATCATAAGGGACCGAGGTATATATTGTGCCCGGAAGGATTCGAACCTGCCGAAAAACTGGCCAAAGAAAACGGATGGCCCATAATCAAGTCCTACGGTTCTGTTGCACTGACAGCTCTTGCATTAGCCATATACAAAGGCTTTAAAGAAATAGTTTTTATCGGCCAGGATCTCTGTTATAAAGGAAACGTCCTTCATGCTGAAGGAACATCAAGGCAATATGCAAAAGCTGGATCAAATCCCACCAATGCCAAGGATATATTCGGCGAAGATGTAACCATACCTAATGATTTTGGGCTTTTCAAAGGCCAAATCGAAACCACTATTAATGAGCATCCGGAAATAAAGTTTTTGAATGCTACTGAGGGTGGAGTGCAAATAGAGGGAGCTATCAATGCTAGGCTTAAGGATATTATATGTTAAAATACAACTAGCAGGTCATATTAATATACTAACAACATATTGTATAATACCCTCACATTCCAATTTCTAAGGACGTTGTTACATGTCACTCTTAATGAAAACGATTCTTAGTGTGTAATATCACCATTGCAAGTAGAACTTTTCAAATTCTCTTCTATCGGAAATATCAAAATCAACAAATCTAAACTCGTTCTTTTCAACAGCAATATTCCGATACCAATTCATAGTTTCATCTATATTTGGTGTTGTTACTCCAGCAAAATCTGCAATCTGCTTTATTATAGTCAAGCCATAGGAAAAATCTGCTATGAAATATCTCGAATGTAAATCTGGAATTAATCTGCCATAAGATTCAACAACAGGCGTTTTCAAACCTTTAAAAGCTGTAATACTCGATATCTTCTTCGTCATTGCTTCTACGCTTGAGCTTTCATAATGATCTTTCAAAGACTTAACATACTGTAATTCAAATTTGGGCAATGCCCGACAAATCTCCTGTACTTCCTCATCGCATGCAATCAGCAGTTCTGATGAAGCGTCATCCCATTCTTCATAAAAAAGCGGTACAGATTCATACGTCACTCCCGGCTTCCAATCCTTAAATAATGTCCTAAGTCTAGTCGTATGCAAAATAGGGTTGGATGGTGTCATTGTAAGGTTCAAGAAGTTTGGGATAACAGTTGTTTTCTTGTCAAAAATGCTACTAATCAAATCAGCACATAACTTTGCTCTTTCCCTTGGTATAGCAGCAACATGCAGTTCGTCACGATAGCCAGTAGATTTTACCGTTTTACCTTTATGAATAAGTCTTGCAATTGCCGGAACTCTCTCAATACCGAAGAACACATTGCCTCTTTCAATGCACTTTCTGAAAGCACACTCACTTCCACCATTCCCAGGGACAACGCCAATGATTGGCTTTTCATCAGAATGATCATAAATGTTCTCGGCAATACTCTTCATCATGGTCGCTGGCATTGTAACCATGATAAATTCTGCATTATGGAACGCCTTCGCCGGATCGCTTGTCGCAAATTGAATATCTCCTTCGTGAATAGTTGCTCCTTCTTCATCCACAATATTCAAATGGCCGTCATAAAGTTCCGGTTTTGACGTATAAACAATTACTTCGTGCCCTTTTTCAGCACAATGTACGGCAAACTGTGTACCAATATTACCTCCACCAACAATTGTGACTTTCATTCATCACCCAACACTTTCTTCATTGCAGCAATAAGTACATCATTGTCTTCAGTATTTCTAATTGCTAATCTGAGGTAGTTCCGGCCATTGGTCTTTGTGGTCAACTCCTTAATTAGCAAGTCATGCTTGATGAGAAGAGTCTTCAAAAGTCCCTTAGGACTTATCTCATCATCCAACTCAACCATCACGAAATTTGCCTGAGACGGAATTACCCTTACCCCTTTAATCTTTGCCAACTCATTCTGGAATCGTTTTCTCTCCGCCCTAATCTTAGCGAGCGCTGTTTGGTAATCCTTCTTATACTTTTCTTCTATCTGCATATAGAACTCGCCGAAAGAATTGATATTCCAGATTGCTACGTCTTTCTTCATCGCAGCGATAATCTCTGTATTTCCTGAAGCAAGTACACCAAGACGTAATCCCGGCACACCGTAGGATTTGGAAATACTCTTCATCACATACAGATGAGGATTAGAATCAATTATTGCTTGCTCAATTAGAGTGCTATCCTCTGCATCTGCAAAGTCCACGAAGGATTCATCTATGACAAGCTGAATGCCCTTTTTCTTGCTCCAATCTATCAATCTCATCAGTTCAGGCTTAGGGATATAATTTCCGCTGGGGTTTTCAGGGTTAACAACGATAAGATTTGCAATGTCCTTGTCACCAAAGAACACCATCAAATCATCTGCCGTATAAGAATAATCATGATTACTCGGAGTAAAGTCCACTGAATTCTCTCTATCATATCTATTTGGATATTCATCAAAAGTTGGACGTACAAATCCAACCTTTCCATCAAGATAGCCCATAAGACTCTTAATCAGTTCCGCCGCACCATTGCCGACAAGAATGTTTTCCTGATGGATGCCAAAATTCTTTGCAGCTAAGAGACTGTTTACTCGCATTCCAGAAGGATACTCCGTTAAGAGCGTATCAAAGTTTGCTTTGAGTTCATCCTTCATCTTCTCAGGTGGAAAGTATGGATTTACAAGATAGCAGAAATCAAGTAGCTTAGGATATCTCCAATATCCACCATAGCGACCTTGGAGTAGCTTAACCCTCTCATCGTCATCAGGCGTAAAGATGGACTCTGCAATGTCCAAATCCTGAATATCATCGATTTCATACCACTTCTGGCCATCAAGTCTCTTTGCTTTAATCACTGGTTCATCAAGCATCGTAATTACACGAAGTACCTGTTCATAGTATTCATTCTTGCCTAAGGCAGTCTGATAAGCATTCAAGAATGGCACGTAATGCGTTTCAGAGAAATGCTTGCTAAACTTATAGAGATTAACAGTTTTATAGTAATCCTTGATCTCGTTGAACTTGAACTTTCTCCCAGGAATAAACGCCTCGATGCTGTCATCTTCTCCGAGTTTCACACAAGTACCATCCATCCATGATTCATACTTGTCCACAAGCGCAAGTGTTTCACGAGGGTCGTTTATAAGTGCTTCAAGAACAGAATCTTCGAAGATCAAATCGGATTCGAACAGGAGCGTATCATCCTTCAACAAACATTCCTTAGCCAAAGCGAGAGAATAGATGTTATTTGTCTTATCATAAATCGGATTATTGATGAAAGTGATTGGAGTCTGAATATCAAGTGCTCCGATATAGTCAATCAGCTTCTGCCCCTCATAGCCAACCACAACGATAATACGTGAAAGATGCTTTCTATCAATCTGATGAAGCATACGATCAATTAATGTTATTCCGTTAACCTTAACCATACACTTCGTATTGGTCTGTGTAAGCTCCTTTAAACGCTTTCCCATTCCTGCCGCCAAAATTACTGCCTGCATATGTTCTCTTCCTTCCTTGTATATGCACCCTATATAAAACACCAATATAGTGATGCTTTCATAAATGCATCTTTAATTTTATTATCTCTTCAGTTATTCTATATGCTCCCTTACCATCAACAACATTAGGCAAACGTTTTTTCATAGATAAATATTTTTCATGATCGCTCAGTATTTCTTCAACTAACCTAACCCCATTATCGACAGTTCCATAAAAGTCCTCTGTTACATCTCCTGCATAAAAATGTGCTTTTGCATTTTCGAACCCAACCCTATCATTCTTTTGATTTGGTGCTACACAAAAATATACCGTTGGCAACGAACATGCACAAGCCTCATATAAGAATGTACTAGCAGCAGATAAAGCAATATCGCACTTTGACATAAGCTCTGACATATTAGTTACGTTTTCATACAAATAAATGTTGTCATACCCTTCAGCCAAGCGATATATAATTTCTTTATCTTTATTATATCTACCAACAATAATATGATACATATATTTAGGAATCAAATACTGATTTCCATTCTCCAATATATACTTTATCACGTGATAATTATCTGAACCACCTACAATTATAAGAATTTGAGGTACTGCATTTTCAACAAACCTTTCAGGTACATGCTCAAATTCATCTCTCAAAGGGACATATGCTCCACCTAGCAAAAGTTTGCTCCGATTACAGTATTCATCTTTATAATCATACAAAGTATAATATAGATTATAGTTTATGATCATACTAACATTATAGATATCTTTATGTTCATCATCGAAATACACTGTGTGGCACTTTGCATTCAGTTTGTCCAAGTACTTTTTGTTCGCAAAATATGAATCCACCACTACGATATCATTTTTTTCGAAATGGATATCACAGAATTCATATTTTTCCACTTCACCATCAAGATCCCAATATTCAGTATCAAGAACTATATGATAATCCATGAATTCTTTCAAAAAAAAATCTGTATTATGATCCGAAGTTATAAAACAGACTTTTTCCCTTTTTTGCATTAACTTTCGTGCTATAGTCAGGCATCTCATTATATGTCCAGAAGCTATTTTCTCGTTTGCGTCAGTCCTAAAATATATCACTTGAAATTCTCCCGCATAAACTTGTATTTAAGCTCTGCCAATTTCCAATCAGTTTCATTGTCTATATCCTGAACATCCAACTCTGATAATTCCATTGGTAACAAGCCGTCTTCAATAATACCGTCATTATCCACCAATGCTTTAACATCATATACATAGAATTGACCGGCATCATGAAACATAGGTTCAAGATCTTGTGACCTAGTGGTAATATATTCAGGATATTTGTATCCGATATATCCTTCATCATTCACTATAAACCCACGTTGTGGCGGGTAAGAAAATCTGACTACCGGTATCACCTGTGAAGGTCGTTTTTCTTCCATAAGACACATCGCTCTTTGTAGTTTTTCCTCACTAACAAAAGGAGCTGTTGGATAAATACAGCAGATATAATCAAATGACCGACCAAATTTCTCGTAATTATCTATGACCTCAAGTAATACGTCCTCTGTTGTAGCAAAATCCCCGGCAGTCCTCTCGCTTCTCATGAACGGAACTTTAGCTCCATATTTTTTCGCAATATCCGCTATCTCAAAACTATCCGTAGAAACCATAACCTCATCAAAAAGTCCACTATTAAGTGCAGTTTCTATCGAATATGCAATAATAGGCTTTCCACAAAATTCCTTAATATTTTTTTTAGGTATTCTTTTGCTTCCACCCCTTGCAGTTATTACAGCAATACTATTTCCCATTTTTCCCCTCTCCTAAATATCTTCAACAATATCTTTCAGTTCTAATGGTTTAGCATATTCAAGATTTCTGGCGGCAGTTTTCCCAAGAATTCTATAGTAAAACTCCGGGGGCAATCCATACCCAGGTCTCACAGATTTTATATTATCAGGAGTAAGCTTCTCACCAGCTTTTATAGCTTTACAAACAAACAAAGACCGGCAGCTCTTCTTCTCTGCTTTTTGAACTTCACTCAATTCATATGTTATATGTCCCATAGCTTTTTCAACATTTCTAATATGTTCCACCATAGCTTTAAACTCTTCTGCTTCCATTGAAAAAGCACTATCAACCCCACCATCTTCTCTTTTTAATGTCATATGTTTTTCAATCACATGTGCACCAAGAGCTACTGATGCAATAGCAACTTCATCCCCTAATGTATGATCCGATAAACCGCTAAGGCAACCAAATGTTTCTGCAAGATTCGGAATAGTTTTAATATTCATTATATCGTATGGACACGGATATGCTGAAGTGCATTTAAGAAGAATAACATCCTCATTTCCTACTTCGTAACAAGTATCTACCGCCTTAGCTATATCCGAAATACTTGCTATCCCCGTAGATATGATAACCGGTTTACCTGTTTTAGCAGCATATTTTATCAATGGAATATCATTTATCTCGTACGAAGCAATCTTGTATGCGGGAACATCTATTTTTTCAAGGAAATCTATTGCGGTAAAATCAAATGGTGATGAAAAAAGAATAATGCCAAGTTCATCTGCAAGTTTTTTCAAATCCTTTTGCCATTCCCACGGCGTATAAGCTTCTTGGTAAAGCTCGTACAGACTTTTACCGCCCCAAAGACTATCTTCGCGTATCATAAAGTATTCTGAACGAGAGTTAAGTGTTATGGTATCGGCTGTATATGTCTGGAGTTTTATTGCATCCGCGCCCGCGTTTTTTGCAGCTTTAACAATTTCCACAGCCCGATCATAATCCATATTGTGATTTCCAGACATTTCTGCAATTATAAATGTCGGGCAACCTGTACCAACGGTTATATTTCCTATCTTAACAGCCTTATTCATCTTATTCCCCCATATTTTTAACTATAGTTTCGTTAATACCACTATATGTATAGTTATCCTTATTTAACAATATTTCTCGTGTAGAGTCCTTACCAATATTAAAAAGCATATCAAATATAGATAAAAATGGAATAAACCCTTTAAAGCATTGTCTATACTCAATACCATTATAGTTCAGATATTGATGATTCAATCCATTCTCAATAAATTTATCTATATCCACATAATTTTCACTACCTTTATTTGACAGATAGGTATTGCAATTAAGTTTTCGAGTCATGTCAACAAGATAGTCCGTCTTTTTCCCATCAAAGTCATATTCAGTATCATAATATAAAATAGTTTGGCTATCAAGAACTTCTAGTATATGCTTCATAATATGTATATCAAGTTCCATAAGAGAATCCCAATGTCTTGAGTAAACATCTTCCAAGAATGGAATGAATTCTTTATAATATGGGGCTTTTTTGTAGCTTAAAACAAACGCCTGAAAATGTTTACTTCTCCAATCGCTTTTATTATCTATAACAACCTCGGATATTTTCTGTTCATACTTTCCTTTAGTCAAAGTAGGTACAGTCAACATTATTTCCCCATTAGCGCCTTTTATTCGATTTCTATTCTGCCAACTCTTTTTTTCGAACTGAACATTTGATACAAAGATAAAACAATCCGATTGCATTATTTTGCCAATCAATCCCGGATAAGGAAGGTAATTAGGTTGATGTCCACTTAATATCACTATTATTCTCCTTTTGACACCCTTATAAGATAATTTGAATCTTTAAATGTTTCATTATCATGAGTTTCTTCTATCAGATCAATTGTTAGACTTGAAAAGCTAGTAAATAGCTGTTCAATCTCATCTCTATCAAAAAAGTGCATTAACATCCCATTCTCATTACTAGCACATTTTTCAGAATTATCTTCATTTACTATCAATGAATTATGCTCTTCTGTTTCTGTACCTGACTTAGCCCTATAATCTTCTGTACTGCGTACTACAATAAAAGCACGTCCATTTGGCTTCAGAACCCTAAATATTTCTTCAACCGCTTTCTTAATCTGATCAAATCCTATATAATATAGTACGCCATAACTAATGACTCCGTCAAAAAACGAATCTTGAAAAGGTAAGTTAGTTACGTCAGCTACAACAATATTATCCTTATATCCAGAATATCCATTTTCATCAAGATTCTCCTTTGTATAGTAAACTCCAGACTCAGAATAATCAATTCCGTAAGGAATAATATTTTCATTAGCCATAAACAAAGTATGTCTTCCAGCCCCACAACCAAGATCTAATATTTTTTCCTTGCCATCACGTTTAAAGTTTCTAAAGATATATTGAACTACTTGCTCAGAAGGATATTTAGGTCTAAATTTCCTATTCTTATGCATTTCATTCCATTCCATTACAGTCATCCTCCATAATTTGATTCAATATATGTATTTCACTTTTTATTTGTTCTTCTGAATGAGACGAATCAACCCACAAATTAACAACACGTTTCTCCAACGTTTTTGCATTTTCACAATCATACCCCTTATAAATCACGCTCAAAGAAGGATACCAAGTACTTATATCAATTCCTTTATTTCTAGCCATTTTCAATAATTGAGCTCTATCTTTAGTATATAAAAAGGAATATCGCCAAAGAACTTCATCCGATGATATCACAGGCCTTATTATTCCATCACCTATTAGTAATTTGTCATATAGCTTTTTCTTACAAATCCTGTCATTTATAATCTTGTCTTTATTTTCTATGATAGTAATTATATCCATATTGTCATCAGCATCAAATATATCCATATCTAACATTTTTTTCTGCAGCTGCCCAATCTTTCCAAGTTTAGTATTTCTATCTTCTTCCCCATTAATTATATCATAATACTTTTTTCTATAATCTGTAACCACTTCATTATAATTGGAATTCTTATAATGTAAGGACTTTTTTAGTTTTATCAATTTACTATAAGACTCTTCATCTTCACAAAACACAGCTCCACCACCCAGTTTACTTTCAAAAACTTTGGTGTGTCCAAAACTAACTATAGCCAAATCGTTTCCATAAACTTTTACTGCCTGAGCACAGTCTTCTATAATACGCACTCCATACTTTGAACAAATATCCTGTATAACTGACATATTTTCTTTGTGTCCATATATATGTGTTGGAACCAAAATACCATAGCAACCAGTACTTAACTTTTTATCCAAAAGTTCAAGATTTATCGTAAATGAATCAATACTAATATCACAAAAGTCCACATCATACCCTGCATATATAGCTGCATTAACCGGATTAACACATGAGATAGCAGGATACAGTACTTTTTTTTCTTGCATACCAACCAAACAAAAAGCTAAGTATAAAGCCGAAGTACCACTCCCAGTAAATACACAATATGGTTTATGATATTGTGCTGCCAAATATCTCTCCAATTCAGTCATAAGCTATTTACTCTCCAAACCTAAACATTCCTCCAGTAATTCTTCCATGGGTGGTTTTGTGCATTTTGTTCACTAATGGGGGGTGGTACCATATACTCACCATATATTTGACTTAATAGGTTATGATAACCATATGGTACCGAAAAAACATCACTTTCGAAGGTACAATTTTTCCCTTCCCTAAACCATTCTGTTCTATAAATATTTTTTTCGCCATAAGTTTGCCCATACATAACTCCGACATACTGCGAGTTCGTATCATTTTTTGTTCTGCAATAATCCAAACATTCCTCTAAGCTTGGCAGTACTTCTTCAAAACAATCACTTGACAATAATTCATTTTTAAATCTTTTTACATATTCATAACTATGATTCAAAAAATCAGCAGACTCAAGCCAATCATTACCAAAACAAACCAAGGGCATCAAATCAATTCCCACGCCGGTTTCACATACAAAAGGATAGTCCGTTCTATAAGTAACCGTTCTTTTATCAATCAATAATGGAGTTAGTTGAATAAAATTCTTTGTACGGCCAGGAAGTAATAATTCATATTTCCCATCAGCATTTATAGAATCAAACAATATCTCCAAATCTTTATCAAAAATGTATACATCTATATCGTTATCCCAAGGAATAAATCCTTTATGTCGAATTGACCCTATAAGTGTTCCAAATGCAAGATAATAATTGATTCCCAATTCAAAACATTTAGATTTAAAATATTTCAAAGTCTCATACTGTACCATTTTCTCTTCTTCAATTGTTAACTCCACGAAATCAGGATTAACTAATTTTTTTAACTCTTTGTTTGGATCAAAGATTCTAAAAACTTCAATACTTTCTTTATAACCCCATTCATTAAGCTGTTTTAACATTTCATTATAATAATTTCCGCCAATCAAAATCACATACATTGAATTGTATGGTATCAAAATTTCTTTTGGCAAAGCAACCTTTATTCCATCGACAGCCAAGTTTTTTCTTGCAGGATTATTGTCCAATATAATACAATTATCATAGCCATTTTCCTTCAAGAATTTCACAGCTACATTATGCGCCTCTGTAATACCATAAAAAACTATTTGACGATTATCAAAGCGACCTTCACTAATTAGTTCGCTAATTCTATTCTGAACGCATTTAATTAATGTTTCCTTATAGTTAAACTGATCATTCATCACGCGACCCTCACAAGCATATTACATTAAGCCATTCTATAATTTTCTACAACTTTCCTTACTGCATGTATTACATCTTCCACATCTTGATCCGTCATCTTAGGATATAAAGGAATACTCATAATCCCTTTATATACCTCTTCAGCATTAGAACATAAGCCCTTTTCATATCCAAGATGCCGATAATACGGAAACCAATATACCGGAACATAATGTACCTGACACTGAACATTTTCAGCACTCATGGCATCAAAGAACTGCCTCCGTGTACATGTCAAATTTTCAAGATTCAAGCGGATAATATACAAATGCCTACAAGTATCCGACTGTGGTATTTCTTTCTGAATTATAACTTCAGGTATATCTTTAAAGGCTTCATCATATCTTTTTACTATTTCTTTTCGCCGAGCTGCGAACATATCAAGCTTCTTTAATTGACTTAACAATAATGCAGCTTGAAAGTCCGTCATCCTGTAATTATATCCCAACATAATCTGCTCATAATACCAAGTTCCTTCATGCGGAGCCTCCTCCATAAAAGCTTCATCATGAGTTATCCCATGAGTATGAACAAGAATAAGCTTATCATACAACTCCTTATTATTTGTTGTAATTGCTCCACCTTCTCCTCCTGTAATTGTCTTTACAGGATGGAAGGAAAACGTGGTCATATCCGCAAGGCTTCCAACGGGTTTTCCATTATATTTTGTAGCTAATGAATGTGCTGCATCTTCAATAAATACCAGATTATATTCATCACATATTTTTCGTATTTCTTCATATTCCACAGCCTGTCCGGTAAAGTCAACTGCTACTATAGCCTTAGTATATTTGGATATCTTTTCTCGTACGCTTTTAGGATCAATATTATAGGTTTCCGGATTAATATCCGCAAATACCGGTCTGGCTCCAACATATAAAGCACAATTTGCCGAAGCTGCAAACGTAATGGGTGTGGTAATAACTTCATCTCCCGGTCCTATCCCGGCTGCCAAACAGGCACAGTGAAGTGCAGCAGTACCATTGCTTACAGCTACAGCATACTTCGCTCCGGTATATAATGCTAATTCTTTTTCGAATTCTCTAACTTTAGGACCGCAAGTTAAATAATCCGAGCGTAAAGTTTCAGCCACAGCATCTATATCAGATTCATCTATCCATTGTCTGCCATAACTAATTCTCTTGCTACGTACAGGCATTCCACCATTAATAGCTAACATTTCCATCCTCTATACGTCTCCATGTATTTCAATCATATACTACCAATTTTTACACGATTGTTTTCTATCCATTCTCTAAGCTGTCCCACAGACATCCATTCCTTGTTATTATCTGAAGTATAGCTAAATCCCTCAGGTACCTTTGTACCTCCTTTTATCATTGTATCGATTGAACCCCATTCACAGATTTGAGGTAAAATCTTATAGTGATCCGGATACTCATAAGTATAATATGCATCCTCCACACCTATCATCTGCTCATGAAGTTTTTCACCCGGGCGAATTCCTATCTCAATTTGTTCAGCATCAGGATCGACAGCGGTAGCCACATCACAGATATTCATAGACGGGATCTTCTTTACATATATCTCGCCACCTTCCATATCATTAAACGCATGCCATACCAGTTCTACACCCTGCTCAAGAGAAATCATAAAACGTGTCATTCGCTTATCGGTAATCGTGAGTTTCCCTGTTTTAGCTGTTTGAATAAAGAACGGGATAACTGATCCTCTAGACCCCATAACGTTTCCATATCTTACTACTGAAAACTTTGTTTTTCCTCCCGTATATGAATTGCCTGCGATGAATATCTTATCTGAACACAATTTCGTAGCCCCGTAAAGATTTACAGGAGAACTTGCCTTATCAGTCGAAAGCGCTACCAAGCGCTTTACACCTGAATCAATACATGCATCAATAAGATTCATAGCTCCCAAGACATTAGTCTTAATACACTCAAAAGGATTATACTCTGCTGTGGGAACAATTTTTGTTGCTGCAGCATGAACTACGTAATCAACACCTGAAAGGGCTCTTCGAAGTCTATCCTTATCTCTGACATCACCAATAAAAAAACGAACTCTCTTATCACCCTGAAACTTCTTTGCCATATTCCATTGTTTCATTTCATCCCTTGAATAGATGATAATTTTCTTTGGATTGTATTTCTCCAACGTCATAGGTACAAATGTGTTGCCAAACGAACCTGTACCACCTGTAACAAGAATCACTTTATTGCTCAGCATTCTGTATTCCTCCACAAGAAATTATTAAAGAACTAACAAGCCTCACAGTCATCTAGGTATTATATATAAAACAGGTATACCGTCAGAATTGTCAATTCTATACTGTGCCTTAGATGTTTCAAATATCCTATCCTCAAATTTCAAAACAGTTTTTTGTGAGTTAGTTATATATTTATTATATACATAATCAAACATTTTGAGAAAATCAGCACCCAATCCATGTGCACAGGATTTAAAAACTTCGTTTACCCTTCCTTTACCAAACACTTCTATAGAAGAATTATTAATATCTGAAAGAAATGTTAGTTTATCATTTATCGATATCAAATTATCTCCACCTCCATGAAAGGAAATAATTCTAGCCTCATTAAGAAACTTCCGATACATTTTTTCCAGATAATATATTTCCCTATCAAAAATAATATTACCAATTATGTAGCTAAATCTAAGTTCTGAATTACCTTCGAGATCTGAAGTAGTCCAAAGAATACGTACCTTATCAATATATTCAGGAAAAATCCAGGCACTATTATCTATAATAGTAGATAATACATTCGGCATCAAAGCATTTATTAAATAACATAAATAAGCTCCGTGTGAATGACCATATGCAATAACATTTGTGGCATCATATTCTATTTTATTTTCATCAAGCCAATCCTTTACGCATTTCAAAGCAATCAGGTTGTCCATAGCCTGCGTTGGTCCCATTTCACAAAAGTTTGAAACATTTTCTTCCAGAACTTTGTTCTGCATAAATTCCGAACCAAAATAATCACATTGAACAGTAATTAAATTATATGTATCAGCAAATACTTTTCTCATCTTCATATATACCTTGGATTGAGAATGACCACCAAATCCCGAAACCAAGAGCAAAATCCCCAATTTGGAACTTTGTGATTCTAAATTGTCAGGAAGATCAAAATACACATTAAATCTTCTAATTTGAGGATTATAAATATTGGGCTGTCCTATTGTTTCTAACTCATATTCTATCGACACGAAATCCCCTCCTACCGTTTCCTATCTCTTTAGCTTTATTCTGAATATTTATAGCTGCGTCAAGTATGGCTTCAAAAGACAGTTTAAGCATTTTTATTTTATTTAGCTCCATAGTTTTAGGGTCAGACTCTTCTAACATCAAATATCCAACGTCCTCTATCACATCAGTAATCAAATATTCATTTATAATTGGGAAAATAAGGCATTTTCGAACAAACTCATTAATATTATAAATTTTTTTCTTTTCTTTATCAAGATAGATTTCAGATACAGTTCCATTTTGAATACCCACAAGTAATTTTCCGCAAATTCTTATAGCGTCTTCTGATTTTATCCGAATCAACTTTAATTTATCTAAAGCCTCTTGATGTTTCTTAATAAGTAAGTTTTGTTCTTCAACATTCAGAAAAACATTTAATTTCTCAAGTTCTTTGTCGAAATGATAGTCAGGAAGATTTCCTTTTTCATCTCTACAACCATCAATAGCTTCTTGAAAAGACATGACCTGACTACCATGAATTAATGCTCCCCCTTCAGTAGCATCAATAACTTCAATATTCTCTCTTTTGTTTTTGATATCTTCTATTTCCTTCTCAAACCACTTTAAGTATCCTAACCAGTCAGACCTGGTTATTACTTTTTCTTTATTTATGCCTTCAACTTCAAAACGAGCGTATCCTGCATTGTCATCATGTCCTCCTGCATGTGATATGCCATTTTCATATGCTAAATCCTGCCCTATTAGAATTATCTTTTTTTGGCCATTATTACGTAAAATTTTAAAAGCAGCAGTAGCTACTGATCCCCCGTGGTCTAATAAATGGTACCATTCTTTTCCAAGTAACTCTATTAAACTCTCGGCATACCCATTTATGCAATTAAACAATAGCATTTTCCCATTATACTTTGAAACTATTTGGGGATTGGCATCAATGTCAAATAAACATGGTACGCTTCGTGCTTTATCGTCAGAAAAGAATGCAAAACTCTTGTTAGGATCTAATGATATTGTAATATCCGGTTCTATATCCCTTTTAACCAGAAATCTTACAGCTGAATCTACTGCAAAAATCAAACAATGGTTTTTAACTATTTTTAATAATTCAATGTTTTTGTCAAGAGATGGTCCAGCAGATACAATAACAACAGGTATATCAATAGGCAGAATTTTATTAATATCAACCCCAGAATAAACATTTTTAAAATACCATATGTTGTTTAAATAATTTTCCAAATAACATCTCTTAAACAACTTTAATGTGTTTTTATTATATGCCATCTTTAATCTAAAATCATTTAGAGCTCTAAGATAATTGATATATCCCTTAGGATATAATTCTTCATATCTATTATGTTTTGTGATAATCATACCCATCATATCAATATAATCCTTAGATTCAAAGTACTCTGCCAACTTTGAATTATGTGTTAGCTCATCTGATTCATCAACTATGACAGAAACCCTTTCATCATCTATTAAACTTTTTATTCTCTCTGTAACCAATCGTTCTCTCTCATCACAACCACATATATCTCCACTTTTTAAACAATAGTCAATTACCATCTTGTTAGGTTCATAAATAAGCATCCTGCCTGTTTCCGGCATTCTCTTTAACAGTTCTTGAGCAAATAATCCCGTACCTATTCCAAAGATGGAAACTATAGTAGTCGTTTTCTTAATATCTATACCTGATATCCACTCTTGAACCTCATGTAATGGCGAAAATAAACTATTCATTCTCAATATTTCACCATTTTCATTTTTTACATATAATGTCAATTCATCCGAAAAAGATTCAGAATAATATATTGTCTCATTTTGGATATAATGAGCTATTAATTTCTTTTCAAACAAAGTCAAATCGACATCCTGTTGCATAAAAAATGGATAAATCCCATATTCAATACAATCTCCTATCATAATTATATCTTTTTTAGAGATAGCGTCTAGCAATATATTCAGTACAGGCATTATCGTCTTTAGATTCGCCTGTTTTAATATCAGATAATCTATTAACTCTTGAATTCTTTCTAATACTGCGTTCTCTCTATAAAAATAACAATCTCTTTTTATGGTTTTAACTAACTCTAATATATCCATAAGTCTAAATCTCCAAAATTTCGAAATTCCATAACTTTTTGAAAACAATCTAACAAAGCACATTTTTAACTAATACCCTGAATCTGTAAAACTCAGTTGATTTTTTAAAGGAACGGTATTTTAGGTTAGACACGGATTCAAAACCAAACCCAAAATCAATCAAGTTCCTTTGATTGCCACATATGTTTGCATTTTTAAGGTGGATACCATAAAAATGGGGTCACTAAATAAAACCTACCGGTTTTTATTCATTCTCAGGCTGTTACAAAGCGGTTATAGACATCTATAAAAACATTTCGCCAGACATTGCTTTTACCTAACGAAAGTACAATGCGTCTGCCATGTTCCGTTATGTGTCCGGCAATCTGTATAAGATTGCCTATGACGGTCCTGAGCCTACGTCTCTTAATCGGATGCTTGCTCTTTGGCGAGTTCTTGCTCTTAAGAGACTGTTGGCCAATCAGTCTGAGAATGTTGTAAGCGATTATGGTAAGTTCGAGTACCAGCTCATTTGTATCAAACTTACCGGAAGGAAGTCTTTCGACATCCATATCGGTCTTTATCTCGCTATGGAACTGCTCGCATTCGCCATGTGCGTGATAACCGTTTATTACTTCGTCATCGGTCCATCCAAGGTTTGTCCAGATAGTATTGCATTCGATATCCGGTATGAGCAGATGCTGCCCATCCTTATCGATGGTACGCTCGATAACCTCATATACGATACGCATTGCTATCGTTTTGGTAGCACCGGTGGTTGAATCCTTGTATTCAACATCTTTCCAAGAGGATCCGATATAGATGGTTTTTCCTTCCCTTGGATGACGGACGTCAACACAGACTTCTTTCACTTTGTCGAGCCATTCTTCCTTGGTCTCGCCACGGCGAAGGTTACGCTTTACAATGTACCATGAACCATCCTCAAGAAGGATGCCAAGGTTTTCTGCAGCATCATTACCTGCATCCATGCGGATGAGGAGTTGCTTGTCAGTCATCTTGTGCCCTAGATTCAAGGTCTGTTTAAGAAATTCCGGAGTTTCTGCCTGACAGTGCTGTTTTCCTTCACGCAGCTCTGTATTTACAAGAAATCCTTCGGTACCGATATACGCCATGATAGGAGCATATCCGTCAAAACCCTTGTATGTACGAGAGACACCTTCTTTATTGGTTTTAGAGTTATCCATAGGTGTTACATCAATATCAAGCGGCACAAATCCGGATTCTAGAGCTGTGGGCTGTATACTATAGGATTTAAACATTTCTGTATTGGCAGTAAGGATCTCGTTCCTTAATGAAGAACCGATGTCATCCATCCGTTGTCTTAATGTTTCTGCCGAAGGGATGGAACGGGTGATACCAAGTGCCGTTTCAAAATAGTCGGGATCATCGGACATCTCACCGATTGATTCAAATGCAGTCTTGCCCTGGCAGAGAAGGCCGATATACAAAAGAAGGATGTCACCATTCTTTATCTGGCTCTGTGAACGCTTGCCATCGACTTTCATGTTGTTGCACTTTTTTATAAAGCTGCTCTTACCGAGCATCTGTCCTACAAGTGTAAGGCCGCTGGGGGGTATAAGTCTTTCATTTGAGCAGGTAATAACAAGTTTTTTCATCAAATTCACCTCATAAATTGATACTATTATTGTACCATATGAGGCTTGAAAAATACAGTAACTATCGGTATTTTTACGATTTTTTAGCATCACCTTTTAGGTGAAACAGAACTATTGGTAATAATCCGGTCGGATTCCTTGTTTCATCAGTGTTTCTTTATAAAATGATCAAAGGAGTTTCACGGATTCAGGTAATACTATTATATCATAACCGGTATTTTTTCTCAACAAAAAGATACAGCCTTTCGGCTGTATCTTTTTACACGTTTACGATAGTTTTATCTAGCATTATCTCAAGAGTGAAAGAACACCCTGTGTTGACTGATTTGCCTGAGCCAGCATAGACTGACCAGCCTGCTGAAGGATAGAACTCTTCGAATACTTAACCATCTCATCAGCCATGTCAACATCACGGATACGGCTCTCAGCCGACTGTAAATTCTCAGCAGTATTATCAGCATTTGCGATAGTATGCTCAAGCCTATTCTGAAGTGCACCAAGATCTGATCTTGACTTTGAAACAGTCTCAATAGCAGTATCAAGAGTTTTGATAGCTGCACCGTACGCACTATTGGTTGCCGCACTATATACGCCGGCATCAATTACAGCTGAGCCGCTACCATTTACACCACCAGCTTTAATTGTAACCTTACCAGCAGTAGTAGTATCAACCTGTGCCATCTTAAACTGGATAGTCTGATCTTTGTTTGCACCAACCTGAAGAGCCTTAGATGTTCCAGCAATACTATTCGAATTAGCCTTCTTACTGAAAAGCTTCATAGTATTAAATTCAGTCTCATCACCAATACGACCAATTTCTTCGGTAAGTGCCTTCATTTCAGCGTTAATAGCATCACGATCCTTTGTAACGTTGGTATCGTTTGCTCCCTGAACTGCCAATTCTCTCATTCTCTGAAGAATTGCATGAGTCTCATTAAGAGCACCTTCAGCTGTCTGGATAAGTGAAACACCATCCTGAGCATTGGTAGAAGCCTGATTAAGACCTCTGATCTGTCCACGCATCTTCTCTGAAATAGAGAGACCTGCTGCGTCATCGCCTGCACGGTTAATTCTGTAACCGCTTGATAACTTCTCTGTTGACTTTGCTAAACTTGAGTTTGATACGCCCAGC
>JAEEGL016895703.1_pt1 | contig 20478 bp, 11 predicted proteins | sample 9134231 | NCBI WGS metagenome assembly JAEEGL01 (sample SAMN16246548, study PRJNA631951) | gut metagenome | biome: gut microbiome; feature: rumen; material: fiber-attached | host: Bos | place: Iran: Karaj | collected 2018-10
CAGTACGCAAAGCGCCTGCACGGCGAACGCCCAAAGGGCGCACCGCGCACGCATCGCGGCGTAGTACCGCAGCGAGCGATCCAGATCTGTTTTGAGCTGGAGGAATTTGCTGGAAAGGGTTTGAGCGTCCATAGTCGGCCCTTGAGGCTCTAGCTACTTTCCGTCCTTGTTGCCGCTTCCGGCCGAGCCGCCGGAAGATCCTTTTCCCGTTCCGATTGACGGGACGCAGTTCGTAGAGGCTTGCGCTTTGTGTATGGCCGCCCCCGGTAGTGCGATGGGCGTTGTCCGTTGCGGTTGAGATGGCTTTGCCGACATGAAGAACCTCGTGTGTTGTTCGGCGAATCAGAATCCTGCCGTCTTTTTCTCGAGCCAGGCGCGTGCGTCCGAGGGAAGCCAGCCAGCGCAGGAGGGGAGATCGATCTTCGCGATGAAGACGCGGTCGTTGTCATCCAGCGCCGTGCTGAGGCGCTTCAGGATGTCCGTGGAATCGAGCTTCGTCTTCACGAGCCAGGTCGACTCCAGAATCCGAAACCGATCCGGGAGGGATTCGATCTGGGCTTCGACCCCTTGGTAGTTCTTGTCGGGTTCGTGAAGATCGTAGGCGATGATGTAGAATGCGGGAAGGATGGTCATGTCCGTCGGCGTTGGTTGTTGCTGTGCGTGATCGTGTGGTTGTCGCCAGTCGGGAGGAGAGAACGATCGCTCGCGCGTTCCCGCCGTCGATAGATGTAGAGTAGCATTTTGCCCCGGCGAATTGAAGGGGGCAAACGTCAGAAATTCGTCAGAATGCGTGATTTTTATGACGAGAGATGAGCGCGCGCACGAAGCGATGAGGAAGAAAAGGATTGGTGCTGACCACTGGAGCCGAAAGGTTTGGGCAATTGGGCTCGGCCAACAAAGCATCGTCGCGAGTCGCTTAGACGAGAATTGAATGGCCGATGAGAAAGACCGGCGAATCATCCAAATGGTCAGTCTGTGACGTCAATCACAAGCACCGATTTTCGAGCGCGACTAATGGCGACATAGTAGTGCTTTCGCCCAAGTTCATCGGCAAAATTGAATTTCGGGTTTTTGTTGACGATTATGACGTGATCAAATTCCTGCCCCTTCGTCAACAGCGTTGAACCAATGGACCAGCGGTAGTTCTTTCTTCCCAGAAGACGGACACGGTTTCGTATTGCTTTCATCGATTCAAGAACGGACAAGCCGGTCCGTTCTGATTCCTCGATTGCACGCCGAAGCGATTCCCAGATTTCAAATCGATAGCATACCATATCCGGTAGTTCTCCCAAGTCGGTAAAGATCGACAAGGCTGTCTGGAATGACGGGGAGGCGCGGAATGCCTGAATATCCGCGTTGATTTGGTTCATCCGTCGTTTGTCATTCTCCCCGCGCTTCTTTTTCGGACCTTTTGATGTGAACCATATGCCTAGTGGCGTTTTCAAAAAGAGCATACATCCCAATTCATAAACAATGGAGATAGCGCCGCGCGCGATGAACTCGTCCACCTTTCCAGCAGCGTTGTAAAAGCATTGTTCGTCGATGGCTTCAAGGAGTCGAAATCGCTTTCCCAACTTTTGGGCCAACTTGATGCGCGCTTTAGGAAAACTGCATGAAGGAATGATGAGGCAGCTGTCTGTAGTTGGGTGTCGGGATGCCTCATAATGGATGGTTTGTAGTGCTGATACAATGTTATCCGTTCTATGTTTGATCTCGGACAACTGGGAGTAATCAATTGGCGTGCCAGAATTCGATTCAAGATGTTCACGGACGAGGCGAATCTCCTCCCCCAACTGTCGATTGACGTTTTCCCATCGCTTTGGAGACTCCAATCTGAATGGGGAAAACCCTTCTAGATCCCGGTCGAAGGAAACCAAGGCAGAACGCTTGTTGAGAGCAAAAATGCCCTGCATAGGATCGCCAAGAACGCGGAGCGGGAGATCTTTCGACAAGGCCGTTATGAACTCGTGCTGCTCAATGTTGCAGTCCTGATACTCATCAACGAAGATGCCGGCGAACGAGACGCGGAGCACGGTTTGGATGTTTTGGGACGAGACGATTTTTGTCGCCACCCTGACGGCATGGTCAAAAAAGTCGGGACTGTCTTCTTGAATTTCACGATCTTGCGTGTCTGCATAGGCCAAAAAGAAATCCTTGGCAAGACTGCTGATGGTGCGCAGAGTGTATTGTGACGGGGAAATCCTTTCTTTTGAAAGCTTCTCGCGCAGTGAGGCGACGCCAGCATGCGTGTGCGTAAGGATCAACTGTTTTTGCGGCGCCTCACGCATGCAGTCCACAATGAAGTGCGTTTTCCCATAGCCAGCAGGGGCTATGAGACACGCACGAGAACAATTCAGAAACGCCTGAATGTCAGGCATGGCAACCCCACGCTTCGATTGCGGTGAAATGGCGCCGAAGGATGTTGCCTTCCGGAAGGGTTGGGAGGATTTCTGCAAGCAACATTCCCAATCGTTCGCCCTTGTCGATTCGTTTGAACCAGCTGTTATTCTTCGCCTTCGCACATTTTCCCAATGAACGTCTTTCTTCGATCGTCCATTCATGCTGACCATCAAGCCAGCTGGCATCAAACGAGGAGATGGCCAGTCGCACTTCTTGAATTGTTTCTTCCGAGACGATTTGATTCCGTTCGCAGTCTGAATCGTGTTTGTTCAGTTCGTCATACAAGCGGATAATCCTCGAGACCGCTTCATTGGATACATTGCGGAACACCGCGTCTTCAAGAGCGTCTCTATCCTCCCAATTGAAAACAGTTATGCCTTGGGATTCCAATTCCTGCACCTTGATGTCGCAGTCTTTACGGTCGGAATCGCAAAACACTCGAAGAGGAAAACCCAACGAAAACAGTTGTTTTGCATAATCGACAAAAGAACTGCCCCCTCCGTCAATGACGACCGTTCCGGACAGTGAAAACGGACAGCGGCCGGCCTTGCGGGCAGCTTCACCGATTCCACGAACGACGCCAACCTCCGTTGCGCCTTCGCAGAGAATGATGCGTTTCCCGAACAAAAACTCGGGAGCTTTTCGAATCAGGCCCTGGACGATGTCGGAAAGATGTCGAAGTTCTCCGGAATCGGAAAGCAGGAAGATGTCGGCGGCTGCCAGTTCCTTGACGACACTTGCCGAATGCGTCGTCATGAAAACCTGTCCCCAATCGTTTGCCTTGATCATATGCGCCAGCCAGGCCGCGCGATCAGGCTCCAGTCCCTGCTCGATTTCATCGATGAGAGTAATTGTCGAATTGCCGGACAATGCGGTCTGGATGGCAAACGACAAAATCCGGCGGCTGCCTTTTCCCCGCATTCGCAACGGAACCTTCGTTCCGTCGTGAAGACACAATCCTCCATCACGGACAAGCAGGGCCTTGGCATCAATGGATGGCTTCAGTCCATCGACATCAATGCCGAGTTCCTTCGCGCTTGAGACAATGCTCTGAAGCGTTGAGGACATTTCGGAAAACGGATGACTGTCAATTCTGTCCTTGGCTTCGCGAAGAGCGGACACAACGGAAGAGGTATCAACCTGGGTGTCGGAAGACCGCATCATTCGAGCCAGTGGAGTCCCTTCGCTGAATCCAAAATGACGATTCACGAAATCAGCGATATGGACTACATTTAGTTTGCTCCGATCCCCGTAACCAAACCGGATGGACTCCTTTGAAGTCTGGTTCACGACCTCCCAGATCGGCTCCAGATCGGACCCAACTGTCAATCGAACACAGATCGCGTTGGTTGACTGGTCGTCCGTTGCGTCCGAGAGTTCTCCGGTTGTCTGGTTGAATCCACTCAAATAGGTGCCGAACTTGTTCAACGACAGAAGCGTTTCGGGAGGATCAACGACAACACACTCGATGACGATCGGCTCCGATGTCTTCCCAAAATGGAAGTCGGCATCGCAGAACGACAATGAGCGCGAAGGCGCCAAGACACAGTATAGCGCGTCAAGAATGGTGCTCTTCCCTGAGTCGCCTCTGCCGACGAGACAGACAATCCGGTCGTTTCCGAATGAAAAGGTTGCATCAGCAAAACGACGAAAATTCTTAATGTGGAGTTGGACGATTCGACTCATGTTTGTTGTTGTGACCATTGTTCGGGTGTTTGTTTCTGGGAGGTCTTACGACTGCCCGGCGACAGGGCGACAGTATACGACTCTGCCCCGGTGAATGGAAGGGGTTGTCAAGCCGGATTTCGTCAGAAATTCGTCAGCGGGCCACTTTTTTTGGCCGAGTGGGGGTTTGTGGACGGAATCGGGCGGGCGGGCGGCCTTTCGTCGGTGGGTTGCAGGGGACCGGGAAATGGCGCCAGACGCGAAATTGCATCCAAGTCAGTTCGCGTTTGCATTCGCGGTCCTAAGCGCGCCGGACGATCGACAGGCACGAGCAGAGCGCGGCGAGAAAGGCGAACGCCTTCGTCGCCATGAACGGCGGAGGCGATCCTCCTGCGACAACCAGAAAGGCCGCCGAAGAGGCCAGCACGCCGACCCCTTCGCAATGGCCGCCCAACGCGACCACATCACGTGCATCGCGGCGCAATAGCGCAAGGACCGGCCCAGATCCTTTCGCCCCCTGCCGCGCGATCGAAACGATCGGCGAAACTCGCGAAGGATATTTCGGTCAAGTGAGACACGCATTCGGATGAACTGGGACATCCCGAGACGAGTTCGCGTTCCGGTTCGGTGATGGGCGGATGCCGTCGGTGCCTCATTCGTCAGTTTTTCGTCAGCGAGTCACTTTTTTCCAGAAGAGAGGAGTGTTGCGGACGTAAGTTCGACGATGAGATTGACGTTATGGGATCGCGGCAAGGGCGATTACTCCGATTATTCCAGTGAATTGAAACAAAGTGGGACACAGCGTAGAGCGTTGCATGGGTGGAAATTGGCCTTTGAGCCGACATGTCTCACTTTCTCGGAAAACGGACTGGCTCGGAGCATGGCATGCGGCGTGCTAAAGTCAATTTGTGAACTACCTTCGTGTAGTGCCTGGCCAGGGTTCGTCCCCTAAATGGCAGGCCGATAACAACCCAAAACAAATGGAGGCTACAAAATGGCTTTTTCCGAAGAAGCAAAAGACCTCATCTTCCAGCGTGCCGGTGGAAAGTGCGAGCGTTGCGGCAAGCAGCTTGCCCGCAACAACCACTTCGAAGGCCAGTGGGGAGCGTGGGAAGCGCATCACAAAACCGCCGTGAAATCCGGTGGCAGCGATGCTCCTTCGAATGGCGAGGCGCTCTGCCTTGACTGCCACAAGGAGACACGAACCTACGGTCGATAGGTCAAAGCGGCGGGACAGCAATGTCCCGCCGCTTTTTGTTCCGCCATCATCTATAACAGACAGCTGGCCCTGCCTCTTGCGTCACTTGAGAAACGAGGTCATTTTCCTCCGTGCGAATCGGCGAGTTCGACCAATGTCGAACCCGATTGTCGAGAGGGAGAGATGCGCTATGTCTCTTCCGTATTTCCGGGCGGGTCGAGACTCGCTAACTCGAGCACGATAATCAAAGCCGGCGTCCATAACAGACGAGGAATGCTCGTGGTCGCATGCCATTCGAAATCCGGTGCGCGACTGCACGCAAGGATCCATACAAATGCCACCATACAAAACAGTGCGAAGAACAACGCACGAAGAACACGGCAATCATTCCGATCGAGATGCAACCGATTCTCGTCTGACACAACAAGACCCGTAGACGAACCTGTGCGCCGCCGACGCATCTTGTTCGCGATGCCGGCAATCGACCATCCTGTCGCGATGGCAATCGCCGGATAGGCGAATGCGTAGTGCCAGGGGGCTAGAAAGGCGAGGCGGAAAGAATAGGAAAGAACTTTCATTCCGCGCATGATTTCGGGTTGCCACAATGGAGCGAAATCGTTCAAGCCACCACCAGCCATACGAACGCCGGCGTGCCACGCAACGGGAAGCGCCAAGGCAATCGCCAAGGCCGAAACGAGGCGGGCCGCGGCCTGGAACTTGGAGCGATTTGGCAAACGGTCGAAAAACACGACGAACGCCAGCCTGACGAGCCAAGCCGCGATTGCAAATACCACTCCTTCGTTTTTGAACCATCCGGACGTTCCGAGAAGGAACCATCCCATCCAGTCCTCGCGGCGACCGTCTCGCCAGACCCGTCGCCAACCGATCACCACGCACAACGCCATCAAGGGTTCCGGGTATAGGAGCGAACCCATTTTCAGCGGAACGGGATCGAGAAACAGCGAGAGAATCCAAATCGCGGCGACAACACGGGCAAATCGTCCGTATTCCCCATTTCGGCAACATCCGTCCAGTACCGCTCCAAGCAAAACCGCCATCGCGGCGCATCCAACAAGCTGCGTCAGCCATTCTCCGCAACCGCCGGCCATGGCATAGCACCCCAGAACGAGCGAAGCCATTCCCGGCGGATAGGCTGGCTCCGTGAGACGCCAGGCCGAATCGGTGAAAAAACCGGAAGGGAATCCACCCGACAAATACCAGAGCTTCGCCTTGCCGCCGATGACCGCGAGACCATTGGGAGTCGTAAATGTATGCGTCAAGGCCAGAAACGAAAGAAATGCAAAAATGCAAATCGGCAATACCCAAAATGATAATTCCAGAAACAAATGCCCTCTTTGAGACCTTTGTTTTTTCTGGGGAAAACACCACACGGAACCCGACATTGAACCGACTACTAGCAATACCACGGAAACACGATTTAGTGGGATCCCTGTCATACAAAGAAGCGTCAAAAGAGCGGAAAACAAAACAAGGAAGAAAACGAAGCCGGAAAAGCCAAGCGTCATAAAGGCAATGGTCGCAGCCAAAAGAACAAAAAGGACTCCAACACATTCTTTTTCCCGCGAAGGGGCTTCCGCATGAGAAATGTTACCGTCTCGTTCTTTCGTCCAAATGCTCCTGGAACCGACTTTCTCCACAAATTGGCATCCGGTTTCGTGGAGCCGCGTCAGTTCAAGTATATTAATGGAACTTGGAATGACATAGGCATCATAATCGTCACTGATCACCATCGGACCGAGAATGACGGAAGCCGGCATTCGACACCAAAGAACGGCTTGTGCAATGCATCGATCCAAACTATGAAGTCGTTTATCAGAAGAGCTGACAATCAATACCGACGAACTCTCCTGAACTTCACGCTCAAGAACGTCACGGATTCCGTCAACATGGTTCCCCTCGCTGAAATAACTACGCCCGTTCCATGATGTTGCTCTTTGAACGGCATAGCCAACCTCTTCTAAAATACTGTTTGTTGACCAGCCTGCGCAGACCAACGTCAAAACACAGAACAGGCATGGACGAAGCCAAAGAGTCCTGAACTGCTTGTCCTTCAAGGATTCACCAAGACTTCCCGAATCACCAGTGGCTGTTGCATCGTCGGCTCGGCAATAATGCGAAGAAACCGAACAGGCGTCCTTTGCTGAAAGCGGCATTTCCCAGTTTTCTGCGAAATTGTTCCGGTTCTGGTCCATAATTGTCCCGTACCAGAAACTTCGACACGTCCTTTCGAGAGTCGTGACTTTCCGTCTTGAAAGCCTGTTTCGACATCAATAGTCCCAGAGACTGGAGTCGGAAACTCCACAAGAATCCAATCGCCTTTGTTTGCATTTTCGGCAGAGACGAACGCTGTTGATTCGAGACCGTCGATCAATCGTTCCAAACCATGGTCGCCATCCCGACTTGTCAAGGACGAGCTGCAGATCGGAACATTATTCTGCTCATCTTTCAGAACCCCTGTTTGAACCGACTGCGATGTCATGGCGCTTGATACGGGTTTCCCGTTGGCTGTTTTCGAAAACATCCAATCCCAGACTCCATCCTCCGTCCAAGCTGCGTCCCAAGCATTATGCCCATCGGCGGGAAAAACGGAATACCGAAAATCTCCACCTTGGTCGCGAACCCTCGAAGCAACCGCCTCGACGCCCAGTTTGTACTCTTCATAGCGAGGAATGCGTTCATTAAAAAGGGCCCAATAGTTTCCGGGTTTTGACGAAGGAATCATCGACGGCGATTGGTATCCGACAATGGGAACTGCCGCAGCGAATCGTCCAGGATACGCCGAAAGAAGGGCGTATGCCCAGTTGCCTCCGGCAGAAAGGCCCGTGGCATAAAGTCTATTCGTATTGACGGAAGATGGTTTCATCTGCCGAATTACGGCATACATCGCATCGCAAACTAATGCGGAAAGGTTGGATGGGGATTCTGGCGCGCCGCTGCACAATTGCCCGCCGTCAGGAATCAAAGGAGCCAAAATGTAGCAAGGGTGCCGCTTTTGGAATTCTTCCGACGTGAATTTCTTGAAAAAACCTTGTTGATGGAACAGTTGTTCAAACCGATTGCCTGTCTCTCCAAGACCGCCGAAATAAATCACGAGAGGAAGCGGTGTTGATCTTTTGGAAGGAACGAACAGAGCGAACTTCAATTCTGTGGAAGGGCATCTCTTCGGATTGATCCGGTATGCAGACGGATCGATGGAATCCCACGCAAAAGAATACGGAAACAAATGAAAACTGGATAGCTCTCTAGAAAGAGAAGCGCCCGAATCAATTCGTTTCAATGTGCCTGGATACCCAAATCCTGGGTGTTTCAAAACCAAACCCGTTGATTGTGGCGGAGAACTCGCACGCAAAGATGTACTTGTTGAAACAAAGATTCCAATCAAGCCACAAATGAAAAGACGTTTAGAAAAAAACGGCTTGCCTTGACATGTGAGAGTCATAAGTGTTCTTGAACGAAAAGGGGACAACCTGTTCAACTCACTTTTCAATGTATTGACGGGCAATATGTTCTTTCAAAGCCGAAAACTCATCAATCGACACGATAGGCCGTATTCTCGTTTCCCCAAGGCCTCTTCGAAGGGTGTATAACGAAAACATCTGTTCAAACGAAAGAGCCTCGGATGATTGCTCGGCTGAAAGCATTGCAATCAACCGATCCGAAAAAGAAGAAATGACTTTCGGAGAACAGTTCGACAATGCAAGCGCAGCACGCGCTCGAATCATGGAATTGCCAGATTCCAGCATCTTTCTGGAGATTTCGACGGTATCATCTCCAGCAATCAAAGCGAACAAGGACATCAAGATTTCTTGCGTCGCTTCGTCGTCCGTCATAAGTCCCCTCAACACCGCTTTCTTCAGCCCATTTTCAGCGGACTCGGAAAGAGCATTGTGGCGGCAAGCGTCGCAAAGGAAAGTGGTCAATTCCGACAATAAGGCATTTCGGGGCAAAGAATTACCGGACTGTGGTCCGCTTTCAGGGAAGAAACTATTGAATTTAGACACGACATCATCAAGATACATATAAGCTTTTTCACGGGACATTCGTTCCAAAAGTTTTGAAGAATAGAAGGCTGTTTCAACATTCTCTGACATTAATAGTGTACGAATAACATTATCATCAGGGAGATTACGTGTTTGGAAATAAACTTTCAAAGCCCGTTGTTTCAAAGCATCCGACAAGCGATTTGAACGAAGTGAGAAAGAGAGGATGGGGAATCCACAGTCATCACCTGAAAGCGCGAGCGTTTCAGCAGCGGAAAAAAGAAAAGTGAAGGAACTCGGCAAGGGGCTTTTATTTTGCATACAGATTAAGCCCCTTGATACAATCTGACGAAGATCCTCGTCAATGGCGGAAGAGCCCAATCCGCATTTAATCAATCTCATGGTAGACAATCGGACCTCTTCATTCGTGCTATTCCGAAAAGCCGCCGTTGCATGTAGTTCAAGAGATTGAAACACCTCTGTACCCAACAATACTTTAACGGCTTCGCCCCTAGTCTGAGATTCATCCACATGAACTCGTTCCAAAAGCGTAGACAACAAAAAAACGGAAGAGCTATTCGGCGGATCCAGTTTGAAACAATCTTCGACTTCTGCTGCTTGCTCTTGGATAAGTTTCAAAGAGGTTGGAGAAAACATCGGTTTGAATCCATGCTTTCCAGATAGCACATCGGAATCACCTCCAGTGGAAACAATTACTTGACCATAGCCCAAAGTCCACACCACGACAATGAGTAAAATGCATCTGATTTTCATTGATTGATTCCTCTTGACGTATTATCTGGTAGCAGGAACTGCTTGTTTTTGTTCGTTTTTCCTTTTCGGAGAAAGCATTGGGGTTTCAGGGACAGGAAACGAGATGAGGACACCAACGCCGAAAACAAGGTCAAAGTGCCCTCCAAAGGCGTCGAGAACCGTATGAGCGCTGTCAACATCTTGGGAGAACTGCAAGCGAAGTTCTCCTGAAAAAGAGATGTCCCCCCATGCCGTTTGCCCGTCCGCATGAATATTGGAACTCAATGTGACTTTCTCAAAATCCACTAACTGTGAAGAAAAGCCATATGTCGAAACTTTATCAACAAAATCGCTTATTCCCGTCTTGCTACTGAAACTGATCCCGCTATCGTTGAACTTCAGGACCAAACTGCCCCCCTTGAAATCTGCGGTAAGAGCCGCGGAAAGATCGTAATCCCAGTCTTCGTTCACGACATAAAGACTTCTGTTCAATTCTCTTGAATAACTGGACAAGTTTGAATCAAAATTGCTAACAAATACTAAATCAAGTTTTTCATTGTCGACTCTGTCATAGAGAATGTTCATTGTTTCAAATGGGGTTGTCGATATTTCCCATTCATCTGGCTTCCAATCCTCCGCGCGTTCTGTTCCGTAGTAAGCTTCATTGAGAGCCCGAGAAAGACCATTGACCAGATACCCTTGAAGAAAATCCGCAAAATTCAATTTCGACAAGAGCGCATCGGTTTTCTTGTCGAAATCAGGGAGATACTTTTTGAAATTGATCGTCTTGCCCAATATTTTAGTTGAATCACCCAGAGAAGCACAAATATCCAGATATCCTGATCTCACCCAAGAGTACAAATCGCTGTCTTGAATGAGGTTCTTGACATCAATATTTTGTCTGGAAGTATCATACAGTGCCAACCAATGCTTATTGTCAAATCCAGACAGATTCAATGTAATGAGGTCATTGGCCGACTCTGGGAAAACGGAAACAGGAAATGAGATCTGCGAACCACGAAGCAATTCAATGTCTTCATCGCCTACAGACACATCAATAATACGCATCGTAGCGGAAACTTCAATGTCGGGATATTGTGTCGGATGAACGGAAACCAAATACTCGCCTGCGGAAACACTACTGGTATCAACAGACAATTCATTTCCGGTTCCGAAGATTCCTGCAGGAGAACTTGACCATTCCAGTTCGCCGAGCTCCGAACTGCTACCTACATGAAAAGTCGCAACACCAGAATCTTTGAACATATTGATCTCCGATTCTTGAATGGCCAAATACAATCTTTTGAACCGAATGTCTCCCGGCATAAGATATTCAAGCGTGTTTACGTTGTAGACCGTGTAGGGCTCGGGTTGGCTTGGTGATATGACCGCCATAGACGCGCTTCTCAACTCCCATGGATAGAACGCCGAGATGTTGACGAGCGCCTCGTCGATGTTCACGCCCCACACTTCGAAGTCAACTTTGTCGGGATCAAGCGTCACGATGTTGATTACTCCTGGAGTTTGGCTGGACACTTGGATGAACTCATTCTGGGCTGAACAAGGTTGGGCTGCGATACCGGAAATCGCAAAACTGCCGACAAGTTGGACGAGCAAGAATGTTTTGACTGCTTTCATCGAAAGCAAGGCAACTTGTCCGCTCAACGGGCTTTGAGTATGCACACAACAACGAGAAAAGCAAGCGATTTCTTTATCGCGGATAGCAGTATTACTGGAATAGCTTATCGTTTCTGATGAAGTTTTGCGAAGTTTTGATCGTCCAGACAAAAAGATCGCGCCGAAACCGAGTAGCGGAATCGCGGGGTGGAGCAGACGGGTCTGGAATTGGGATTTCATGGGGTGTTTTCCGGTGGGAAGAAGTCAAAGGCGAAGTGCCTCCTTGCAGGTGTGTAGTCTAAACGGGACAAGTACCGCGTTCAAGCGCAAAAGTGCCTTTGAATCGTCAGAAATTCGTCAGCGGACCACTTTTTTGCCCGAGAGGGGGTTCGGGGGCGGAATCGGGCGGGCGGGCGGCCTTTCGACGGCGGGTTGCAGGGGACTGGGAAATGGCGCCGTGAAATCCGGCGGCAGCGATGCTCTTCTCGTCTTCGACTAGTGCAACGCGGTCAACCGCCTTGGTCGGTCCAAAGGCGTATAGCCAAGCGGAATGATTGTTCCAACATAACGTTGCCACCACGACAATTGTACCTTTTCCCGAAAGCCAAAGGCAATCCGAATCGCGAGCAGAGCCGGTGGAAACAACAACCGATAGAGACTTCGGCAGTGCCAACGGAAGTCGGGGGCACGGCTGAGCCCCAGAAAATACGAAAAGGCGAACGCACATGCGAGCAGAACCACTCCGGCGACGGCGAAGCGGCGGATGGCGTCCGGAAGCCGGCGTTTCGCGAAACAGGCACCGGTCCAGACAACCAGCGCAGCGGCGCCGACCGGCCACGCCCAACCATATCTCCACGGCTCAGCGAAAGCGAGTCGTAGGATTTCCGCCATCGCCACACGCATACGCGTTGGATCGGGGGACCACGGAGGAGCATAGTCGTAGAGCTCCGCTCCGAGCGCGCGGGAGACAATGAACCACGCCACAAAAGGAACCAGGGCTGCGATGGCGTGTTCGATCCGGCAGCGGCAGTCCCGCAAAAGAACGCGTCGGACGAACCACACGAGCACCGGAAACAACACGAATTCGTTTTTGATCCAGGCTGTCATCCCGAGCGCAAGCCACCCTTGTCGCGTGCGACCTTCTTCAAGCAGGTTCCATCCGCAAAGCAAAAAGACGCACGCCAACGGTTCGGCGTAGAACATTGTCGTCAGACACAACGCCGGATCAGACAGAAAGACGGCCGCAAGGAACGGAATCCAGATCCGCGACGGTGCCGAGCGGCACAGCAACAGGAGACAGAATGCCTGGGCTGCGCATGGAACGAGTTGCACGAGCCATTGCGACGCGCCGCCTTCCAGACAGAAGAACGCATATGCCAGAAGCGGGAAGCCGGGCGGATAGGCAGGTTGAAGGACGGCTCGGTTCGGGTCTCGGAAGAAACCCTCCGGCACACCGGCGCACAGATGCAGGATCTTCGCTTTGCCGCCAATGGTTCCCAACCCGTTGGTCGCAAACAGCGTGTGGGTGAGGACGCACGCGGCACATGTCGCGAAGAGAAGCCCAGCGGCAACCATCGAAAACTGTTCCCGTGGCCGAGTCGGCCCCCGGACGGACATCGCCGCGGCAAGGGCCGCGAACGGCACCGCAAACGCACATGCGGCGTTTCCGAGCCCGAACGCGAGAAATGCCGCGGGAACCGCCGTTTCCGCGGCCAACGCCACGACGATTCCGGCTTCGCCGGCTCGACGCCAGCCAACGGCGAGCGGCAACAGGAGACAGAGCAGCGCAAACGCCTCGGCCAAGGCGTTCCGCACCGTGCCGCCAAGGAACGGTGCGGGGGCGGAAGAGGCGCGTTCCGTCTCGACGGCGGCGGCCAGTTCGTCCGGTTCCCAATAGAATCCGTCCCCGGACGCCTGCTTCATCCAGGCCTCCGTTCCGCCTTCCCGGTCCGCGAGCATCCATCCGTCCCGGACCAACGAGGCCCTCGTTGAAGCCGTCCGGCAATCGGACGGCACGACGAGCAAGGCGTTCTCGGGCGCTCCGGCGGCAGGTCCGAACCCGACGGCGTCTGGCGCCGCCTCCCACGACATCGCCTCCAGAACCGCCCGTTCGTCGGCGGCCGGGCGTCGGGAATCGGCTGTCAGCAGGAACGGCGTTCCAGCACCCCGATTCCGGGCGAGCAGCACCCGCGGTTCGTCGACATATGGTCCGTTGGCCTTGAATCCCCATACGGAAATCGACCGGCGGCTTTCGGTTCGCGCTATCGACCGTTGCCGCTCCAATCCGTCCCGATTCAGCCAGAACGTGGCAATGGCCAAAAGGAGCGGCGGCGCGGCGTATGCCAGCTGGCGGAACCCGTTCACGGTCTTTGCTCCACGAGGAGCGTCGTGACGCGCAGGGGATGCGGAGCGGGGGTGTCGACGACAATGCGAACCCGCACGACGGGCGTCGTGAGCGTCGCGGCGAACGCTCCGGTTTTCCGGGAGATTGTCCCCACTCGCGTCCAGATCCGGCCGTCTGCCGACGTTTCGACGTGGCAACGCGGTCGCTCCGCCTCCGTCCCGCGAAGTTCCACGCGGAGCCGTCCGGAGCGCGGTTCCGGCAGCTCCGACTCCAGAACGTCGCCCGTCTTCGCGGGACCGTCGCCCTCGTACCAGGTCGCCGCCAGTCCATCGGAGGCCCGTTCCGGTTCGTGCCCCGGAGTTCCTGGGCGCGTTGCCGCGAGACGCGGCGTCTGCGCGGATGTGGCCTCCGCCGTCGTTGGCGGCGTCCGCGCTCCGGGCACAGGACGCCCGTCCGCCGTCTTCAAAAAGCACCAGTCCCATACCGCCGGTTCAGCCCACGCCTTTGTCCAGGCGTCGTGCCCCGCGTCCGGAAACGTGCTCCACCGCAGCTCGCCGCCGTGCGCCTCGACGATCTCCTTGGTTTTCCGCATTCTTTCCTCAATGGCGGTGCGATGAGGCTCGCCCTCGTTGTAGAGTGCCCAGAACGAGCAGGGAGCATTGGTCGTCACCATGTGTGCGGTCGGAGCCGCCGAAACCGGGATGCCCGCCGCGAACCGCCCCGGATAGGCCCAAGGCATATGAAATGCCGCATGTCCACCCCAGGAAAGGCCCGTGATATAGAGTCGATTCAGATCCATGGTCGGTTTCGCATTCGCCGCAAGAGCGTAGAGGGCGTCGAAGACGAGATCGCCGAGATCGTCGCCCCGGCCGTGCTGCGTCGGCCCGAGGGAGGATGATCCCTCTGGGCAAAGAGGTGCAAACAGGTAACACGGATGGCGTTTCTGGAATTCGTCGGAGCAGATCGTCCGGAACACGGCGGATTGGCGGAACTGGACGGACAGATCCGATCCGAGCTCCCCCGTTCCCCCGAAATAGAGGATGACGGGCATTGCCTTCGATGCCGACACCTTGGGCGTGAACAGGAGAAAGGGGATCGAGTTCGAAATCGAGTCCGTTGTCAGTTCCCGCCCGGCCCCTTCGACGGGATTCCGGACGAATCGTCCGGCCGTCAGTCGGAACCGGTCGAGGTTTTCCTTCAGAGGCGGATCGGCGTCGTACGTTTCGATCCGCCCCGGAAAACCCGCGCCCAGCGAACCTTTCGCCCGGCTCCAGAGCCATGCTCGTCGTTTCTCGTCGGCAGCTAGTTCCCGTTCCCGGGCGTTCGTTTCCCGCCGAAAACATTGCATGGCTTCGTCGCTCAGGCTCTGGAAGGGCCCGGAATCGACATTCGCGCGCCGCAAGAGAGCGATGCGGGCGTCGTAGCGCGCCTTCGGAGATAGGTTCGAAAGTCCATCGGAAGTCCAGTTGTCCGTAAAGTAGTCGAAGAGCCAAAGGTGGATTGTCCGGCGTTCGCATTCGGCCCAGTCTCGATGTGCCCGCAGAAGGTTTCCTCGCTCGCCCCAATCTTCGTGTCGACGTTGCGATTCGGGCGTTCCATCCAGCGGAGGTTCTGCCGCCTTCCACGCGGATATCCGCTTGTCGAAGGCATCGCGCCTGGCCTTGAAATGGGCGCAAAGGTCGGCCAACTTCGGGGCGAAAGTCGCCGAGAATCCGTCACGGTTCTTCATGCTGAAAACTTCGTCCTGGATCAAAGACGCTCGGAACATGAACGTCGACTTCTGTTGTTCGACCATGTGGTTCGTCGGAATCGGCAACCGGAAGGACTCCAGCGCGCATTCTTCGAAGAATGCACGGACATCGGACAGGGGGGCGCCGCGCTTTCGAAGCGCAGCAACTTGTCGTACGGCATTTGTAACGGCAGCATGGACTGCATAAGGATGTTCTGTCCATTGTTCAAACAGGCGGGGCAAATCGGATTTCGCTTCGCGACAGTCTCGGTAGGTCTGGGCGTGAACTGCCTTGGTCGAATGAAGCTGTTCGGTAAGTTGTTTCTGCCGAAAACTTCTCACCTCTGCCAATTCCCCGTAGATCAACGGATCAATCCGGTCTCCTACTCGCCTAGAATGGATCCTCGCGTCCCAACTGTTGTGACGCGCGGCAAGGGCGACTTTCGCGTCAGGGTCATCCATCATCTTTTGGATTGTGGTTCTTGGGGTCATCCGATTGAGCGCGACAGCAAGTCGCACGTCAGCGTCCGAATCAGAGGAGAGAGATTCAAGGACCGCTTCTGTTTGATACCGGAACAAAGAATCCCGCGCAAACTGCAATCGAACCTGCTTGTCCCCATCCAGAATGCGTTTGACACTGTTTTTGCGCAATGAATCGAGCATCTGTTTTCGCTTCATGGCAAAAGACGTAACGAAATCTCGTATGTTGGCAGGTGGAGTGCGGGAAGAAATGCGAACCTGGGGAATGTCAAGCAGCAAGGAAGCAATCGACCATGCTCGTGCAACTGCACCTGTGTTTGTAGAAGGGGAGTCGGACGTGAAAAACGAGGATAAATCGTTTTGAATTTCACCATTCGTCAATCGTTCAGAACCTTGTACCATAATGACCAATCGAGATGAAGGAGAGAACAATTCAAAAATGGGAAGCGAGTCGAGAACATAAAGTTGGACCTCTGGTTCCGCATCGCGAAGTTGTTTGACAATCGTTGGAATGTTTCCATGGGATTGTGTCAACATGTTGCAGAACGAGTCGCCCGCTTCTGGAAAAGAAGGTTCTTTTCCATGACAGGAAAGAATCAGCACAATCAAAACAATCATTGCCCTTTGACGCAACATATCTTTTATGAATTAAAAGAGACGTGTTTGAATCGGGGGGAGAGATTGTAGGACGAAGAAATCAGCATTCGGATCGGTTACCTGAAAAAGGGCACACTCGAAGACCACGTCTGCAAGGCCATCGGATGATCTAGCACGTTTCCCCAAGCTGGGATCGTAGTAGTATCGTTTATCGTAAACCCAAAAGTGAACAGGGAATACGGCCGGAGGATTGGGCGAATTGCCCTGTCCGGGGATGCCCATTATTTCACAACAGTGTCCAGAAGGCAATGGTGTTGTTTGCGGAATCAGAGACCCTGAGTCTGCTTCCGCCGATGTGGCCACAAAACAAGGAACGCCATTGTCGAGATAGCGCATAGGACTATTTGACCATTCCCAATTTTTCACGCCAATCAATGCCTCAATACCTGAAGACGTTTCGAAAAAAGCGCGGCAGCCTTTGACTTGATTTCCATTGACTGATTTAAGACCTTGCGCGAACCAACATTCCATCAACAACTGAGCCCATGTAGCACATTGACCATATCGCTTTGAAATCAACGTAACAAAGGAATCGTTGCTGTCAAAAGGGCAAGAACTCGTAGTATTGTGTTGGGGCTCGCCAATGTCGTATTGTCCGTTTTCGTTAGAATCCTCGAACCCAAAAAAGGAAAGCACTTTCTGGGTGGATGCAGTTTTTACAGACAAAGATGTGAAAGGATTTTCCCAAATGGCATCAACAATTCGATCATCGTTGGTTCCTGTGATCCCGGAAATGCCTTTGGCTCCTTTGCATCCAACATAAAAAAGGGTTTCCAGGTTTTTGGTGGCCTGCGACGCCGCCCACGTGACATAGAACCGGTTGGTGCTGATTCCAGCCGACTGCCAGGACGATTTGTTGTCGGTTGAAACGAACCATCGGACGGGCAATGGATCCTGGAAATCAATTTTGTCGGCGAGAGTTGTCTCGGTTGCGCTGGCGATCGAAATAACGGTGTCGGAATCAATCAAGGCCGGTGTGCAAGGAATCCGGAAGGCGGGAGACTCGGCTCGAACGTAAACCGGCGGGGTCAATTGGGCGGAGGGGTGGTAGATTTTTGCGGCGATGGTCGGTTGTGTATTTCTGACATAGAGAACAGGCACTGCTTTCTCGCCGGCTCCCGATATCACACCGTCGTGGTTGCTGTCCTTGTATTGTGGCGGTTCAAATGGTACTCCGAGATCGGATAAAATCTCGTTTGCGTTTTGGAACGAGACCTCTTGAATCACGAACGACGCATTCTGCCACACCGAAAACTTTGCGACGTCTTTGCATTTCGTCTTGTCATGGGTAAGAACGATCTCTTGGTCGCATTCGCTTGTGGAAGCCTGTGTCCCCAGCAGGAAGAACCGAAGGTCGCTCAGTTCGGACGCGATATAGGACGACTGCGCCTCTTCCAGACCGCCGCTATCGTTTCGAACCAACAAGGTGGAGTTCCTGATTTCGATTGTCACAACGTCGTCCTCGTCTGGAGTGAAGCACCGCAAGGCGACGGGAACAAGATACTTGGCGATGGCGGGATCGTTGTATCCGCCCGGGGCGGTTTTGTAAGCAACGAGAGCGCCGTCTGCTTCCTCGTTCGCCTCGCCAACATCGTCGATCATCGCATCAACGCGATACAGTTTGATCCACCCGGTCTTATCCGGTTCGACTCCCGAAACATCTTCCACAACATATTTCAACTTGTCGCCGGGGCTCATTTGATTGCGTTTACCGCTTTGTGGCTCTTTCAGCCGCCAGGAATCCTCGTCAATCTCCTCGACGACCACCTCGGCCATGAAGCCATCCACGACATTCGTGGTCGTGATCCAGAAGTCGAGTCCGCCATCCGGATTTTGAACTTCGTGCACGCCGATCGTGTCGGACCAAACGCGGACATACTCGTTGGCGGCCTCAGGAGCCGGAGTGAGTTTTCCTGCGGCGAGTGCAACCGATGTGAAAGAAAACTGCGCAAGAAGCATTGCGAAGCGGAGTTGATGTGTGTTTTTCATGTAGTGTCCTAGAATCGTTGTCGTTCTCCTGTTGGTCAGGATTGTCGTTCTTCAGCAATCTTCCCAAGTTCGTTTCGTTTCTGGGTGTATAGCCTAAACGGGTCGCTTGTCCTTTTCAAGCGCAAAAGCGCCTTTGAATCGTCAGTTTTTCGTCAGCGGGGGTTGTTCGCGTCCGTCAATTCCACGGCGTTCGATTCCGGGGCGGCGATTGGCTCGGCGGGAAGGGCGAGGACGGTGGCCCTGCAGATGGCGAAGAGGCGGCCGGCGAAGGCGATGGCATGGGCGCGGTCCGGGGCGACGAGGCCGGATCGACGGAGTTCGGGAATGGGACGGCCGTCGTAACGAACGACGAGGTCGCCGGAGACGAAATCGAGTTCAATGGGCTGGATGCCATCGGCCGGAGGCCGGACGCGGACGCGGGGACCGTCGGCTTCGCCCACAGGCGCGGCATCGGGATCGAAGAGACGGAGGCGCGCCCAGCCGAGCGCGCAGCGGTCGTGGTCGTCGCGCTCGAGGAGGAGGCCGGGAACGGGCTCGCCGTCGGCGGAGGACGGATCGGCAACGGCTTCGGGGACGATCCAGAGGCGGGCGTGAGATCCGGAATCGGGCGGATAGAGTCCGACGGCGGCGGAAAGGCGGGCGGCGGCGGGAATGACGGGCTCGCTCGAGACGATCTGTCCGGCGAGAGGACCGGTCCACCAGAAGCCGGCATCGGGATTGAACTCGTTGTCCATATCGAGCCAAACGGTCTCTCCGAGACTGCGCCAGAACTTGCGCGGACCGGGAGTCCCGAACCTGGGGAGAAGGGAGTATGGCGGATCGCCGGGTCTGGCGAGCGCGCAGTCGAGGACGGCAAGACGACCGGAAATGAAGCTCTGCTCCCAGTTGTCGACGGTGTTGGTGGCGGCGGAGACGCGACCGGCGCGGGCACGGAGGCGTTCGCGCGCGGCCGCAAGGTCGCCGTCGACGCGCCAGGCGCGCATCGCGGCGACGATGTCGTCGTGGTGGTAGCCGGCATATCCGAAGGCGAGGCCGAGGGCTCGGCGGCGCATCGGATGGCCGGGGTCGAAATCGGCGGTGAAACCGTGTTCTCCGCCTTCGCAGGAGCCGAAGGCGCCGCAGGCCGGCACGAAAGCGCCGAAATCGTTGTTCGCATAGAGGGGCCAAAGACGGGCATAGAAGGCGTCGGCGCGGTCGTCCTTGCTGGAGCGAGAGTGGGCGAGGCGGGCGTCGCAGACGCGGTTCATGTTGGTGATGGCGTCCTCGCCGCGGAAGGGAGCCTCCCAATCGGCGCCGGGCAGGGAGGCGGCGATGAAGCGGCTCTGGACCCAGGCGAACGGGACGCGCGTGTCGAAGCGGCCGGTGGCGAGGCATTCGTCTCCGAAGGCGAGGAGGGCCTCGGCGGAGGCGGGGGCGGACTGGACCGCCCCTGCAGGACTCGCCGGGCGAAGGGCGCCGAGCATCGCGTCCGCGGCGCCGGGGGCGTCGAACTCGCGGCGGGCGGCCTCGTCATAGAAGGCGCGAGCCTCGGCGGGATCGCCGGCGCAGTGGCGGAGAAGCTCGATCCAGGGCTCGGGGAAGGCGGGCTGCAGTTTGGCGGCGCGCGCGAAGGCCTCCCGCGCGAGCGGTGCTCGCGCGGCTCCAC
>JAEEGL016413686.1_pt1 | contig 20477 bp, 18 predicted proteins | sample 9134231 | NCBI WGS metagenome assembly JAEEGL01 (sample SAMN16246548, study PRJNA631951) | gut metagenome | biome: gut microbiome; feature: rumen; material: fiber-attached | host: Bos | place: Iran: Karaj | collected 2018-10
GAGATGCAGAAGGACGGGACGTTCATGATTACCAACAACTACCTGAACCGGCATTCGCTGTCTTCTTCGGCGTGGGGATATGATACGTTCCAGTACGGGTTCACCATCACGTTCTGGAGCCGTGTGGAAGTCAGTTATGTGTGTACGATCTTCGACGGCAAGCGGAAACCCCGGCCTTCCGAGCGGGACCTGCTCATGTTCAACCAGGACAGGCATTTCTCGGGACGTCTCCAGATACTGAAGGAAGGGGAGTTCGGACTGGCATGGATGCCGGCACTGGTGGTGGGTATCAGCGACCCGACGACGGGCGCTCAGGGAGGCAACTATATAGACGCGGACGTTTCAAAAGGCGGAAACGCCTTCTTCAACCGCAATTTTGTTGTTCTATCCAAAAACATTCCGACCACTTGGGGCAGGGTGGGTGTACACGCCGGCTATCAGTTCAACTGGCGCCGGGATTATCGCATCAAGGCCCCCTGCGTGGGCGTGAACTGGCGCCCGGCCTGGTTTCTGGACCGAGGGATCCTGGACAGTGTCGACCTGATTGCGGAATACGACTCCCGCACCCCCAATATCGGTGTCGTCGCTTCTATTTGGGACAACCGTTTCGAAGCGATGTTCGAAGTGCAGAACTTTCAATGGGTTAATTTCGGCCTGCGGTTCAAGGTGGGACTATTGAAATAGAGAATATTAAACAAGTAGTAGTGTTATGAGGATTACAGTAATCGGTTGTGGAAACTCCGGGCTTATCCACGCGGCAAAATTGTATGAGAAAGGCTATGAAGTCGCTCTTTTGAAAACTTCCAATACCAACGGGCGTTTCTTCGACCAGATCAAGGTCGAAGGCTTCTATCACGTCAAGGACGACACCCTGCAGGGTGGTGGAAAAGAATTCGACGTGCATCCCGCCCTGATTACCCGGGATGTCAAGAGCGCAGTACGCTTCGGAGACGTCATTATGGTTACGACTACGACCTCACAGCATGAGTTCGTCGCCCAACTGATTGCTCCCTATGTCCGGGACGGACAGCTGATTGTCCTTGTTCCGGGTTATATGGGCAGCCTGATCTTCAGGAAGTATATCAAAAAAGACGTCACCTACAGCGAATGGGAGACCACGGCGTACAACGGCCGCATTATGGACTCGTCTTATGTCCGCATTTCTTTCTATAACCCTCGCAACGCATTTTCCGTTCTGCCTGTGGCCCGTACCCCGGAAGTAATGGCCGTGCTCTCGAAGTGTTTCGACAATACCAAATACACCCGCAAACACATTCTCGAGTCGGCATTCCACAACCCCAATATGATCGTCCACCCGATTGGCATCCTGTTCTCCGCTTCGCGCATCGAATACAGCAACGGTGAGTTCTGGATGTACCGGGAGGCTTTCACCCCATCCGTCGTCAACGTGATCAAGGCGTTCGACGTGGAGAAGAACAAGGTGCTGCAGGCTTTCGGCTGCGATCCGCTCGACTATTTCGAGGCGGCCAAATGGCGCAATGAAGAGGATCTGAGCATTGATGCGATGACGGTGTTCCGCTCATTCGCGGACTCATCGAACAAGGGCCCGTCGTTCATCAATCACCGTTATCTGAATGAGGATGTCCCGATGGGATTGGGCCTGTATATCTCCGTGGCCAAGCTTGTGGGTGCGGACACTTCTATCCAGGAGGGCATCGTCGCCTTGTCTTCCGCCTTGCTGGGCAAAGACCTGAAATCTAGCGCCCGTACGATCCAGTACTTACTGGGGAAGGAAGATGTGACGGTCGAAGACGTCAAAAGCGCAATCATCGAATAGCCTGTGGCAGCTTCCCTGAAACAGAAGGCAGCATCCGGAATGGTCTGGACCGCATTGCAGAAGTATTCTTCAATGGGGATCCAGTTCATTTCCGGAATCATCCTGGCGCGACTGTTGACGCCCTATGACTACGGGTGCATTGGAATGCTGTCCATCTTCATGGTGCTTGCTGAGGCTTTTATCGACGGCGGTTTCGGATCGGCATTGATCCAGAAAAAACAACCCACGCAGGAGGACTATTCTACGATTTTCTTCTGGAATCTCGGCGTTGCGGCCGTGATGTATGCCATCCTGTATGTGTGCGCTCCTGCCATATCGCGGTTTTATGATATCCCGCTTTTGCGTGATGTCCTCCGCGTCCAGGGCGTCATCCTTTTCATCTATGCCTTCAATATCGTCCAGCGTAACCAGTTGAGGAAGAAACTAAACTTCAAGCTTCTTTCAATCGTTACGATAATCACCTCGGTTACTGCCTTGGCCGTTACCGTCTTTATGGCTTATAAAGGCTTTGGCGTATGGGCTTTGGTGGCGCAACACATCATCACAGCGGCCATTCCTGCCTTGGTGTTCTGGTTCTTCGTCAAATGGCGCCCGATTCTGACCTTCTCTTGGACCTCGTTCAAGGAACTGTTCAGTTTCGGCTTCTATATGTTCCTGTCTTCTTTGGTAAATAAGTTTGGAGCTAAATTGTCCCAGTTATTGATAGGAAGATTGTACAACCCGACAACACTGGGCTATTTTACCAAAGCGGCCAGTACGGAGAGCCTGGCATCTTCGAGCATCTCATCCATCATGACGCAGATGACATATCCATTATATGCCGAAGTGCAGGATGATAAGGTTCGGTTGGGGAGTATAATCAAGAGATTGACGATGACCATTTCATTCTTGTCCTTCCCGATCATGTTCATTTTGATGCTGACGGCGAGGCCAATCTTTGTTCTGCTTTACTCTGACAGATGGCTGCCTAGTATACCGTATTTCCAAGTGCTCTGCCTGGTCGGCCTGGCCGAGTGCCTGCAGGGAGTCAATACCCAATCGATCGCTGCGATCGGGAAAAGCAAGGCGATGTTCAACTGGACCTTGATTAAGCGGATTTTGGGGTCGACCATTGTAGTAACCGGCCTTTTGATTTGGGGGATGAAGGGTTTGTTGGCCGGATATGTGTTGTATAACTGGTTTTGCTATTTTGTGAATATCGGTCTGGTTTCGAAATATATCGGATATAGATGGGACAAGCAGTTGATGGATCTCCTGCCGACGGCGGTCGCCTCGGTAACCATCGCGGCTATTTGCTATTTCTCCGTGAATTTCTTGCATATGAATATGTATCTGGAAGGAGTGTTGAAAGCCTTTTTGTATGTTTTGTTATATCTGGGTTGGGCACTTCTTTTCAAACCAAAAGCTTTTGAGTATACGTTGTCAGTCATCCCTTCCAGATTCAGGTTTTGGGAAAGAAAAGTTAAGGACTAATTAGTTTTATGAGGAGTTTTTTAAAAAAACTTAAATTTAAGGTAGTCTCCTCGGCAGCGGAGCAAATACGACGGTTGAGGTATCCTGAGAAATATAAGACATTGGGTTTTTTGTGCGATTATCTGGGGCCGGACGTCAAATTGAATGCTAAGGCCCAGGCTGCCCGTAATGCGATTGTCTATCAGATATGTACGCGTGATTCTTGGTATGTTCCGAAAGGATCGATCTGTTATATACTCCACGATAAGGAAGCGGAAGCAGCCATGAAGAAGGGCTGTATCGCTTTGATTGCATATAGGGATCTTGAGGGTTTCCCTTGCATTATTTCCGATAAACCCGTTGAGGTGTATGCCAAATTATGCAGGTATTATCGGGATTTACAAAAACGGGTGTCTATTACGGGCGTGACCGGAAGTATCGGGAAGTCCACCGTGAAGAGTATGATCGGCTTGGTGTTGAAGACGCAATTCAATACAGCTTTTACCAAGCTCAATGTTAATACGAAAACCTCCGTTGGTTTTTCCGTGCAGCATATACCGCCCCGTGCCGAGAAAATGGTTCAGGAAGTGCATGAGGGAGAACCGGATGAAACACAGTACATCTCTGAAATGTTGCATCCGGACATCTTTGTCATCACGACCATTGATAATTCACATATAGAATTTTTCGGTTCCGTCGAGAGACTCACCGAGGAGATTTGTTCCGTGACCAAATATATGGTGCCGGACGGAAAGGTCATCGTGAACATAGATGAGTTCGATCGTTTCGATTTGCTGAATGGACGGAAAGCCGTGACTACCTCTATTGGAAATCCTGATGCGGATTTCTGCGCCGGGAACATTCAGGTTTGTGAAGACGGATTGACATTTGATGTTATGGTCAAGCAAACGGGTGAGCAATATAACGTGATGCTGCATAATATTTATGCGCACCATAATGCGGCCTGTGCCTTATATGCGTTCGCTGCCGGTTATTGTAACGGCGTGACCCCGCAGAATATTGTCAAAGGTCTGGGAGAATACAAGACAGAGGGAGTTAGGCAGAATATCATTAAAACTGCGGATGGCGTGACCGTTTATGCAGATTGTTTCAATGCCGTTGCCAGATCGATGAAAGCCGCTATCGATGCTTGTGATTCCATTCCGGTTTCAGGGAAACGTATCGCTGTCCTGGGAGATGTGGAGGAAGTGGGAGCCTTGTCGGAAAGCATGCATCAGGATATCGTAGGATTTGTGGACGCATCGCGCTTCGATATCCTGATGACGAGTGGCAGTAAGTTGAAAAGGGCGATCGAGACCATTCCGGTCAGGGATTCTTTGTCGTTGGTGTGTCTTGACTCGTTGGAAGATCTGTCAATGAAGATCAGGGAGACGACCCGTCCCGGCGATCTTGTCCTGTTCAAGTCAAGTCACTCCGGGAGTTTGGACAAGTGTATCGTGTCGGTTTGGCCGGAACTGGAGGATGACCTTGTCTCGGATCGTGAGACATCTTTTAATGCTTGGAAGACAAAGAGCCTGTTTTACTGATTCGATAGTTGATGGAAATAGAGATGGAAAAACAACGCAACAACACCCCGCTGGTGTCCATTATTGCACCTGTTTATAATGTTGAAAGATATCTCTCGACTTTTGTCCAAAGTGTCTTGAAACAATCTTATGAGAATTGGGAACTCCTCCTCATTGATGATGGCTCTGAAGATAAATGTGGACCGATCTGCGATGAATTTGCACAGGCGGATCATCGAATAAAGGCCTTTCATAAACTGAATGGAGGTGTGAGTTCTGCTCGGAATGTCGGTCTAAGGCACATGCAAGGTGATTGGGTGATGATGCCTGATCCGGACGATGAATTGCCGTATGATGCTATAGAACTTTTTCTTAACTATGCGACAGAGGATGTCGACTTGGTTAGCGCTTCTTATGCTTTGTATAAGGATGGGGTATTAATGGTACCGACCAAAGAGTCCCATGAGGGTCAGTACGATGTGGCCGAGTTTATATCATTGATGGGTATTATTCCTCAGCCACGGAATCTTGACCGTCGGTGTTGTAATAAACTTTTCCGGGCGTCCATTATCAAGGGAAATGAGGTTTTCTTCCCCGAAGATTTATACTATCGGGAAGATATTTTATATAATTATCAATATCTTAGCAGATGTACTCATCGCGTGCAATGTATTACTCAAAATGTGTATACATATTTTAGGAGGTCTTCGGGTGCGGCGATTTCATTACAAGTTAATTTTAACCCGAAGAGTACGGGTAAGTTCTTCGCCTTGGCAAAGTGTTATGATTTGCTGGATCAAATGAATGCTGACAGCGTTGTCAAGAAGAGGATGAAGATCGAGATGGTCAAGGCATATAATGAGGTCGTCGCTTTGATAAAAAAAGAGCCTGGCCGGGAAGAAGATTTACGTATTTTCAACCGTTCGGCCCGGGACTGTTTTAGTTTACTGGATATTCTGAAACTATACGCGAGGCGTTTGCGCAGGGGGTTAAAATCGAGAAACAGATGAATCTTTGTTTTTGCGGGGATATAATGCCGGGTGGCGTGTTGCCATATCAGCAGGATTATATCTCATCCGACCTTTCGGATTATTTGCGTGGCTTTGATTTTCGCATCGGGACATTGGAGGCGGCTATCGGTACAGGGCTGCCTTATGATTCGGTCAAGGTTCAAGGCCGGCAGAATATTATTTATGCGCGTGACGAGGATTTCTTCCGCGTTAAAGAGATGGGGTTCGATGTGGTTTCTTTGGCAAATAACCATGTGTGGGATTTAGGAGAAGCAGGTCTGCGCAATACCATTCGCACGCTGAAGGAAAACGGGATCCAGTTTTGTGGGGCCGGGTTGGATATTGAGGAAGCAGCTCAACCTGCGGTCATTGTCAAGGAAGGTCTAAGCATTGCTTTTCTTGCCTATTGCATGTACGGGAGTGAGTATTTGGGACACGTTGAAATAGCCGGAGTCAGGAAACCGGGAGTCAATCCATTGGATATCGAAAAAGCCTTTTTGGATATCAAAAAGGCAAAGAAGAAATATGACAAGGTTATCGTCTTGCCTCACTGGGGTCGGGAGTATCGATTTGAGCCGCTTCCCGGGTGCGTGAAGATGGCAAAGCAGATGATTGATGCGGGTGCCGATGCCGTGCTTGGCAGTCATCCGCACCGGGTTCAACCCTTGGTGGAGTACAAAGGACGGCCAATCTGTTATAGTATGGGCAATTTCCTTTTCCCGGATTTCTACATGCATCCGCCGCGTCCGATCTGGTATCCCGATTCGGTTGAAGACGTGAAAGGGATCAAGCGAGTCGTTGGTTATCCGTTCCCGATTGAAGAACCTCTTTGTCAGGTGTGGAACCCGTTATCCCGATACGGTTGTATTATTAAACTCTCTCTAATGGATAACAGTATTGTTCCGGAATGCCGTTATGTTCTCTCCTCCCCGGACAATATCGTGTCTTTAGCGAAACCCGATAAAGCGTTCGAGAGGCTACTGAATAAGTCATCACGAATGCTTACCTGTGCGCCATATCGGATAATGATGAGAATAAAGAGAAAATGTAAGAAAGAAATTCGTAGGATAATAAACACCTTCAAGTCCAAATGACAATCAAAAGCATATTTAAACGGTTTATTCGTCCTGATTCTGACCAGTTGGAATTGCTTCATTGGGCAGCATCGTTTTCTCCGTTAGAAGAGGAGCAAAAAAGGATTGTGGCCGACTATCGTTCCTTATTTGAGTCTAAAGGTCTTACGACGGATGAGTATTATGAGTATGAGTTTGAGAAACGAGATGAGGAATTCAGGCGGGCATTCCTTGGCCTGAACGAACAACGTTTCTATCTGGATTATCTTAATCCGAAAAAGTATTACTCTTTGGCAAGGAACAAGTACTTGGCGCACAAAATGCTCGAGGATACCGGGGTGCGCAAGTCCGAATTGTATTGCTATTATCAACCAGAAGGACGTTTTGACCTCAATAATGAGAAGGCAAGCGATCTGGGTGAAGTGCTGCGGATTTTGAAACATAAAGATGTTCAATCTTGTGTCATCAAAACGACAGAGAGTTCCCATGGTGATAATGTTTGGGTCATTCATTCTATTGATTACCAGGAGGATGATGCCATTATAACCCGTTTCGATGGTGAGAAGATCACATTATCCTCGGTTCTGGGCCAGGATGCCCTGATTTTTGAGAGCGTCGTCCATCAGACCCGGCAGTTTGCCGCGTTCAATGAATCGTCTGTCAATACCGTTCGCTTTATGACGACGCTTTTTCCGGACGGATCTGCTAAGATAATTGCAATCTGGATGAAGTTCGGACGGAAAGGTAAATGTGTGGACAATGCCGGGAGCGGTGGAAATGCGGATGCCGCCGTGGATATCGAAACGGGGAGGATCAATAAAGTCGTGCAATTTGACGGCTGGAGAAGTATCAAGGAGATCGAGCGTCACCCCGACAGCGGCTGCCAGTTGAATGGTGTGGTCATCGAGAACTGGGAATCCATCAAAGAAGAAGTGAAAAAGTTCCAGCAGGCGTTCCCGTATTGTAAGGCTGCAGGCTGGGATATTGCCATCACCGATGACGGTCCTGTCGTGATCGAGGTGAACGACTTCTGGGATCGGACGGGGCAATATTTCATCGGCCGCGGGTGGAGGGATGAGATCAGGGATTGTTATTTTGCCTGGAAGAAAACCGGGAAACAGTTTATGATGAGCCGAGATCGGAACATGCTGAAGCGCAGCCATCTGGAAAGGATCGTCGCCAATGGGTAGGCCGGCCTTTCCCGGAGATAGAATGTATTATTATTGAATCATAGGTCAGGATGAATAACAAGACCATTTCCTTCGCCCGCAAATTTGAGATGAGCGCCTCAGAGCGGCTCACGAAGCTTCGTGAGCGGCTCTGGTACGAACAGGATGTCAACAGTATCAAGGGCAAGCTCCTTCAGTGTGAGCGTAATCCTTTGACAAAGGATCAGATAGAAGCGGTCCAGGCTTATTGGATGGGCCTGACCGGGAAGAAGTTGCCGTATTACTGGCACGAATACTTCTATTCCCGTAATGGAGAGTTTTCCGTCCGATATGTCCCAACTTGCTTTTATCATTCCGACATAATCTACCGGCTGAACAACCGCCCGCTCACGATGGCCTATACGGACAAGTGCTCTTTGGACAACTATTTCGCAGACGTGAACCGGCCAAAGACCATTATCCGGAACATCGATGGCTTTTTCTTTGATGATAAGCGCCCGATTACCCGGGACGAGGCTCTCGCTCTCTGCCGGGATCTGGAAAGCGTAGTCATCAAGCCCTCGATGATCGGAATGTGGGGGTGTGGGGTTCGGCTTTTCTCCTCAAGAGGGGGGCGGATCGGAGAGAATGAGACGCTGGAAGACCTATTCGGAGCCTATAAGGAGAACTTCATCGTTCAGGAGAAGGTCATCCAGCATCCGGAAATGGCCCGGTTGAATCCGACCTCGCTCAATACGTTAAGGGTTTTGTCCTTCCATAGGGGAGACGAGGTTTATATCTTGTATGCCGTCGTCCGCATTGGCCGGAAGGACAAACAGGTCGACAATGAAACGGCCGGCGGAATCAATGCGGATATCCTCCTTGAAAACGGTTGTGTCCGTGATTGTGCTTATGGTACTCCCGCTGAGAAGCGTATTCCGATGACTGATGTCGGTACGCCTCTTAAGGGATATAGGATCCCGGCTTTTTCAGATGCGATGCAGGTTGTGAAGGATTTGCATAAGCGACTCCCTTATTTCAGCCTTGTCGGTTGGGATTTCGGTATCGACAGTGCCGGCCGGCCCGTATTGATCGAGTGGAATCGCTGTCCCGACTTGAGCCAGACTGCACACGGGCCGGCATTCGGAGAAATGACGGAGGAAATTATCAAATATGCCTTGAGCCGGCGTGACACGTTCAATATCCGTTTATGGATGGGATAATATAGGTCCGGGATGGATACGATTCGTCTTTTTTTCGCAGGAGATTTCTGCTCGAAATCCAGCACGTCCCCGATAACGGTATCGGAGGAATTGCGGCAGGTCCTCCGGGCTTGCGATTTGCGGATAGTCAATTTTGAAGTGCCGTTGCGACCGGAAGGAGTCTCCGTGTCCTCCCGGGGCAGGGAGTTGTTCTACCAGAACGACGACGCTCCGGGATTCCTCCGAAATATGGGATTCAATCTGTTCTCGATGGCGAACAACCACGCTTTTGACTGGGGAGATAAAGGTTTCCTGAAGACAAAGGCAGCGTTGGGCGATGACGGATTCGGCGCTGGCACGTACGAGGAGGCGTACAAGGTTAAGACCGTTGATGTACACGGTGTCAGGATCGGCTTTCTGGCTCTTTCTTTTGCCGCTTACAGGGGCGTATTCAGTGATGTCTCCCGGCACGAAGGGCTGGGGTGCGCATACATCAATGACCTGCAGGTCAATCATATTATCCAGGAAGCCAAAAAGACGCTCGATTATCTGTTCGTCTTGCCGCACGACGGCATAGAGTATATTGATGTCCCGCTTCCGGAAACCATCGCCCGGTACCGGGATTTCATCGATTACGGGGCCGACGGCGTGATTGGCACGCACCCGCATTGTCCGCAAGGGTGGGAGACCTATAAAGGGAAGCCGGTTTTCTATAGTTTGGGCAATCTCTTGTTCAATAGTAAAGATGGGTATGATTACCGTGCCACCAATCGCCCGCATTGGTATGAAGGCTTGTGCGTCTTGATGTCCATAACCGATGGTAATCTGACTTGGGAGGTGGTTAATACCCGCAATGTGGACAACCTGGGTATGGTGGTGGATTACGACGAAAGACGCGAAGAGCATAACAGGCTGATTTGTGAGTACTTGAACAATCCAGATGCTTATGGGAGATGCTTGAAATCAGCATTGGAAACGCGTGATAGGGGCGAGTTAAGGCGGGTTCGTCAGATGTTTCTGCCTAGAAACACCAAGGAGGCTTTGGCCGCACTGTGGAAATGCATGCGTGGCCAGCGGCCGACTTCACTGGACGAACTGGCGTTTTTGATGAAAAACGACCTGAGAAAGGCTCGTATGGTCAGGATGCTTGAAGACCGTATTATTAACGAGTAGTTTTTATGTCTAAACTAATTGACAAACTTGTAAACAAAGCCATCGGAATCCTTTCTCGTTATAAGGACAGGCAAGAGGTTAAGGAGTACATCAGTGGCATCCGCTCAAGCCAGAAGAAGCTTAAGCAAAGCAGATCTTTGACGCAGGCGCAGGAAAAGGAGATCCAGGAGTTTTATACGGGTCTTCTGGGGCATCCTATCCCATTGGAGTGGCATCGTTTCTTTTACTCCCGGACGGGGATTTATTCTAAATTGTATTTGCCGACGAGTGAATACAAGACGAATATTGTCGGTAGGTTGAATGTATATCCGCTAAAGCGGGCGTATACGGATAAGAACCTGTCGGACGTTTTTCTTCCGTCTGCCCATCAGCCCAGGATCTATCTGAAGAATATGAACGGTTTCTATTATTATGAGGGGAAGGCCGTTTCTTCGCAGGAGGCGTTGGAAAAATGCAGGAACCTGGGTGATGTTATTATCAAGCCGTCCTTGTCGAGCAGGGGGATGGGTGTAAGGGTACTGCATATCCGGGAGGGGCGGATCGATAATGGGAACCAGACTCTTGAAGAAGTCTTCAAGGAATACGGGTCTGACTTCCAGCTTGATGAGTTGGTCCGACAGCACAAGGATATGAGTGCATTGAACCCGACTTCTATCAATACAATCCGCCTGTTGACCTATAGGACCGGAATGGATGTCCGTATGGTTTATTCTGTCATCCGTATTGGTCGGAAGGGGAAAACGATTGACAATGAAAGCGCGGGTGGAATCAGTACCCAAATCCTCCCGGATGGGACTTTAGGCAAGTATGCTTATGGTGCTCCGGGCAATGATCGTATTGAGTATACGGATTGTGGCGTTCGATTGGACGGATATAGGATCCCCTCATATCAGGATGCCGTCGAAAAGGTAAAAGAGTATCATTTGCAGTTCCCCTTCTTTAATCTGATGGCTTGGGATATCGCAATAGAAGAAGATGGTACCCCAACCTTGATCGAATTCAATGTGACGCCAGATCTGAGCCAGTCCGCGAATGGTCCCGCTTTTGGGGAATACACGGAGGAAATACTTAAGGATGCGATGTCCAGAAGAAACACGTGGTCACGGATCGGCGCATCAGCGATGTGGAGAATGAATGTTGGTAGTATTCATTTTAAATAGGGGATGGGTTGTTATCTGTTGCATAAAAAGATCAGCGCTATATTGTTCCGGGGGTGGTGTTTCCTTGCACCGCCATTACGTAAGAGATTCCAGCATTTTGATACCCGGATGTTCCTGAAGAACGAGATGTGTCCGGATTTCGAATGGAAGAAATATGTGAAAAAGAAAAACCCATATTGGAAAAAGTGGGGTTTTGACATCTCCGGTCTAGACGCGGCTTACTACGGTAAACTTTCAGGAATTGAGGCGGATCATTATGTGACCCGGTCGATGGCGGTGCACTTTATCTATCCGTACCTGGACCGTTATGATTTCGTACCGGCTTATATGGACAAGAATGTCCAGAAATCCATCTTGGGGCTGCCGGATGCCGAACTAGGCGTGATGGCCGCTGAGGATGTGGTCTATAACGCCAATGGGGTATTCTATACCGGGGACGGGAAAGAGTGTTCGCGGGAAACCGCCCTGGAAACGCTTCTGTCTTTCGGGGAAGCCTTGATCCTGAAACCTTCCGTGGAGACTTTCGGCGGCCGTGGCGTCGTGAAGGTCGAGCGTGGAACGGACCGTTCGGAATTTGATGCGCTGATGACGAAATATAGGTATGATTATACATTCCAGAAGATGGTCGTACAACATCCGGTTTTCGCGCAATTCAATCCGACCTCTCTCAATACCATCCGGATCGTGACGTACCGGGATCCCTCGAAACGCCGTAAGGTCCTGTATTCCTGCATGCGTTTTGGTGGGGAAGGTTCCGTGATGGACAATGTTTGTTCCGGAGGCGGGTACACCGGAGTGGATATAGAAACAGGAAAGCTCCTGAACCGGAAACGCTATAGCTATTATGTCATGGATGTTCCCTTCCTGCCGGATTCCATGCCGGACCGGATCCCTTGTTGGGAGGTGCTGAAAAAAGCTGCGCTGGAACTCCATGGCCGTCTGCCCCAATTGGATATCGTCGGCTGGGATTTCGCCCTGTCTCCGGATGGGCATCCGGTGTTCATTGAGTTCAATCCCCGGCCGGGAGTAGGGTTGCAACAGGCGGTCGGCCCGATGTTCAACCGGGAGGACCTGGATGAACTGATGGCGCACGTTTCCAAGGTTAGGGCAAAATACTTGCCTTTGGGTGCGGTTCGTTTTAAGGATTATCCGGATAGGACCACGATTCATCATAAGTTTTTTGGGTAAGCCCTTTGGAATGAACGATTCAGCAATTCAGATCATTGAAAAACCCGATTGGGTGTCCTGGGAAGATATTCATGAGGTAATATGGAAATCTCATGAAACGAATCGGGAGAAAGGGATGAACATGGCCCACGCGGCACTTTCAGGAGAGGGGATTGAGGAGCATTTGGCCCAGGGAGGAAAGATGTTTATCGCGGTTCTGGGGAACAAGGTAATCGGGACGGCGGCATATACTTTGAAAAAGGCGTCGTTCTGGTTTGGCGAAGGTATGTTTGCCTATTGTTGTTTTGCTGCTGTCCTGCCTGAATACAGAAGACGGGGCATTTATGGCGAATTGCTGAAACTACGTGAAAAGGCTGCTGCTGCACAAGGCCTGGACAAAATGCTTTTCAATACACATCCGGGCAATGTCCGTGTAATCGGGGTCGCGGCAGAGAATGGTTACAAAAAAGTAAGTTATGCCCGGGGGAGTGACAGTCCGTGGGTTTTTATGGTTAAATGGCTAAATGGAGCACCGTATTCGGATCTCAGGCTGAAGGCAATGTACTGTTGTGTCAAAGGGGTTCGTCTGGTGGAGTATCAGCTGCGCCGGGTATTCAAGCGATAAAATGGGAGAAGCATAGCCGATCTATGGCGACAAAAGCAGTAATAATTGGGACCTCGGACGTGATCAGGCTTTGCACGGCTCGTGCGGTAGGTGCTGCTGGATATGGTGTTGACATCATCCGGATAGGAAGGAATAAGGGTAAGATGTTGAAGACATCCGACTTCTTCTGCAAATATGTGGAGGATTACTTTTATTTCGATGAGACCGGTCCCGTTACTCTGCCGGAATTCCTGATTGAAAAGTATCAGGGGTGTGGACAGAAACCCGTTCTTTTCTCCCTGAGCGACAAAGTGACACACATCATTGATGATGCGCGGAGTCGGTTGGAGGCTTTTTTCCTGTTCGCGCATTTGAAAGATGGAAACAGTTTGTCCGGATTGATGGACAAAAATTACATGAAGACCCGGGCTGCCGCGGTTGGGTTATCTGTAGTGCAGGGCTGGCCAATTATGTACGATGACGGGGAGTTTTCTGTCCCGGATCAGATAGAATATCCATGCTATGTCAAGGGACTGTATAGTTACTGGGACTCAAAGCCCATTCAGCGGAAGTGCGAAGACAAGTCGGAACTTGAGGCCTTGACCCGCTTGTGCAAGACGGTTTATCCCCATCCTCTTTATGCGGAAGAGTTTGTGAAGATTAAAAGAGAAATGGGGATGATGGGTATTTGCGACGGAGAGAATTGCTGGGTCCCGGCAGAGACGGAGCTTGTTCTGATGGGAGAGGGCTCCAGCCATGGCGTTTCCATCCTGGGGCATGTAAAGCCGGTCCGGACGGATAATGAGATTAAACGGAAAATCGTAGCTCTTCTGAAGGGACTTGGATATGTCGGGATTTTCAATATTGATCTCATCGAGACAGAGGGGTGTGTGTTTTTCGTAGAATTGAATCTCCGGTTTGCCACATATGGCTATGGATTATTCAAATTGGGCGTGAATGTCCCCGCGCTCTTTATCCAAATCCTGACCAACTCCCTCGATCCTGATTCTGTTCCAGATGTTGAAAAGGATCAATTCTATCTGAATGAGGAAGTCGCGTTTAATAATATCCTTGAAGGGAAACTCTCTGTCAAGCGATTTGAAGGAATCAAGAAGCAGGCGGATATCCACTTTGTACAAAGTGCCGGAGATCCCCGTCCGATGAAGCACCTGAGGAGGCGGTTTGTCATCAAGTATCTGTTGAAGCTGAAAAAGCGGATTGTCAGGTAGGGGAAGAATCATGAAATTGGATTTTTCTTTGTACTTCATTTCCTTGCTCTTTGCATTGTTGGGGCTTTTGTTGGAAGAATTCACGTCTGCGGGGACACAATGGATTGCCCTGTTGAGGTACCTTCCGCTTTTGGTTTTGTATGCAAAGTATTTCAGGTTGGATTTCGCTTCTTTCCTTCCTGTCATCTTCGCCCTTTATCTTTTTTCGTTGTCATTCCTGGGCGGACATTATAATATGATCGGGATGGTTGTTACGGCGATGCTTCCTGTAACACTGTTTGTTTATACGAAGATTGTGTTCTCCCGTAAGCAGATATCACTGATTTTTTTGATGGTACTTGCGGCATATTTCCTTTATGTCATCATAGCTTTTGCCGGTCATATTCCCATCAATCCCAATCAGGTCTCTTTTAAGATATTGTTATTTACGGTTGTTTTGTTCTTCTGCATTTATACAAACAGCAAAAGAAGGATTGTCATTAACACGATCGCAGGAAGAAAACGGGCTATCGGCGTTCCGGGCCTTTACTTCTTGTTGGGGCTGTCATTTCTTTTGATCCTGTTGACGAAAGGCCGTAATTCTCTCCTGGTTTATCTGTTATTGTTCGCTGCATTCCTGGTCAGAAACAAGGTTGCGAAATGGGATAAATGGGGCTTCATCCTGTCGGGCCTTCTTGTCATCTATGTGGTATACCCTTTCGTTTATTGTCTGCTTTCATCCGGGATGAAGGGGCAGACTGAGATGATGGGGCAGGATGTGTTTTCCGGTCGCGAGATTATTTGGTCGTACATATTTGCTCAGGTAACGGATCCCATGTCTTTTATCTTTGGCAAAATCGACACGGAGTGGTGGAATAAGAGTATGCATAATTCCGCTTTAGACATTGTGGTCAGATATGGCGTGCCTACGATGGTAATCATAGAGTTGATTATCTTATACTACTTCAAAAAATATTGCACAATTACCATGAACAACTACAAACCGTTGTTGATACTGATAATTGTAACTATGATTTGGGGTGTTAATGAGTCTGGATTGTTTTTAGGTTTTGCATTCTTTCTTTTCTTGCCGTGTTGTATTCTCCATTCAAAGAATAGGCGTGGGAATGTTGTCCCTAAAACCGAACCCGGCTTAAAGGTTTCTGAATGATGAATATTCTTATCATTTCTCACGGTATCCCGTCCAAAGAGGATCCGCAATGGGGATGTTTCGAATTGGACCAGGCGCGGGCTTTGACCGCTTTGGGGCACAAGGTCTGTATGGCTGCCGTAGATGGACGTTTTCGCCGCTGGGCCAGGCGGATCGGTTTTAAGCATATTGATTTTGGGGGGATAGATGCTTGCTCGCTGTATTTGTTCCCGTTGAAGATCCTTCGTTCTTTTCGTTTGCGGAGTTGGATAATGGACCGGATGATGTTGTCTCTCTTTCATCATATGGTGAAGAGACACGGGCTCCCGGACGTTATTTATGCGCATTTCTTTTTCACGATGTCGCAGCTTGAATATGTAAAACGGCGATATCCCGGAATCCCGATTGTCGGAGTTGAACACGCAGCCCGGATCATCAATAAAAGTGTATTCAGCAGAGGGGAAACATTCCACTTCCAGCGTGCTTACAAACATATTGACAGAGTCCTGTCCGTTTCCCCTGCCTTGCAATCGGCGTTGAATACGAAACTGGGGGTTCATTCTGATGTGCTTTATGATATGGTTGGGGAAGAATTCCTGAACGGAGCGATCCTTCCGAAGGGTCATACTCCTTTCAGGTTTGTGACCACCGGTTCCCTGGAAGAGAGAAAAGCCATAGATTTGATTGTTCGGGCAATGGCTAAGATTGATGATCCGGGCTCTGAACTTTTCATCATAGGAGACGGCCCGGAACGAGATAAGATATCGGGCCTGGCTGATTCTCTCGGCTTATCCAAGCGCATTCATTTGTTAGGAATGTGCAATAAGCAGCAGATGATCGAGATGTATCAAAAGTGCGATGCATTTGTACTGGTCTCCCGTGCAGAAACGTTTTGCGTCGTGAACATCGAGGCAATGGCGATGGGCTTGCCCGTCATCAGTACGCGTTGCGGCGGGCCGGAGTATTACATTGACGGTACCAACGGAATTCTGCTTGATGTCGATGATTTTGAAGGGCTTGTGGTGGCGATGAATGAGATTGAGCGTAATATAGATACATATAAACCGGAAGATCTTCGCGAATACGTGCGTGCGCATTATTCCGGAGAGGTGATCGCCCGTCAGGCGGAAGGCATTCTGCAAACGGCAGTCAAGCAAAAAAAGAATCAGAAGTAAGCGTTATGACAATCAAGCGTTTCGTAGATCGTTTCAATCAGTTGTACGCAACATATATCGGCAAGGACGGAATCTGCAAACCCTTCATGAAGCTGGGGTACTTCATCGATTATATCTCCGCCTTTGTCTGCCAGGGGGCGTCCCTTAACGATTATTTCGCTTATGCTTTCTATAAGTTGAGGCCAAGCGGGCGCCGGGAGTATATTACCTATCGCAGGTACCACAAGATCATGCGTGTTTGCAATGATCCCGTTGATATCAAGTACTTCCGAGACAAGAGTGAATTCAACAACGTCTTTCGAAATAATCTTGGGAGGGAGAGCATAAACTTGGATGAGACGACGCAGAAAGCATTCAGCTCTTTTTTTGCCAGGCACAAGGAGATATTTGTCAAAGAAGTCCGGGGTTTTCGCGGCAATAGCGTAAAACTGTATTCCCTGGCGGATACCGATCCGGATGAACTGTTAAAGGCATTGAAATCTGATTCTGGCAGTCATTATGTGGCTGAGAACCGATTGCACGAACATCCCGCGCTGGCGGAGTTCCATCCGGCTTCAATCAATACCTTACGGCTTGTAACGGTGTATGATGATAAGAAGGACGAGGTTCATTTCATGAGCGCGCGGATCCGAATCGGCAATAAAGGCAATTTTGTGGACAATTTCCATTTTGACGGAATCGGCGCCAATATCGATATGGAAACGGGTGTCATTGATTCGGTCGGATATAATGCGCAGGACAAGGAGTTCCTGTTCCACCCGATGACAGGCAAGCAGATCATGGGGTTCCAGATACCCGATTGGCAGGAATGCAAGGCTTTTGTAGAACGGTGCGCCCGGGTGGTGAAAACCGTAAGGTATGTGGGATGGGATGTGGTTCCTCTCGAGAATGGCGGTTTTGCCTTGATAGAAGGGAACGACAATGCGGACCACGATTTCCAACAGATGCACTATCATGGCATGTGGCCAGAGTACAAGAAACTTTTGAAACAATTGAAATGAAGAACCTGATCATCATCGGAGCCGGCGGGATGGGCCGGACGGTCTTCAGCAATGCGCTGGAGAGCCGGGGCTACGGAGAGGAATTTACCGTCAAGGGATTCCTCGACGACAATCTTCACGCCCTGGACGGACTGGAGAACTATCCGCCGATCCTCGGGACGATCCGGGAGTACCGGCCGCAGTCCGGCGATGTTTTCGTCTCGTCGATCGGGAGCGCCGCCCGGCGTCCCTGCATGGAGGCGATCATCGCGCGGGGCGGGGAGTTCATCGAATTGATCCACAAGACGGCGCGCATTTACCAGAACGCCCGTCTCGGGAAAGGGAACTTCGTCGGGGCCTACTCCATCATCGGCAACGATGCCGTGGTCGGGGATTATAATATGATCCAGTCCTATACGGTCATCGGGCACGACGCCCGCGTGGGCAGCTGGAACCGGATTGATACGCACGTGACGTGCGTGGGCGGCATCGTTATTGAAGACGAAACCAACATCCACACCGGCGCAGTGATCAATCACGGGGTTACCGTCGGTACGGGGGCCCACGTGGGGGCATTGAGTTTTGTAATCAGGAAAGTGAAGGCTGGGACGACCGTTTGCGGGAATCCGGCCAAAAAGTTTGAGATATAATTGGAGAATCATATGGAAATCAACGAATTCATCAACAATTTTGCGGATCAGTTTGACGATACGACGGTCGATGACCTTTCCCCGGAAACGGTCTTCCATGAACTGGACGACTATTCCTCCATCGTGGCCCTGTCCATCATTGCGATGATCGACGAAGAATACGGCGTGGCCCTGACCGGCAACGAGATGAAAGCCGCCGTAACCATTCAGGACCTGTTCAATACGGTTCAAGCCAGGATTGCCTGATGGAGTATAATCCTTTTTCCCTCGCGGGGAAAACCATCCTGATAACGGGCGCCGCCGGCGGCATCGGCCGGGCCACCTCGGTCGAATGCGCCAAATTGGGCGCGACACTGATCCTGACGGACATCAACGAAGCCGGCCTGCAAGAGACGCAGGGATTACTGGAAGGCGATGGGCACCGATACTTGGTTGCGAACCTGACTTCCCAGGAGGAGCTGGACGCCCTGGTGGCGGATCTGCCGTCCCTGGACGGGTTCGTGAGCAATGCCGGGGTGACCAAGCCCCTCCCGGTCAAGTTCATCAACCCGGACGACCTGGAGCGGATTATGTCCATCAACACCTTCGCCCCCATTTTCCTGACGCAGCGGCTGTGCAGGAAGAAGAAGTTCAATGCCGGCGCATCCATCGTTTTCACAGTTTCCGTAGGCGGCATCTACACGACCGCTCCCGGCAATGCGATGTATGGTGCCTCCAAGGGCGCGCTTCAGGTTTTCATGAAGAACGTGGCCCTGGAGATGGCGCCGAAAGTGCGTTGCAACAGCGTGAATCCCGGCATGGTGAATACCAACCTGGCGGGCCGTTCCTATTCGGATGAAGACAAGGCGCGGGATCTGGAAACATACCCGCTCAAACGCTATGGTGAGCCGCGGGACGTTGCCCTGGCCATCGTGTACCTGCTCTCTGACGCATCTTCCTGGGTGACCGGGCATTCCCTGGTCATCGACGGAGGCAAAACCCTGTATTGAAATGAAACTGCTGGAGAAGAAGATCGCCCTGATTACCGGCGCCGGCCGCGGAATCGGCCGGGTCATTGCCGAACAGTTCGCCGCGGACGGCGCTGTCGTCTATGCCAACGACCTGCAGATGGGCGATATGGAAGAGTGGGCCGCGGACCTCACGCAGCGAAGCGGCACGCGCGTCGTGCCCGTCTGCTTCGACGTAACGGATTCCGCCGCGCTCAAGGCGGGCCTGATGGGCATCTACAAGGCCGAAGGCCGCATCGACGTGGTGGTGAACAACGCCGCCATCATCCAGAACCAGAAACTTGGGATGGTGACCAAACCCCTGCTGGAGAAGATGTTCAGCGTGAATGTGTTCGCCGTAATCGACATGATCCAGACCGTCTCGCGCCTGATGGCGCGCACGGGCGGCGGGAGCATCGTCAACATCGCTTCCATCACGGGGGTGGTGGGCTCCCCGGGCCAGGTGGCCTATTCGTCCACCAAAGGTGCCGTGATCGCCCTGACCAAATCTGCCGCCAAGGAGCTTTCCCCGCAGCAGATCCGCGTGAATGCTGTGGCCCCCGGCATCATCAGGACCGAGCGTTTCGAAGAGCTTTACGAGGCTTCCGGCGACAAGATCGACCAGCGGATCGGCCGCATCGCCCTGGGACGTCTGGGTACGCCGCAGGACGTGGCGAACGCCGTTTCTTTCCTGGCCTCCGACCGGGCCTCCTATATCAGCGGCCACATCCTCGGAGTGGACGGCTGCGCATCCATCTAAATTTCCATGTTCCTGGACCTTGACAAGAAAGACAGGGCTGCCGTTGCCGTCATCGACGACAGCGGAGCGCAGTTGACGTACGGCGAGATCTGCGATTTCTCCGCGGAATTCGCCGCCCGGCTGCCCGCCCGGTCCCTGATCTTCCTGCTCGCCGAAAACCGGATCGGCTCGCTGCTGGGCTACACGGCCTGCCTGTCGGAGCGGATCGTGCCGCTCATCCTGAGCGCGAAAACGGAGACCGGCCTGTATGAGCGC
>JAEEGL014002608.1_pt1 | contig 20476 bp, 8 predicted proteins | sample 9134231 | NCBI WGS metagenome assembly JAEEGL01 (sample SAMN16246548, study PRJNA631951) | gut metagenome | biome: gut microbiome; feature: rumen; material: fiber-attached | host: Bos | place: Iran: Karaj | collected 2018-10
GATTATGAAGCAAGCGGTATTATTATATTTTCAAAAAATAAAAAAGCTTATGATTTTCTATCGGAACAATTTGAAAAAGGAAATGTAAAGAAAATATATCATATATTAGTAAATGGTATTATGGATGAAAGTGAAGGCGAAATTAATAGGAATCTTGTTGTTAACGAACAAACAACATCCGTTAATGATAAAGGAATAAAATCAGTTACAAAATACAAGCTTCTTGAACAGTTTAAAAATTTTGCATTTATTGAAGTCTGTCCCTTAACTACCAGGAAAAATCAAATAAGGGCTCATTTTTGGTCAATAGGAAATACTCTTGCCGTAGATAGAATTTACGGAAGCGAAGAACCGATATTACTATCAAATTTAAAAAGAAGATATAAAGGAATTGCAAAAGAAAAACCTTTATTAAAAAGATTACCAATGCATTTATCTCAGATAGAAATTTTGCTACCAAACAATAAAGAAAAAAATATTTTTATTTCTCAGTTACCGGATGATATTCAACTTACATTAAAACAATTAAGAAAATATAATAAAAGAGGTTAAAATATGTCAGGGAAAGTTTATTTTTTACCTTGGAAAAAGAAGGAAGAATTATATAAATTTCTTAAATTTGCAAGAGCATTTGATCATATAAAAGCAAGACAATTTGTTGCAATAAAAATGCATTTCGGTGAAGACGGCAACCAAGGTTATGTTAAACCGGAATATACTAAAGTTATAACCGATATTATTAAAGAAAAAACAGGTTTCCCCTTTCTTACGGATGCAAGTACGATTTATGTAGGTAAAAGATCAGATGCATATCATCATTTATTATTAGCAAATAAACATGGATTCACAATTGAAAATTGCGGGTGTCCGGTAATTATTTCCGACGGATTAAGAGGAAATGCCGCAACTGAAATTGAAATAAATAAAAAACATTTTAAAACAGTTTCAATAGCAAGAGATATTTATTATACCGATTCGTTTATTTTTTTGAACCATTTTAAAGGTCATGAAATTGCAGGTTTTGGCGGTGCAATAAAAAATATAGGTATGGGGTGTGGAAGTAAAGCCGGTAAATATGCAATGCATCATAATACAAATCCCGAAATAGATATCACACATTGTATCGGGTGCGGAAGTTGTATAAAATGGTGTCCTCCTAAAGCATTGGAACTTGAAAATAAAAAAATTAAATTCAACAAAGAAAAATGTATAGGATGTGGTGAATGTACCATAAGTTGTCCTAAAGGAGTTTTTGAACTTGCATGGGACGACAGTTTGAAGAATGTTCAAGAAAAGATAGTCGAAGTTTGTTACGGAGTGTTAAAAAATAAAAAGAGTTTTAGTATTAGCTTCTTAAATCATATAACAAAATATTGTGACTGCAATACAAGAAAAGACAGAGTATTATTAGATGAAATCGGAATTGTTGCAGGTGCAGATCCCGTCGCTGTAGATAAAGCCAGTATAGATATTGTGAATAAAGTATACGGCAAAGATTTTATAAAACATCTTTATCCGGATATTGACTATATGGTTCAATTAAACTATGCACAAGAACTTGGTATAGGTTCTACAGAATATGAATTGATCGAATATTAAATTTATTTTTTTAAATAAATTTTAATTTCTTTAAATCACTTTTTAAATCTCTTATTGTTTCATTTTCCGAGTATTTGTTTAAAACTCCGATCCATTTGTCATAATCGGTTGTTTTAATGTGTTGGGTTGAAGAAATTTTTATATAATCGTTTAATATTTTTAATGCAGCATTGAAATCTTCGTCGAAAATATAAGCTCCGATTAATTTATAGTAAGCGTATTCATACTTTGAGTTTGATTTCAAGAGTGTAAGATAATCTTTAATGGAATCTTTATATAATTCTAATTCATATTCGGTATTTGCTAATTTTAAATATAAAGCAAATGTATTATTTCCTAATACTAAAGCTCTTTTATAATCATTTAAAGCTTGTTCATATTTTTTTAAGATAAAATAAACATCTGCTCTGGCAATATAACCATCAGGATATTTAGAATAAGAATCTATAATATTTGATAAATCTACTATAGCCTCATCATATTTTTTATTAACGACTTTTTTATTTGTTTCCGCTATGAGTTTTTTTAATTCTTTTCTTTCTTCTTCATTTCCTTCTTTATTTTGAATTTCTATCATTTCTATATATTTTTCATAATCTTGTTTTGAACCTTCAAAATCACCGGTATTATCTTTTGCTAAAGCTCTTTCTTTATAAGCTTCGGCATAGCTGGGATCTAATTCTAATGCTCTTGAGAAATTTAATATAGCCGTTTTATAATTATTGGCTTTTAAATTTCCCTCTCCTTTCAAAAAGAAATCTTGTGCCGTAAGAGGTTTCTTTTCTATGGGCTTTTTAGGCTCAACAGGAACTTCTTTTTTATAAGAAACATCTTCTTCAAACAATTTTATACCAAACGGATTATATAAATCAAATAAATACACACCTACACAGAGTAATATTACTAAAAGAATTAGTTTTTTCATATTTACATTTTCCTTTCTTTTTTATTTATATTATGCTGCCGATAATATATCCTTTATTTTATCAATATTTATATTTTCTGACAAACTATCCACAATACTGACGGATTTTTTGGTTCTGGTATCAAATAACATAGGACCGAATATTTTCTTAACAGCTTTTGGCATTGAAACTGTTTCGAAAATATCATTTACGGAACTGTTTACGAACATATTTTTTGTTGTTTTTATATCGAATACTTTTTTGTTAATTTGATCTATAACAAATTCGTTAACCTTGTTTTCAATAGTTTTTTCATCAATATAACTATTGTCTTTATCATAGGTGTATGAGTAAGAAATAACAGGGATAAATCCTTTTGCAACTTTTATTTTATGCGTTGTTACTTCAACATCGACTAATATACCGTCAATATCTAATTTATCTTTTAGAACTTGTTGCTTATCTTCTTCGACAAATGTAGTTCCTTCCATTATTTTAGAAGGAGCAATAATAATGTTTTTTATTCCTTTAATATGTTCTGCTTCCGCAACACTTTGTATTTCTTCTTTAGTTTGAAGTATATCTATAATAGTAGTGTTTCTTTTATTTATATTAATGTTACCGAAAGATAATTTTTGTTTTAAATAAACAAAGCCATCGTATATTTTTTCTGTAAATAACAATATATCTTTTAATATAGGGAAAACATTAAAAACCATACTGTTAATAAATATTTCCTTTGATACGTCAGGTGTAGCACTGCTGGTTATTTCCGTTGATTCTCCGGATATAAAACCTCTCGTGCTAATACCTCCGCCTATAAATCTTACAAGTCCGGCACCTTTTGGAGGAGCATATTCGGGAGACATATTTCCGTCAATTTGTACAACATTTATTATTTTTATTTCTTTGTTGAAGAATCTTAAAGTTGCATATTCAAATTGATTGTCTAATTTTGTAACAGGATTATGTCCTACAACAATTGTTGTTATTCCCTTTTGTTTTAATATCCTGTTAAATCCGAATTTAGCTCTCATTTCTTTTAAGTTTGCGGGTTTAATTCTTGTTGTATTATCTGCGTAAATTGCAGTAAGCAATGTAAGAGCTTCCATTATTTCCGATAAATTATTTGAAGAAGTATCGTAGTTTCTTATATCTTCAGCTATCTCGCTTAATCCTTTAAATATTTTTTTACCTTTATAATGTACACCTTTATAAATAAAACCTTTTATTCTTTTTCCGTTGCTGTCTGTTTCATGGAATATTCCGTTTTCGTCAACATACCCGATAGAAACATCTCCGTCATCGTCAACAGGAAGCATTGAATGCATATAACATATTCCATAATTATCGAATCTGTAAAGATAGAAATTTTGTTGATAAAAGTTTAACATTTCTTGAATTATAGAATCGTCAAAATAGGATATTCTGTTTATTTTATGTTTTCCCCTTTCTTCCAACTGAGCATTTCTTTGAGCAATAAATCCTTTTTCTCCGCCGCCCCAATTTTTATGATATACCCAATCCAGAGCATTCCATTCCGTACTTTCATAATTTCTATACATAATTGCATCTATTACCGCCCATGCAATATTACCATTGCTTAATTCTTCATTATACTTTCTTTGTTGTTGCTCTATTATATCTTGTATTATAGTAGACATATATTCAAAATAGTCCAGTATTTCCCTTATTTTCTTTTCACCGTATTGATCTTTATATTGAGGTTGAGAATATTTGCCCTTTAATTTTTCTAATTCTGTTTGTCTGTCAAGCCACCAATTTATGGACATTTTATTTACAGCTCTTATACCGGTATAAACAACAATACCAACATTCCTTCCAAAAAACTTTTTATGAAATTGTATAAATTGAGGGTCTGAAATTATATCTTTTATATCACTTTGAGATTTTGTCGCAATAGATACATCATTTAATACATCTTTGCCTTTAGAATCAAGTTTAAAACCAAAAGTCTTTTCAAATAGTCCCTGTAATCCCTTTTCTTTGCTTCCCCATTCTTTTTGTTCTTGTTCTGCATATTTCATGTAATAATCAAGTTTTGCTGCCCAAAAAGCTTTAGATAACGGTTCTTCTTTTCCTATATTGAAAGAAGCCAAAAATCTTTTGTCTTCAGATTGTAACTTATCCAGTAATGCTTTTATACTTCTGCCTTGGAAATCAATATAATTATCGGGAATACCTTTGTAATTTTTATAAAAAGGTAAATGTAATCCTAATATGTTCATAAAAGCATATAGATCATGATTTCCTATAACATATTTCATTTTACCGGTTTCGGAAATTCTTTTTACGAGTTCAAAAGTTTCAACTTGTCTGGAACCTCTATCAAGCAAATCTCCCAGTAAATAAAATAATGTATTGTTTCCCATACTTTGTAATCTTTCTATTATAATATCATCAATTTCTCTGTCTGTTTTTCCCGAGATATCTAATTTCGGATCGAGAAGATTTATAATAAGTTCCGCAAATCTTGCATAACCGCCATGAATATCGGATACTACCATTGTTTTTACAAAAGCTCTTCCTCTGTTAAAGAAATAATAAATTTGTTGTTTTAACAGATTGAATCTTTCTTTAAAACCAAAAGATTGGATGTCTTCAGGTATTGTTAAGGCGTTTTCGAAATCATTCATTTGCGTAAGCATTATGTTTAATACCTGTTCCATAATTACAAGGGCATCGTCAATATCTTTGTCACTGATATTCATTCCCGCACTTTTAATTCTTTCTTTTGTTTCTTTACTGGTAAAGAATCTGAACAGTTCTCTTGGTTGTCTTTGAGATTCTATTAAGTCTCCTGCTTCTTCCGTAATATAAAATTTCCTGTCTCTTCTTAAGAATTGTCTTAATAAATCATTGATGGCATCTCCGCCATCAACCATAAGATATTTGTTTTCGTTGATAAGTCTTATTCTTTCGTCTATGGTTAGGTTTCTGTTTAAAAATATTTCTTTATTTGTAAGCCATACACCTAAAATTCTATCAAGTGCTAAAGCTGCCGATAAACCGTCCGCATCATGAATTATTCTTGCTTCCAAATAGTTTTTATGCTCGTCTCTTAATACTCCGTTTTTAATTTTTTTATGTCCTATACAAATATCATAAATTTTATCTATCTCTTTTTGGGTCATTTCTCCTTGCAATATTGCTCTTGCAAAAGTTGCGGAATTTTTCTCATGATTTAATCTTATTAATGTACAAGATACATCATGTAAAAATGCCGAATATACCAGAGATTTGAGATCCAATGTTTCTATTTTGTCAATGTTATTTCTTAATATAGGAATTGCATTGTTTAATAGCTCTATTGAATGGTTTAATGCATGATCTGCTATTACTCCTTGCTCATTATAATATATACCGAAAAGATAATCAGGCATTTTTTTATACATTAAGTGTAAACATTCATAAATATATTTTTCAAAATCTTTTACTGTTTTATCTATGATTTTAGGATCCAAATCAGAAGAATAAAGAGCTTTCTTAAAATTTGTTATTAATTTTTCTATGGATTCTGTTACTTCTTCTATTCTTTCTGCAGGTATATGCTTTTTTAAGAATTCTTCCATAGTATCGGCTTTTTCTTCTGATACAGCAAGACTTGAAAATAATTTCTTTTGAGCTTCATCATTACCGTTAAGATATTCGTTTTCAATATGTTTTAATTGACCTCTTCTTTCTCTTATAGAAAAGTTTTTCCTTTTTATGAATCCGGAAATATCGTCAATATTATATTTGTAATTTTGGAATTTTCTTATAAATCTCACATTTTCCGTAAACAACGGAATTTTTTTACCTGTTTTAGGTTCTTGAATTTCTGCCGTTAAAGCAGATGTTATTCTTTGTACAATATGATTAAATCTGCTGCTGTCTTCATCGGAATACAACAAACTTCCAAAATCAATATTTTGACCGTATTCGATTTTTGCCATATATTCGATTAAAAATTTCATATCGCAAAACATCATTCTTTCTTCAAAAATATCATATTCAAGAGAATTTAAAGAACCCTTAAATTCATGTGTTAATTCGTGTATAATTCCTGCATGTATTATTGCTCTTTTTACATCTTCATCTTGCAACTGAAAAATACCTGCATTTACTCCGATAAAACCATTATTAAGATGATCTTCGAATAAGTTTGTTGATTTATCTAAATATCCTATAAATATTCCGTCTTTAAAATTTGCAGCTCTTGTATCAAGTCTGCTGATAGCTGCTGCTACTATATTTAAGATATCTTCCCTTGAAAGATAATTGTTTAGTCCGTTTTCAATTGTTATATCGAACTTTTTACCTTTGAAACTTGAAAACTCTTTAAGTTTTTTTACATCTTCACCGAAATCAGTATCAAAATCGATTGTTATTTTTGTCGTTTTATTTTTATTTAAAGCCGCAAACCCCATCATTAAATCATAAGCCCAATCATTCATTTTCAAAGAACTGAATAACATGGAGAGAGTAAACATAAAGTTTCTTTTTGTTCCTTCTCTTCTTGAAATGAATTTTGATGCATAACGGGAATTCGGATTCAGTTGTAATGAAGTTGCTTCTAAAATATTAAATTTTCTTTTTGCTTTAGCTACTACCTTTGCACTTAAATCTCTTGTTTTTTTCTTACTGTATTTTGTAGAAACGGATTGCCAAATAACTTTATTGTTTTCAATTCTGTATATTACTTGATTTCCATAAATATTTACTATAAATTCAGAATCTGTTATTTCTATCGTAAGCGGAATATTTATAACAAGCTTTTCTCTTGCTATAGAAGTAATAATATCTTTTAATTCTTTAGGAGAAATATCTGCTTTATCAACTAACGCATTTATTACGCTGTCTATAAACAGAGTTACGGTTTCTCTCGGAATTATATTAGGTGCTGTTAAAAATCCTCTTATAGGAGCCAAAGCATTAGTTTCAACACTATTTGAAATGCTGCTTAAAATCATTTCATCATAATAGTCAGTATTATATGATTGATCGATGTTAGGTGTTATAAGAAAATAAGAATATTTTTCTTTTTTTAATTTTTCCAATATGGAAGAATGGAAACCACCGGCAATTACTACCGTAACTTTATCGGTATCTTGTTTGTTTTTTAAATTGGCTGATATATTTTTTATGAAATCCGTGTTTCTGTCTTTGTTTATTTTATGATAATCGAATATTATATCGTAAAATAATAAATCCGTATATTTGTCATAGTTTTGTGCTAAATATTGTGGAAGTAAATTTATATATTTTTGATAGTTTTCCGCAAAGAAATTATAATCTTCATCTGATATTGAAAGTGTGAGAAAGTTTTGGAAAATTTGTGTCATTTTTACAACAAACATATCTTGTTGGAACTTATCATTTGATATTGAAGATAAATAATCATTAAAATACTTATTTTGTTCGGAAATAAGATTAACTATGTTTAATTGTTCTTTTTGTAATGTATATTCTAACAGTTTGCCTAAATTTTGATATTTTTCGGTATATTTATTGTTTGTTGTTAAAAGATTATATAATGCAGCATAATATTCTTTTAGATTTTCTCTCTTAGACAAATCTATAATATCTTTATAAACCGAAACCGGTAAATCGCTTTTTAAATCATTAATGAACAATTTGTGTTCTTCTGCAACTTTTTTTAAGTTTAAACTGTTTATGTCATCCGATAAAGAAATATATTTATGCAATTCTCCGTATTTCAAAATAGGCTGATTTGTTATCTTTAACATTTTATCGTCGGCTAAATTGAAATGAATATATTTTTCTACTTTCTTAATATTATTTATACTTGCATATAAATCTTTTTTGAAATCATTGTAAGTTTGTGTTATATATTCCTGATCTTGAATAATTTCTGCTGCTCTTTTGATGTTGGATAAGTATCTGTTCCAATCTTCCAAGCCATAAATTTGTGCTGTTGTATCGCTGTTTAAAAAATAATATTCTGTTCCGGTAATAATGTTTTTGTTTATTAATTTATCGGATACTTGATATTTCTTTAATGATTCCAACACGGAAGTATTTGCTTTTCCTGCAGGTAATCCTTCCATATAAATGTAATCTATACCATACTGATTATCCAATTGTTCCAAAATTTTTGAGATGTTTTTTTGAACAGACGGATTTGTATGCAAATCTTGAATAAAAAATATAGTACTTTTTTTATCTGACGGAGATTTGAAATATTCGCTTATATATGCAACAGAAGAATTAATAGGCGTTTTTAAGGCATCATTGTTTTGGGGAACAGGTAACGGTTGCATTTGCATTGGTGCAGCATAAACAAGATTATTCAAAACAAAAGAATTGAATAAAAATAGGGAAATAATAACGGAAAAAATTTTTTTAAACAGGTTTTTATTTTTTGTTTTCATTCTTTTCTCCTCAATATATATAAAAATATCTATTATATACTTTTTTAATTTTTAATATTATTAAACTCTTTTTCATAATATTTTTCTTTTTCTTCAAAAATTTCAGTGTTTATCATTAACTCGTTATACAACGATTCTAAATTCTGTTTTATTTCTTTACTTTGTCTCGGCCCTTCCGCTAAGAATTGTAAATCATTCTCTTCACAAGCTTTTACGAGCAATTTTGTTATGTTTTCTATTTCCGATTCTTTTTCTTGTATTTGTTTTTCTAATTCTTTTATCTTCAGCTCCAAAGGTTTAAGGGCTTTTGATTTTTCTTGAATTAATTTTGCTCTTATTTTTTTCACTTCTTCCTTTGTATACAATTTCTTTTCTGAAGATTTGTTATTCGCTTTAATTTCATCACTTTCATCTTCCCAACCGCAACTGCTTAAAAATTCCGGATACGTTCCGTTAAAGAAAGTAACTTTATTTCTGTCGAATATAATTAATTTTTGAGCAATTGAATTAAGTAATTGTTCGTTATGTGTAACTATAATCATTGAACCTTCAAATTCGTTTATTGCATCTATAAGAGATTCTGTTGATTCCAAATCCAAGTGATTTGTAGGCTCATCAAGAAGAAGTAAATGTACCGGTTTAGCCAATATTTTACCTAAAAGGACTCTGCTCTTTTCTCCGCCGGAAAGTACCTTTATTTTTTTCATCATTTCGTCTCCCCCAAACATCATTGCTCCGCAAATATTTCTTGCTATTTGCGGAAATTTAGGGGTTTCCGATACGATAGATTCATATATGGTATTTTCTTCATTTAATTGGGCGACATCAGATTGAACAAAATATCCTATTTCCAATTCGGGATGTTTTTTTATTGTTCCCGATATGGGTTGTAATCTTCCTGCCAACAATTTTAACAAAGTCGATTTTCCTTTACCGTTTTTTCCTATAACACAAATTCTTTCTTTTTTCAAAACATCCAAATTAAAATCGTTAATCAAAATTTCTTCGGGTTTATATCCGAAAGTTAAAGAATAAGTACTAAGCATTTTATTTGCGGGAAAAGCAAGATTGTTAAATGAAAAATCAAGAGTTTCGAGTTCCGTAAGTTGTTGCATATCTTCTTGTTTTTCTAAACATTTTATTCTTGATTGTACCATTCCCGCAAGTCTGGCTTTTGCTCTAAACCTTCTTATAAATAATTCTGTTTTTTTTCTTCTTTTTTCTATATTAACTCGAGTCTTTTCGTATATTTCTTCTTCTTTTGCTATTTGTTCATATAATTTTTGAGTGTTTCCTTCTACTTTTTTTGCTTTGTTTCTATGAATTGCGACAGTATGAGTAACGACTTGATCCATAAAAGATCTGTCGTGAGTTATTAATATTAATTCTCCCTTTAGATTTTTGAGAAATTTTATTAACCATCTTATGGCAACGATATCCAAGTAATTATTAGGCTCATCTAATAATAACATGTCTGCATCGGATAATAATATTTTTGCCAGATTTAATCTTATCTTGTATCCTCCGGAAAACATTAACGGATCTTTGTATAAATCTTCTTTTGAAAATCCTAAACCGAATAAAATTTTTTCCGCTTTCCATTTATTGTCTACTTCTTCTTTCGGTAATACGGATGCAACCTCTTCAATAATAGTTTTATATGAAAAATCCAAATGTTGTTTTAAGTACCCTATTTTATAGTTTTTAGGTATTTGTATTTCTCCGGAATCGTATTCCGCTTCACCTGTAATCATTTTAAGTAAAGTCGTTTTTCCGTAACCGTTTCTTCCGACCAAACCCACTTTTTCCCCTTTTCCGACGCTAAAAGACAGGTTGTCGAATAAAACTCTTGTTCCGTAAGATTTTGATAAATTATTAATTGTAATCATAATATTTCCGTTTTTTTAATAACATTATGCCGCTGCCAACATTTGTTTATAATCAAGAGCACTAATTTGTTGTGTCTCAATTTGCTCTATTCTTCTATCCTGCATAAAAAGAATAATTTCTATTATTGTATTAACAGCAATAATATCTTCTTCGTTTATTGCTTTATTCTGTAATTCATTTATCCTATGCATGTAATTTGACGGATCTAAATCTCTCAAAATATCTTCATAAAAAATTTCTCTCTCTTGAGTGTTTGTTGTTTTAAGGGCTTGAATTAACAACAATTTACCTAATAATCTTTCTGCTTTTTTATCATTAACAGTTTCAATGTTTTGTTTTTGTAATTCTATTTTTACCAATAACCTTTGCTTTATTATATCCAAAAATATTTTTTTGTTTTCTTCGGTTATTTTTGTATCGTTCAATATAATAGAAATAACATTGTTTGCCGGAATATTAAGATTAGATGTAAAGTTATATATGTCCGAATTCAACATTAATTCTATTTGACTTTGATCTATTGTCGGTAATACCGATATATTTATATTGTAAGCAAATTCTTTAATATCATTGAGACTTATATTTTTTAAACCGAGTTTTATTTTTATTTTTCCGAGTAAAGCATCAAATGCATTATATGTATCTAAAATATTGCTTTGCATAGAAAAAATATTTTGCAATGTCTTTAAATTAATTAATAACGGTGTTTGCGAATAAATAATTTTTTGTTCCAATACTTTTATTTGAATGTCATCGGATATTTTCTCAAATTCGATTTCTTCTTGTGTAAAATAATCATATATTTTTGAATCTTTTATTTTCCCCGAAATTCCGAACTGTTTGTAAAAATCATCATTAATTTCAGAATCAGAGATAATATAAAGTTCTACTCCTTTTTCTCTCAAAGACATGAGTCCTTGTACAATATCTTTGTTTTCCTGCTCGAATTTATTTTTTAAATACTCAAATTGTTTTTCGGTAATTGCTTTTTTTAGGGCTCCTTTGGTTATTGCCTGATATAAATTTTCATCGGATACATCTACCAAAGAAATCATCATTTTTTGAGAAAAGACAAAGCCGAAAGATTTTAAGATTTCTACAAAAGACGAGGTAATGTTTTCAGTGTTGGAAATTAATATGTTTTCGCCTTCCATATATATATCTTCACTGTCACTATCTAATATTAATGCAGCTTCAATATTTAATTCTATGTTGTTTTTTAAATTAAGTATTTTCTTTATTTGTTGTTTAAGAGTTCTGCTATTATTTATTGCTCTTGCAATATCTTTAAAATCTAAGCCGTCTGCTACAAAAATGAGTGCATCTTTTTCTTTAATTTGCCAAATGGTTTTTCCCTTAACTTTTAAACCTGTATTTACCAGCTTTTCTTTATCAAATTGTGAGATGTCTTCCAATATATGTATTTGTACGGATCTTGATTCTACATCTATAAAGCTTAACGGATATGCGAATTGTTGCATGTTTTTATGACCGGAATATATAATTTTTATTTTTTCTTCACTATGCTTAAAAAATTTAGAAATTGTATTTTTTATAGAATTTATAACAAACGGATTTAAGAAGAAATTTGAAAATACAAATGCAAATATTAAACCAAAAGGAATAATGGTATTTTGTATATTGAATATACTTGAAGGCATTACTATAAATTTAATGATGAAAGGAATTATATATATAAAAATTGATTTGTTATCTTTTAAGATCTTTCCTATTTTAGAGAATGATTCTTTTAGTGTGTAATCATCCTTATCGACATTTGTTGCATTGAATTTTGCATTGTTTGGATTACGGAAAAATTTTATAACTCCGGTCATCATAATGTGAGAAAAAGATATGAATGTCGCAGAAAGAATAACTGCATCTTGGAATATATGTTTGAATTTGGTAGTTTTTTTTGCTTTTTCTTCTTTAGATAACAAATCTGTTTTTGTATAAATCTTATATAAAGCAAGAACTAATGGTATTGCACCTATTGCCAAAACCATCAAATTAAAAGTTCCGCTGTTTAAAACCAAGCCGGTTATAATTGCAACGGGAATTATTGATATTATATTAACATAGGATAAAGGATAAACAAAGAAATGAATTTTTTGATACCATTTTATATCTTTGGAAAATAAAAACTCTTTCATCCAATCCGTAAGTATTCCTTTTTTCCCTTCTTTATGTCTTTTTATAATATTTTTATTGAATATTAATTCCAATAATCCAAAAGTATATCTTCCTATTTTTGAAGCTTCTTCGATAAAAGAGCGACTAACCATTTCTTTAAATTCATATCCTTTGAAATTTAAATATTGACCATGATAACCTCTTGCAGAAAATAAAGTTGACGTATAATAGTCTTCCGATACTCTATCTTCAGGCCAAAAACCGATTTCTTCCAATGCTGATTTTCTTATAAAACCGTTATGACCGACAAAAGGAACAATTCCTCCCGTTAATGCATTTGAAGGATACACATATTGATACAAGAACGCGGTAAAAGCGGCAATAGTTTTTGAAACGTAACTTTCACCGCGATTTGATGGTATTGTAACATTTTCCGTATATGCTAATTTATTATCTTTTATGAATTTCGGAACTGATACGGATAAAATATCTTTATGAAGCCCGCTATCTTTATCCAACATTAAAATAACATCATAAACTTCCAAATCATCTCCTTCGTAATATGTTCCGTCATCTATAGGAATATTTTTCTTTATTTTATCTATAGTTCTGTATGTATGATTTAAGTTACTTGCTTTTTTGAAAAGTCCTGCTCTGTTTTCTTTAGGTCTTGCTACAAAAGCAATGTTATTTTCTCTGTAAAATTTTATTCTTTCAACAGCTTGTTTTTCTTTGTCGGTAAGTTTATCGGTAGGTGTTTTCATTAATTGTTCTATATGTTCTCTTGAAATATCTCCATCGAGTAAAACAGCTAATCCGTCATCTGATATTACAATGTTTGATTTTGCACCGAATTTTCTACCCTTATAATTTGCTGCGGCATCCATACTTTGTCTTATTGTTTCAAAAATAATTTCGTTTGATTCCGTATATACGGGAATTTGTATGGTTACGTCCATAGCTCCCTGGGAATAATCATAGTCTTCTTCAGGAATATTAGAGAAATATTTCGATTCATAATCTTCCTCGCAGAAAACTCTTTTTTGATAAGATTTTTTTGCAAAAGACCATATCAATGTCAATGTACTGTTTAAAGGAAATATTAAAGAAATAAAACGTATAAGAGTTATTGCAGGTGATGCTGTTGATAATATTGCCAATATAATATTTATTGTAAATGTAATAACCAAAATAATAGCTATATCATGATCTTCTTTTTGTCTTGTTAGATTTTTTTCTTCTTGAGAATCTACGATAGATAATTTTTTGCTTTTATCATTTGAAACGTTATGCTTGTAATGAATAAGCGTCGATATAACACTTGATAATATAGGTGCTATTACCATTGATGTCGGAGAAAATAATATAGCAATAAAATAAGGTAATGATAAGAGAATGGTTTGTTTCCCTATATATGATGTGTATTTCTTTGTATCTTTTTGTTCTAAGTGTTTTTTAAAGTCTTCTCTGACTTCTTTATCAAAGATAATATCTTTTAATTGTTTCAGATAACTGTAACCGGAAACAGTTTGGTTATTTTTCTCATGAATATAATTTGTTATTGAATGTGCATATACGAATATAAACTGAGATAATATAAATATAGGAATTCCGATATATGGATTCAGTACCGATATTACCATAGGTATAATTCTAAAAAGTTCTTCTGCTATAACTTGTTTTAAAGTTACTTTGTTTGTTAATGATAACAATGGTTTCGGATTTACTTTGTCCAATAACATATGTTGTATTTCAGGAAGGAAAGTCGAATATATTTCAGGTTGTATTCCATCCAAAGGTTGTCCGTTATATTGTGAGTTTTCTATATCAAAAATAGTACCGTTTGATAAATATATATTATGATTAAACAATTGTAACGATAAATTCTTAAAAACAGAATAAGTTTCCGGAACGAATATTGATTGCAACCCTTTATTCGGTAAAACATTGGGAATGACATCATATACGGAATTTATTGCGTTTTTAAATAAAGAAGAAATTTCTTGTACTTCTTTTATTGTACTTGTATTTTTTTCATCTATAATGACATCTGTTCCGTCTGCAAATACTATTCTGTATTTGTTGTTATCCAATTTAATTATTTTTATTTCATTACCTAAAAATTGCTCAAGAGAATGTAGATTATTATCCCCATATATTTCTATGGCGGCTTGTGCCAATAATGTTTTTTGTTCCAAACTCGACGCAGACGAAGCCATTCTTAATGCTAAAGCTTGGGACATAACTTTATTTTGAAGTTTTGCATTTTGTTCGTAGGTTATTTTTGCATCCGATGTGTTTTCCGTTACAGTAGGAGTTATTGTTATTGTGTTGATATTTTCTTTTAAAAGATAATCTTTTAATTCTTCGCTGTGGAATCCACCCGCAACAACAACTATTATTTTATCCGATTGTTTTAAAGTTGTTAAAATATCTCTGTTTTCTTTATAAAGTTTTATTATATCGGTGTTTATATTAGTAATTATATTCGATATGAATATATCATTTCTTACATTGTTTGTTTCATAGTATGAATTTATTTTCGCAAAATCTTTTTCTATTGTACTTATTCTGTTTATATTGCTGTATTTGGAGTATAGATTTAAAAATCTATCATAATTTTCTTTATAATATTGCCATTCGTAAGCAGTTAAGGAATAATTTAAGTATTTGTCAAAATAATTAAAAAAGTCTGATATGAAAGTAATTTCATATTCGGTATCATCGTAAGATAAAGCCATTCTTATTTGAGAAATTAATAATTCTTCTTCTTTTAAAAGTTGTATAGGGTTTATATCTTCGGATAATTTTAAGTTTTTGAAAAATTTATCCAATTCCGGAAATTGTTCGCTTATATTTATATTAAATTCTTTAGAATAATTTTTTATGAATTCAGCCAGTTTGAAAGTGTTAGAGAAATTATCTGTATAAGACAGTAATTTACTATATACATTATAAGGTAAATTACCTTTTAACATTAATATAAACGATTGTAATTGAGATGTAACCAATTTTGAATCTATGTCGGAAGTTGCCGAGTAAATACTCAAATATTTTGATATGTTAGGATATAAACCGGTTAATATAGGTACGATATTATTATAGTTTTTATTATTATCGTTTATATTGGCAATGTATTTAAACAAAATTTTATAAAATCTTGTTGAAGATATTTCCCCGTTATTGTAGTCTGTTAAAATTCTTGAGAATCTTCTGTTTCTTTGATTTATATATTTATTGTTTAAAATGGATATTTCTTGTTTTATTTGTTTTAAAACATTAGAGTAAACAGTTCTGTTATCTATAATAAAATTAAGCCTTGATATGTTTTCTTGATGTAATTGCTTATTATCCAAACCTTTTAAAATATTTTCTTTTTCATTTGTTAAAGCGTAATATTCCGTACCTGTAATATTACTGTCGGACAATAATTTTTTTATTATTTCTTTTTTGAATTTTTCATCTTTTAAATCGGATATCCAATTAAGATTGAAATTTTCGTATCCGCCTTCGGATAAGATAGTGTCAATAGGTTTTATATTATTAATTTCCGTCAATATTTCACTAATGTTTTCTTGAGTTTGTAAATGACAATGTAAATCTTGTATGTTTATGACAGTTATATTGCTTCCTACATCTTCAAAGTTTGTTATTTTACCGAATTGTTGTTGAATCAAATTTGTTGTTTCAAATAAATTGTTAAATTGGTTGTTTATCGGTTGTACTGCAGATATTGCATATAAGTTTGAATTAACATTTAACAATAAAAATGATAATACTGTTAATATTGCACACGATTTTTTTAAGTTGATGTACTTTATTAAAGATTTCATTTTCTCTCCATACAAAATAAAAATTCTGTCTATATACGCAAATAGACAGAATTTCTCACTCTATTTATTAGTGATAATAATAAACTTATACTTCCAAAAAGGCGCAATAATCCTATATAACACAGTAAATAGAATATTATAATCGGAATAACGAATACTTTTATTGATGTGTTTATAAAACTGAATAACAGATTTTGGTATTCGCTAACACTTTTTATTACTTTTAGTTTTGTATTCGAATAAATCAATGCTATAGGTGTTTGATCGAATTTACAGTTGTCGGCAAAAATATATTGCGTTTTATTTGCTGAACTTGTTAATGCTTTAATATCATAACTGACCTTTACACAAATGTTAACGAATTCTTTCGGCATATTTATTAACATACTATATTGGTCTTGAATATCCACGATATTTGAACAACTTAAAGATGTTTTATCCGACATAAAAGAACAGAAGCTTGTCAAACTGAACGATATGTTCGACAAAACAATAAAAAACAATAAAATGACAGAAAAAATTTGTTTTTTCAAACTTCCTCCTTTTACATAAAATATTCTAATATATATATGTTTATTTTTCAATGATTTTTTTGTTTTTTGTTGTAAAAAAAATGTGAAAAATTTTATATCTTTTTTTATTTAATTTTGTTAAAATATTTATTTGAAAATATTTTATTGGAGAAACAATGTCATATTATTATAAACTTTTTTGGATTTTAACGAGTATAACTACATTTTTAAGACTTTTGGTTATAGGAAAATTAGGTTTAACGGTAGATGAAGCTCATTATTGGGTATATTCTAAATTTTTAGATTTATCGTATTATGATCATCCTCCAATGATAGGTTATATAGTAAAACTGTTTACCGATATCTTTGGAATAAATGAATTTGCGGTCAGATTACCTTCCGTAATAATTTTTGTCTTAACATCTTGGCTTTTTTTCCTTTGTATAAAAAAAATATTTAATGAAAGAGTTGCTTTTATAGGTACAGTATTAATAAATATATTGCCGGTCTTTTCTTTTTTAGGGGCTGTTGTTACCATTCCGGATTCTCCGTTATCTTTATTTTGGATGTTATCTTTTTACCTTTTTATAAATATCATAGAAACGAAAGAAAGAAAATATTGGTATATGTTGGGTATAACGGCAGGACTGGCTTTTTTGTCTAAATATACCGCAGTAATGATATATCCTTCTATTATTTTATTTTTAATATGTTCTAAAGAAAACAGATTTTGGTTTGCCAAGAAAGAATTGTATCTTTCAATGATAATATCTTTCATAATATTTTTACCGGTTGTTATATGGAATATACAAAATAATTGGGCAAGCTTCGGTTTTCAATTACAACATGGTTTTGGAAAATCTTTACCGAGTTTTTCTTTTACTTTGTTCGGAAGATCTATCGGTGCTCAAGCAGGTTACGTTTCCCCGTTTCTTTTTATATTCTTTTGTTATGTAGCATATGTACTTATAAAAGATGCTTTTTTCAAGAGACAAAAAGATGCTTTATATGTCGCAGCTTTTTCGTTACCCGTATTACTGTTTTTTAATGCAATTGCGACTTTTAACGAAATATTACCTCATTGGCCTGCAATGGGATATTTGATTTTAACGATATATGCTTCATATATAATCAATAAATTTTGGGATAACAGTAAATTTAGAAAAATAATATATTTTTCTTGCGGTTTCGCTTTGTTTTTAGATTTAATAGTTCCTATTCATTGTATGTATAAGTTTATACCTATAGAACCTTTCTTGCCTCAAAAAGAAGCAGAGAAAGTTGAGTATGGTATTCCTAAAGCAGAAATAGTTGATGTATCAAACGATTTATTCGGTTGGAAAGAATTGGCATCGGAGATAAATAAAATATATGATTCTTATCCCGACAATCAAAAACCTTTTTTATTTACACATAAAAGTTATTTAGCCAGTCAAATATATTTCTATACTCCGGATAAAAGAGTTTTTTGTTTTAGTGATAAAATAGATGCCTATGATTTGTGGCAGAGAGATATTAACAATTTAAAAAACAAAGACGGTTTATTTATTACAAGTAATATGTTTGATTTTCGTAATCCTGAAAATGTTTATCCTTTTTCCGAATTTGAACAACCTATAGAGATTCCGATTTACAGAAACAAGAAACTTGTTAAAAAATTTTGGATAACAAAATGTAAAAATTTTAATCCCGGCTTATTACCGGAAAAATATACAGCAAATATTATAGGAGACAAGAAAACATTAAATCAAGGTTTGATAGATACAGATCATTCCTTATTTAAATTTATTAACATAAATCTAAAGAATAAACTTTGTGATTTTGTAATATCTAAAGTGTCATTTTTTGATTCTAAAGGCTTTAATCCGAGTTTTATAATAATAGTTATTGTTTCTTTAATTATTTTAAGAAAAGAAGAAAAAAATAAGTTTTGGATTTTATTGGCTTTTATTATATGCACGGTAGTTGTAGCAAGTACAATAAATACCTTTATAAAAGGATTGGTTGAAAGACCAAGACCTTTAACTGTTTTCGGAGAAGATAATATTAATATTTTTTATGAAATTCTCCATGCAAAATCTTTCCCGTCGGGACATACACAATTTGCTTTTACGGCAATGATGACAATGTTGTTTCTTATTCCTAAATATTGGTATGTTTATTTGATACTTGCTTTTGCAACGGGATTTGAGAGAATTTATGCAGGATGCCACTTTCCGTTGGATGTGTGCTGCGGTGCACTTGAAGGGATAATAATATCTTATATAATGGTAAAATTATTTAAGAAATTCTACAAATTTTAAAAAAATTGCGGTGCAATTTTTTAGCTTAATAAAAAAAACAGGAAGAATTTATTCTTCCTGTTTTTATTTATACATTGTACATTAAATTACACATTGTTGCTCTATATGCTCTTTAAATGTCTTATATCTTTACCATGCACCATAAATATTACATCTTCTGCAATATTTGTTGCATGATCTCCTAATCTTTCAAGACTTTTGGCTATGAACATTAAATCTATTGCTCTTATAAGTGTTGTTTGATCAGACGTATTTGTCATAAAAGCCAATAAATCTTTTATTATTATTCTTTTTAACTCATCAACTTCATCGTCTTTAGATAATACCGTATCTGCAAGATCAGGATCGTTTAAATTAAAAGCCTGTATACTGTCTCTAACCATAGCAATTACCGCAGTTGCCATTTTTGGAATATCTATTAACGGTTTTAAGTCGGGATATTTTAAAAGTTCTTCCCCTATTTCACAAATATTTACAGCTTCATCACCCATTCTTTCCAAGTCACTGTTAATTCTCATTGCAGACGTTATAAATCTTAAATCGGTTCCCACAGGTTGGTTTAAAGCGATAAGTTTTAAACATGTATCGTCGACAACTATTTCCGTAAGATTGGCTTCTCTTTCTCTGTTAAAAACTTCTTTAGACAGAGATTCATCTCTCTTTACTATCATATCTACGGAAAACTTTATCATTTGCTGAACTATTTCAGCCATATCAACAAGTCTTTTTTTTAAGTCGTTCATTTCTAAATCAAAATGTCTCATATAACCTCCCTAAAAATATTCCATGTTTTCTTCAAATCTTCCAAATTAACCGAATCTTCCCGAAACATAATCATCCGTTTCTTTTTTAGACGGATTAGTAAATATTATAGATGTTTCGTCGAATTCTATTAAATTACCCATA
>JAEEGL011359407.1_pt1 | contig 20475 bp, 18 predicted proteins | sample 9134231 | NCBI WGS metagenome assembly JAEEGL01 (sample SAMN16246548, study PRJNA631951) | gut metagenome | biome: gut microbiome; feature: rumen; material: fiber-attached | host: Bos | place: Iran: Karaj | collected 2018-10
AGAAGCATCTAAACGTGTTCTTGGAAAAAGGCCATTTCGGGTTCAGTTAATTTGCGGAATGATTCTTCATCAAGGAAGAATTGCTGAAATGAAAACCGGTGAAGGAAAAACGTTATCTGCAACCTTCCCTGCTTATTTAAATGCTATAACCGGAAAAGGCGTCCATATTGTAACAGTAAATGAATATCTTGCAAAAATAGGCGCAGAAGAAATGGGCCGTATATACTCTTTTCTTGGATTGACAACCGGATTAATATTACAAAATCAATCAAAAGAAGAAAAGAAAAAAGCGTATGATTGTGATATAACGTATGGAACCAATAACGAGTTTGGTTTTGATTATTTACGTGATAATATGGCCGTTTACAAAGAAGGTATTGTTCAACGCGGACATCATTTTGCAATAATAGACGAAGTTGACTCTATTTTGATTGACGAAGCTAGAACACCGCTTATTATATCAGGAGAAGGCGAAAAGTCAACTGATATTTATATTAACGCTGATAAGTTTGTTTCTAGATTAAAACAATTCAGAATCAAGGAAATTGATGATAAGTCAAGTACGGATTTTGTTGAAGCTGATCCCAATGCTGATTACATCGTTGATGAAAAGAAACGAACTGCCGTTTTAACTGCTAACGGTATAGATAAATTTGAAAAATATTTTAACGTTGATAATTATGCAGATCCTGATAATTCAGAAATTGTTCATTGTGTTAATCAATCTTTATACGCTCACGGTGTTCTTAAAAAAGACGTAGATTACGTTATTAAAGATAATCAGATTTTAATAGTCGATAGTTTCACAGGGCGTATTATGCCGGGAAGAAGATGGTCTAACGGTGTACATCAGGCTGTTGAAGCTAAAGAACACGTCGTTATCAATAAAGAAAATAAAACTTTAGCAACTATTACATTCCAAAACTATTTTAGAATGTATAAAAAACTATCCGGAATGACCGGAACTGCTGTTACAGAAGAAGATGAATTTAAAGAAATTTATTATCTTGACGTTGTTGAAATTCCAACTAATAAACCTATGATCAGAATAGATCATCCCGATTCTGTTTATAAAACTGCTAAAGGAAAATATGATGCTATTGTTGAAAAAGTATTAGATTGCAAAAAGAAAGGTCAACCGGTTCTTATAGGTACAGTATCTGTAGAAAAATCTGAATTCTTATCTAAAAAACTTGCTTTAAATGGAATTAAACATACTGTTTTAAATGCTAAGTATCATGAAAAAGAAGCAGAAATTGTTGCAATGGCAGGAAAACTCGGTACAGTAACAATTGCTACCAACATGGCAGGTAGAGGTACGGATATTATGCTGGGAGGTAATCCTGAATTCTTAGCAAAGCAGGAAATGAAGTCTTTGGGCTATGATGATGAAATTATCGGTGACGCTGCCGGATCTTCATATACCGAAAACCAGCAGATAATCGATGCAAGAGGAGTTTTTAAAAATTTATTTAATAAATACAAAGAACAAATTCAACCTGAATATGAGGCGGTTTGTAAAGCGGGCGGTTTATTTATTATTGGAACTGAAAGACATGAATCCCGTAGAATAGATAATCAGTTAAGAGGACGTTCAGGACGTCAGGGAGATCCCGGTGAGTCTAAATTTTATTTATCTCTTGAAGATGATTTATTAAGACTGTTTGGCAGCGAAAGAATTATTGGCCTTGTTGACAGATTAGGATTGCCTGATAATCAGCCTATTGACGCAAAAATATTATCAAATACAATTGAAAATGCTCAGAAACGTCTTGAAGATCAAAACTTCAACAGAAGGAAAAACGTTTTGTCATATGATGACGTTATGAATCAGCAAAGAAACGTTATTTATAATGAGAGAAATCAGGTTTTGGATTGTCAGAACATTAAAGATAAGATATTAACTATGATTTCTAATACGATAAATATTGTCGTCGATGAATACTGCCCTGCTGATAATAAAGAAGAATGGTCTCTTGATTCTTTAAGAAATTATTTTTTGGGATATTTATGTTCTCCTGATGATTTTAAATATGATAATATTCCTGATGAATTGACAATTGATTATATTAAAGAATATCTTAACTCCAAGGCGTTAGAGATATATTCTGATAAAGAAAAAGAATTCGGAGAAGCTTTCAGAGAAATTGAAAGAATTGTTCTTCTTAGAAATGTTGATACGTATTGGACAGAACATATAGACGTAATGGATGATCTGAAAGAGTCAATTGGTCTTTCAAGCTATGCACAAAAAGATCCATTGAATCAATATAGAATTGCAAGTGCGGATTTGTTTGATGAAATGATTAATAATATCCAGCAGTCTACTGCTAGAATGATTTTATCTGTAAAGAAATCCAATGACAATATGAGCAGAAAAGAAGTTAATCACGTTAAATCATATAATAATGAACAAAGACCTGTAATTAATAACTCAAAGATAAAAAAAGTTGGGCCAAACGATTTGTGCCCGTGTGGAAGCGGCAAAAAATATAAAAAATGCCATGGTATTATTAACGAAGGATAAATATGGGATTTGGAATTTTATTATTTGGTTATTTAATGCTTTTTACAGTGGGACCTCAAATTAATGAAACTTTAAACGTTGGATTTGATTTTTTTCCTGATATTTTAGGATGTATATTATTTTATATAGCATTAAAAAAACTATCTCCATATTCTAAAAAATTCTTTATTTCTAAATATATAGTTCTTACTATGTCCGTTCCTTCAATACTCACTTTATTTTCTCAAGTGATGATTTTTTTCAAGAACAAGCCATATTTTTACTATAATATTTATGAAACAGCCGAATATATAAAATATCCTATTCAATTTGTTTTTCATGTTTTTCTGTTTCTTGGAATTATTGAGCTTTCTAAAGACGTCGGTATCAAGTCTATAGTTTTACGGTCAATTATCTCGTTAATTATTTCTTCTTTTTATTATGTTGCCGGAATGTATTTGATTTTTACACAGAATGTAATTTCTTCGAATCAAATATATAATATTATCGGCTTTATATTTCAACTGTTATTCTATATTATGATGTTCTGGAATATGTTTCTTATCTTTTCGTGTTATAGAAATATAATATATGAAGAAGATGACGTTGGAAACATTGACACCAAATCGTTTTATAATATATTTAAAAGGAAAAATAAATGAAAAAAAAGTTAATAATTATTGGATTGTTGTTTTTCATAGATCCGTTATTTTCTGTTTTTGACGTTTTACCTAATTTAATCGGTATAATATTATTATTTTTTGCTTTACGTAATTTTTATTATTTAAACAGTGAAGCAGACAACGCAAAAAAATATTTTCTAAGATTGATTATTATTAATGCCGTTAAATTAATTTTGTCAGTTGTTCTAATTTTCTCAAATGCTGACGGAATTTGGAGGTTGATGATATCTTCGGCTTACGTAATATTCAATATTTATTATTCTGTTTTATTTATTAATCATTTATTTACATCATTTGATTATGATTTTGAAAATACAGGATTATATATTAAAAAAACAAAAGTATTATCGTATTTCTTTATTATTATTAATTCCGTTTTTTCAATTCTTCCTGAGTTAACGTCTTTAAGTTCAAATCAATTCGGTGTAGTAGATATTTCTCCTGTAAGAAGTAAATACGGATATATTTATTTTCTCATTTTCATTTATTTAATTATTTTTATTTTCAATATTTATTTTTATTTTCAAATATTAAAAACTTTAAAAAAAGAATCTGTCGTTTCATATTTTAATAAAGCCGATAATTTATATATAGAATTTAATAAAAGTCATAATGATATTTTAAAAACAAAAAAGCTGCTGGGGCTACTGTCTGCAATTCCGTTCGCATCATTTTCCTTTTATTCCTTGATCTGCGATGGATTTGATATTATACCTAACTTCATTCCTGTTATTTTTGCTTTTATTTTTACATTTTTATTACTTAAAATTTTAAATATTAATTTAAAAATAATTATAGTAAATATTATCCATACTATTATTGCGTTATTATATTCAATATCAATTTGTTTATTCAATTTAACCTATTTTTCTGAATATTATAATGAATCAGAAGAAGGACTGATGTGGGGATATAGTTCAGTATTGAATCTATATTTAGGAAAATCATTCCCGATAATCAGATGGTGGTCTATCTCGTTGGTATTGATGATTATCAATTCAATAATGTATATTATTACTGTAATTGTGTTCATTAAAATTATAAAGCAAAATGATTTTATTAAATCTTTTTATGGTTTAATCAAATCATTTAAATCAAAATTAGTATTTTGTTTTATCATTTATTCTGTAATGATTATTTCTGATATTTTGTATTATATATTGTTGCCTTATTTCCCTTCATATTGGATTATTGACGTCATATTAAAAACCATTTTTGTAATATTTACGTTTTATGTTTTCGGAATTATTAAATCTGAAATATTAAATAATAATAACCTAAATCTTTATTCTATGGAGACTCAAAATGAATATTGAGCTTTTAAAAGAAAGCGTTTCTGAATGCAAAAAATGTAAATTATGTGAGACCAGAACCAATATTGTATTCGGAACAGGAAATATAAATTCTAAAATTGTTTTTGTAGGAGAAGCACCGGGAGAAAGTGAAGATAAAACAGGAATTCCTTTTGTAGGTAGAGCCGGAAAACTTCTTGATAAATATCTTTATGCAGTCAATATACCGAGAGATGACATCTATATTTGTAACATTTTAAAATGCAGACCGCCTCAGAACAGAGATCCGGAACCGTTAGAAGAAGAAATGTGTATTGGTTATTTAAGAGATCAAATAAAAATAATTAATCCTGAATATATTGTATGTCTTGGAAGGATTTCTGCATCTAAATTAATACATGAAGATTTTAAAATAACTAAAGAACACGGCATATGGTTTCAAAAGAAGCAATTTAAAATGATGGCAGTATATCATCCTTCTTTTTTACTTAGGGCCAGTTTGAAATTCAAGGAAGAAATGCTTGCTGATTTTCACAAAATTGAAGAGAAATACAAATTATTTAAATAAATAGAATTCCGGATAAACAGTAATTATTTACTGTTTATCCGGATGCTTTTTATAGAATTGATAAAAATTGCATTTAATCATTCCATTATATATCTTTCTTATTTTATCAGCTCGTTGACCGTAATATTTTTCAAATGTTTCATTTGAAGTCAGTACATAAATCTGCCAGTTATCAAGTTTTCTGAATGTCTCTCCCATTTTTTTGTACAATTGAAGCGTTTCTTTTACGGTAGACATTCGTTCACCGTAAGGAGGATTGCAGATAACTGTCCCTTTTTTCCCTTCTGTTTTCACTTCAGACAAATCCATTTTAAATAATGATATATAATCAGATACTCCTGCTCTTTTAATATTATTTTTAGCAATTCTTAATGATTTTTCATCTATGTCAGAAGAATAAATAAGGTGAGTTATATTATTTATAATAACGTCTTTAGCTTCTTCTCTTGCCTGCCTCCATACAAAAGAATCCGGAAAGCATAAATCCTCGGAAATAAAGGATCTTTTTGACCCTGGAGCTATATTCTGAAAAATCATTGATGCTTCGATAGGAATCGTGCCGCTTCCGCACATAGGATCCCAATAAAGGATATCATCTTTAGGTTTAGAGAGATATATTAGAGCAGAAGCAATTGTTTCTCTTAAGGGAGCGTCATTTGATTGAATTCTGTATCCCCTTTTATGAAGCGCAGTTCCGGAGATGTCAATCATAAGAGAAGCTTTATTTTTTAAAATAAAAAATTCAATTGAAAATCTTTTATTAACTGCAGGTAAAATACTTACAGAATAAGATTTTTTAAGATTTTCTGCGATTGCCTTTTGAATAACTGATTGAAGTGATGGAATAGATTTAAGCTCGCTGTTAATTGAATGCCCGCTGACAGGAAATGAATCATTTTTACCGATAAAATCAGACCATGGCATTTTTAAGACATTTTGATACAGTTCTTCAAAAGAAAAAGCATCAGTAGTACCAATCTCAATATATAGCCTTTCTGCTGTTCTTAACCAAATATTACAGCGAGATACAGCACTTTCGTCACCTGCAAATTTTATTCTTCCGTCGATAGTTTCGATTCTTTTATAGCCAAGTTTGTCTATTTCTTCGCCCAAAACTTTTTCTATGCCAAACAAGCATGTTGCAACATATGTATAAATCATTTCATTGAATTATATCTGATAAGATCATAAAGATACGGGTATCTGTTCTTGTCTGTCAGATTAATATATTTATTGATATCATTTAATTTGATAATTTTATAATCGCTGACTTCATCAATTTGAATTATAATATCGTTGATATTAAAATCGTAATTAACTAACCAAATATCGCATATAGCGTTAGCACCTTTAGGAAATTCGCGTATATATCTTTTAAATAACTTCATCTTTTTGATTGGAATAAAAAGCCCAAGTTCTTCCCTTACTTCTCTTACAGCAGCTTCTTTAGAAGATTCTCCTGACTTAACACATCCTCCGGTGCATTCCCAAGATCCTTCAAACGATTTTCCCTTTTGTCTTTTTGTTATTATGGTTTCTTTGTTACTGTTTATAATCCATATATAAACAACTAAATGATACTCATCTTTTAATAAATTAAATGATCCTCTTTCAGAATATTTGTTTTTTATTTTGTTTCCGTGGTTGTCATAGACATCCCATTTTTCAATTTCAGTGTTCATAATTAATTATTAATATTAACTGTAATAGAGTTATACGTATCATATCTGACCATACCGGGAAAAGAATCCGGTATTTTTTTTATGTTTTTTACTCTTGTGTAAACAACCTCAACTTTATTATTATTTCTCAATGAAGAATGCTCCGCAGCGATATTTGCTGCATATTCTATATCTTTGTCGTATATATAATTATTATTAGAAATAATAATAACGTGAGATCCCGGAGCATCTTTTACGTGGAACCATAAGTCGTTTTTCGAAGCTTCTTTAAAGGTTATTCGTTCATTTTGAATATTATTTTTTCCACATAAAACAGTATAACCGGATGGAGAAAGATATCGCAAGGGTTTATTATTTAACGTTTGATTTTTATTTATCTTATGGGCAGATAAAAATCCGGTTTCATACAATTCTTTTTTTATAGAATCAATATCATTTATTCCATTTGATCGTTTCAGATGGTCAATAACTGAATTAATATATTTTAATTCAGTTTCAGTTTTTTCAATTTGTTCTAATATGTATGATTCTGATTTTTTTAATTTTGAATATTTTTTATAATATTTTTGTATATTATCAGAAGGAGATAATAAAGGATCAAGATCGATTTCAATAAGATTGCTATCCTCATAGTAATTAATTACTGAAATTGATCTCATACCTTTTTTGATATTATATAAATTAGAAAGTAACAGATCAGCTTTTAATTTATAATCTTCTTTTGAATATGAGGTATTCAGATTTTCATTTAATAATGATAATTTCTTGTTGAGCTTATTTAGGATGTTATTTAGCTGTTTATTTAAGTATAAACCTGATTTTACAATAGTTGCATTGTTTTCTTTATCTTTTAAGTAATAATATATTAATTTAGAAAAAGAAGGATATTTGATCAAGGAAAAATCTTCAGATAATTTATTTAAATCAAAACAAAAAACCGTATTTGATTTATTATTTAATAAACACGGCACAAATTTATTGTTTTTTATTGAATCAACAATAAAAATACTTCTTCTGATACATTCGTCCAATCCACAGTTTGATAAAATAATATCAGATATATTTTTACCGATACCGTTAAATGAATCTGACAAGAAGTAATTATAAGGTTCAGGATAATTTTTCAGTAAATTCTTTATGTCATCTTCTGACGAGTTATGAAAAGACTTTTTATTACTCTGTTTTGGAGCAGTATATATAATTCCCGGTAAAATAGGTCTGACTTCCGACTCTGAAAAAGACACTTGTTTTAAAACTGATAAAACGATATCATCTTCATCGGTTAATATAATATTATTATATTTCCCCATTGTTTCAAAATACAGATTTTTTACAGACTTAAATCCAAGATCATTAAAGCCGGTAAAAGAAAATTTAATTATACGATCAAATAGTATTTGCGTAATATCCGTAAATCTATATCCATTCAAATGTTTTCTTAAGGATATGCAAAACTGAAATGGTGTTTGTGGATTTTCAAAACTATCTTCAGTGATATATGCCATTGAATAAGAAGAAGAGCAATCTATCAATAATTTATAATTATTGTTTTCTTTTCTTATAAAAAAGACAACCGTATATTTATCGGGTTGAAGTATTTTATCTATTCTTCCGCCGTTTAATAATTCGTTTAATTCCTTAGATATTGCGGCTACAATACAAGCGTCAAAAGCCATATTTATTCCATTCTATTTATATGCAGTATAGGCATAAAATCTTCCAATTTTATCAAAACCTGCTGTTTTAGCTAAATTGTTTGACTTAACGTTATATCTGCTGCAGTTATAATAAATCTCAGTTGAAGAATCAGATAGAAGCAATCGAGCAAGATTTACAACGTTTGATACAGCATATCCGTTGTGTCTGTATTTAATATTTGTTTCAACAGTTATTTCATAACTATTACTTGATAACATATTTTCATTAACTGAAGCAATAGAAACAATTTTACCGCTAATTTCAGTAACAGAATAAGGATAACCATTATCTATTAAAGATTTAAAAGAATCAGAAATCAGAAAATCTGATTTTTTAGATATTTTTAATTTACTTGACGGTAATATTCTGGATAAATTTAATTTTTTTAAAGAATTTACACTGAAAATATTATACCAGTTATATTTTCCAACGCATTCTCTGTAATATCCTTTTTCTGTTACAATGGGATATAATATGTTATCTAATTCATCAATAAAGTCTTTTGAAAAAAAATTATTATAAGTAGTAATATTTTTTAAAGAATCATATACGTTATCGTATATCTCAAAAGATAAAACGCCTTTATTTTCTACAATAAAAAAAGGAATATACGTACTACTGTCTGAAGAAACTTCTTTTTCAATTTTGATCATTTTTGTTTTTAATAAGGCAATAAATAATAAATAAAATGAATTCGACAACAATCAACACAGATAATATCAGAACTGAAATTTTAGTAAATTCATTATTCATAACAGCCATTGCTCTGTTGAATCTGTCAAAAATAAAACAAGTAATCAAAAATAAAGAAAAAACAAAACATATATTAGGAATAATATATTTAATTAAATATAATAAAAACTTCATATTTACTGTTCAAATTCTCCTACACAAACAATATCATAAATATCACGTGCGTTGCCCTGAGATAATCTTTTAAGATTTTGTCTTATAATAACGTTATCAAACCATGCATAAGTGCTGTCGCCACCATCAAGATTATATGCCCTCTTGCATCCTTTTTTTGAAATGATATCTGCAACTTCATAAATAGTTAATCCGTCCGAATAATCTGTTCTACCATCGACTATCATAAAACTGTAGTGACCTGGCTCATAATATCCAATAACAGATCTGGGGTGACGTTGACTAACAACGTTATGATCATAACTTTGATTAGAATAATAACTATATGGATTTCCGACTGAATCTAAAAGTGCGGGGCCAAAGTCCCATATTTGATATGGATTTTTTTCAATAATAGAATTATAATTGAAATCTTCAGGCAAATATGTTTCAAACGTTCCATCATAATATAATACTCCGATATCACTAAGAATAACTTGATTATCCGATGGAACACGTAAAACACCACCGTTTCTTTCGGAAACCATACAATGATTTGTATTTCCCCAGTAATCTCCGTTAATTGCAGCTATAGGAATAACTTTTGAGTATTGCTGCTGAGCAACAAGGTTATAAAATTCTGTTCTTTCTCCTGAATATTTACAGTATATGTTATTTATATCTCTAATATAGAAATCATAATAATAATAAAGCAACGGATGAGGGTTACCGCTTTTTAATGATTGATATTGATATTCATATTTATATAAAGCAAGGAAAACGGAATTACTTTGATATATTCCAATTAGTTCGCTATTGTCATCTTTTAATAATACTCTACTTATATCTTTCTCTGATAAAAACTTTTCTATAGATTCAGTGTCATTTGCTATGGTAGTTTTTTCAGAAAATAAATAATAGAATTTATCATAAAATAATCCTTTATTTTCTGTCTTTATTATTTCTGTATTTGGATTATTTATAGTTGATAAAACAGGAACTTTGGATATATTCAATTGATTTTTATAAATATGTAAATAACCGAATATTAAAGTTAAGAGTAAATAGGATATTATATCAATTATTATCAGGAACGCTATTATTTTTTTTATGCTTTTTTTCATAATTAAAAATAGATTTGTATATTTTTGCTGAATCCTTAAATACTCTGAAATGTGAAGAAGGGTTACCCTTTTCATATATCGTCTGAATAGGGACTTCAGTAAAGTTGATTTTGTTAATTGCTGCATCAAGAAGAACGTTCATCTCATATTCGTAACGATCACCTTCAATATTAATTAACCAATCAAGAAGATCACACGAGAAGCCTCTTAATCCGGTTTGAGTATCAGAACAATATACACCGGTTGCTTTTTTAAAAACAAATTTTGTAATGTTGTTTCCAAATTTTGATTTAAACGGAATCTTGCCGATAAATTTTCTGACTCCTAAAACAAATTTACTATTATTGTTAAGTTCATTAACAATTAATTTAATATCTTCCGGCTTATGTTGACCGTCAGCATCAGCAGTAATTACATAATCAAAAAATGATTTATTTTTTATTAATTCCAGACCTGTTTTTAACGCATACCCTTTTCCATGATTAGTTTCATAACCGTGTACTTCGGCGTATTGTTTAGCTTCTTTGAAAACACTGTCAAAGTCAGGCCCGCTTCCGTCGTTAACAACTAGTATTTTGTAACTTTTTTGAAGTTCACTCAGCAATTCTATTAGTTTATAATCCGGTTTATATGCCGGAATAAGGATGATAGTATTTATAATAATTCCTCCGGGTTAAATAAGTAAAGAAGTAATCAGATTGCCAAATTCAGTTGGGGTATTGATTGGTATGTTTTCATATATACTTGCTTGATAATACAACATTTTAACAACATCGGATAATTTTTCTTTATCTGTATTAAATAGTTCTACAATTTTATTGTAAATAGGATGGTTATAATTGATTTCAAGAACAAGATCTGCTTTAAGTCTGTCATTGTTGTTAGGCATACTCCTGAGAACCTTTTCCATTTCAATTGATATTTCTCCTTCACTCGATAAACACGAAGGCATCTCTGATAATTGTAAAGTAAACCTAACTTCTTTAACTTTATCACCTAAAGATTCTTTTAGATATTTAATAAGTTCAGTATTATCATCGTTTATCTTTTTTATCTCATCTTTTTCATCTTCAGTAAGTAAATTGAAATCAGAGGTCCCGATATTAACAAATGATAAATCTTTATACTTTCCTAAAGTCTTGATAGCAAATTCGTCAACGTCGTCAGTAAAATATAATACTTCATATCCCTTTTCTTTTACTGTTTTCAACTGAGGTAACGATTGAATTTTATCAATAGACTCTCCACAAGCATAATAGATTGAATTTTGAGACTCTTTTTTTCTTGAAATATACTGATCCAGATCAGTATATTCATCGCTATTTGTTGATTTGAAAATTAAAAGATCTGACAATAAATCTTTATGCATTCCATAATCTGAATATACACCGTATTTAATTTGATTACCAAAAACTTCAAAAAATTTAATGTAGTCTTCTGGTGTATTCTGATGCATTTTAAGCAATTCTGATTTTATTTTTTTCTCAATATTCTTGGCTATATTCTTGAGTTGTTTATCATGCTGCAGTACTTCTCTGCTTATATTGAGTGTAAAATCATCGCTGTCAATAAGTCCGGTAACAAAACTGAAATAATCGGGCAAAATATCCGGACATTTATCCATTATAAGAACACCGTTAGAGTATAACTGTAATCCTTTTTGGAAGTTCTTCGAGTAGTAATCATACGGCGCATGAGAAGGAACAAATAATAGTGCATAATAATTTACAGTTCCTTCGGTTTTGGTTTTTATGGTTTTTAAAGGATTTTCAAAGTCGAAGAATTTTTCCTTATAAAAGTTGTTGATTTCTTCAGTATCTGTTTCTTCATCTGATTTTTTCCAAATAGGAATCATAGAGTTGATAACAGAATCTTCAATTACGTCTTCAAATTCATCTTCTTTGTCTTTTTTGGGTTTTGATACAGTTTTTTTAAGAATAATAGGATATCTGATATAATCAGAATATTTCTTAATAAGTGATTCCAGTTTATAATCCTGTAAAAACTCATCATAATTATAATTATCGCTATTTTCTTTAATATGTAATATTATTTGAGTTCCGTAATTATCATAGTCTGATTTTTCAATTGTGTAACCGTCTGTTCCGGAAGATTCCCATTCATATGAAACATCTGAACCATATTGTTTGGTTTTAACAGTTACTTTATCTGCAACCATAAAAGAAGAATAGAAACCTACGCCAAATTGACCTATAATATTGATATCATCAGAATCGATTGATTTTTTAAAATCTGAAGAACCGCTGTGTGCAATTGTTCCTAAGTTCTTTTCAAGTTCTTCTTCAGACATTCCGCATCCGTTATCTTGAACTGTAAGAGTTCTTGCGTCCTTATCAGCATATATTTTGATAAAGAAATCATCACGATTCATGCCGATATTTCCGTCGGAAAGAGATTTGTAATAAATCTTATCAATGGCATCGCTGGCATTGGATATCAATTCTCTTAAAAATATTTCGTTGTGCGTATAAATAGAATTAATCATTAAATCAAGAATTTTTTTAGATTCTGTTTGGAATTGTTTCTTTTCCATTTTAATCACCTCTTGTTAATAATAAATCTTTAATAAACTCTTGAAAATTGTCTAATAAAATTAAATTACAGTCATTTCATAAGCTTCAAAAACATCGCCTTCTTTGATGTCGTTGAATCTTTCAAGTGTAATACCACATTCATAACCGGTTGCTACTTCTCTGACATCGTCTTTAAATCTTCTTAAAGATGAGATCTTATCTTCAAAAATAACGATACCGTCTCTTAATACTCTTATCAGAGAATTTCTGGTTACTTTGCCGTCTTTAATATATGACCCAGCTACTGTTCCGACTGAGGAAATATGAATAGTTTGTCTGACTTCTGCGTGTCCAAGAATACTTTCTTTATATTTTGGAGCGAGCATTCCTTTCATAGCAGCTTCAATTTCATCTATACATTCATAAATGATTCTATATGTTCTGATATCTATTTTTTGTCTTTCAGCCAGATCAAGTGCATTTTTATCGGGTCTGACGTTAAATCCAACTATAATAGCATTTGATGCTGTTGCAAGCATAACGTCACCTTCGTTTATACCTCCGACAGCGTCATGTATTACATTTACTTTGACTTCATCATTTGAAAGTTTGATCAATGAAGATCTAACTGCCTCTGCAGATCCTGCTACGTCTGCTTTTATTATTATATTCAGAGATTTAACGCCGCTGGAAATCTGATTGAATAAATCGTCAAGAGATACTTTATTATTTTGATTAAATTCATCTTGCTTGATTTTATTCTTTCTTTGTTCGCATAATTCACGTGCAAGTTTTTCGTCTTTAACGACAGCAAAAGAGTCTCCTGATTCAGGAACTTCTGACAGACCTGTAATTTCAACAGGAATTGAAGGACCGGCTTTTTTTATCTGATTTCCTTTATCGTCGATCATTGCTCTGACTTTACCTACAGAAGTACCTGCAATAACAACGTCTCCAATATTCAATGTGCCGTTTTGAACCAGTAAAGTAGCTACTGGCCCCCTGCCCTTGTCTAATTTTGATTCTATAACTAATCCTTTGGCCATTTTATTTGGGTTAGCAACGAGCCCTTTCATTTCAGCTACCAACAGTATATTTTCAAGTAAGTCGTCGATACCAAAACCGGTCAAAGCAGATACGGGAACACATATAACGTCGCCGCCCCATTCTTCTGGAATAAGGTCATATTTTGTTAAAGCTTGTTTTACAGCATCAGGATTTGCTCCCTGTTTATCCATTTTATTAATAGCAACTATTATGTCGACTCCTGCAGACTTGGCATGATTTATTGCTTCAATAGTCTGAGGCATAATTCCATCGTCAGCGGCAACAACAAGAATTGCTATATCGGTTGCCATAGCACCTCTTGCTCTCATAGCAGTAAAGGCTTCATGACCTGGTGTGTCAAGGAAAGTAATATCTTTTCCTTTAACTTTAACTGTATATGCGCCGATAGCTTGGGTTATTCCTCCTGCTTCACCTGCAGTTACGTTTGTGTTTCTGATTTTATCGAGAATAGACGTTTTTCCATGGTCAACGTGTCCCATAACGCAAACAACGGGAGGTCTGGAAACTATATCTTCTTCGTTATCTTTTTCTTCTGTAAAGAGTTTATCTTCAATTGTTACAACTATTTCTTTTTTGACGTTTGCCCCAAATTCAGTAGAAACGTACTCTGCAGTATCATAATCTATAATCTGATTAACGTTTGCCATTATACCGAGAGTAATTAATTTTTTAACTACTTCAGCTGATGTAACTTTTAATCTGGACGCAAGTTCTCCTACAGTAATTTCATCAGGAATTGTAACAGTCAACTGCTGCTTAACAACAACCGGGGCGTTATTTTTCTTTTTATCAATACCGGTTTTATTGTTTACGGGTTTATTTGAGAACGTATTTTTGTTTTGCTTTTTGAATTTTTGTTTATTTGAATTATCAAATGATTTGCCTTGATTTTCTGCGAGATTATCAAGTTTTTCGTCATATTTAGATAAATCCACGGACGTCCCTCTTGTATCGATAACCTTGTTATTTGTTCCGGTATAAGAGTTTGTCTCAGAAGTCTTTGTGAAAGTAGATTCAACGTTTGTTTTCTTTTGAAATCCGCTGAACACGTTGTTCCTGTTGTCTCTTTTTTCTTTATTATTTTGAGCCTTATTATCTTTTTTTGTTTTGTCGTTCTGAATTGGAGATACATTTTCAAAACGGTTGGTTTTAACTTCTTCTTTTTTATTTCCTGTAATTCTATTGGATGATGATTTATTATTGTTATTATTTTGAACTGTAGATGAATTCTTTTCTTTATTTTCTGTTTCAACAATTGAAGAATCAGTTTTGGCATCATTCTTATTAGAAGATTTTTCCGCTTTATCTTCAACTTTTTTAGTATCAACAGTTATAGGAGTTTCTTCTTTAATTGGTTCCTCAATATATGTTTTTCTGTTAAGATAATCATCAAATCCTACAATCTGATTTAATAACGTTAATTGTTCAAAGACATATGATAATTCGTCAATCTCAAGAGAACCAGACGCATTTTTGTTATATCCGGCCTGGTTTAAAATATTTATTATCTCTTTAGATTTTATATCAATATCTTTGCTTAATGCTGATATTTTAATTTTAGTATTTGTAATCATTTATTATCATCCTCCAAACTGATATTCAGATTATTTTCTGACGCGTTAAAACTATTATTAAGTAAAATACATATGTTTTCATCGTTTATGCTGACAGTTGTAACGTCAGAATTTTTTCCGATAGAATGAGCTAATTCGTACCCGGAAACAGGCAATCTGAATAATTTGATTTTATAATATTTACAGGAATTTAAAATCTTTTTTTTAGAATTATCGGAAATATCATTGGAAATATATACTGAAAATGGTTTATTATTTGAACGTATCTGATTTAAAACATTTTCTGTTCCGAATCTCATTTTTCCGGTTTTAAAACATAGACCAATAGTTTTAAAAATATCATTCAAAATTCTTTAATTCTCCTTCTAAAAATAAAATAGATTTTTCAAAATCAATTGAAGGAAAATCTTTTTCTATTTTCTTCGATTTAATTGCTTTTTTTAAACAAGAAAAGTTTTTACAAAGATACGATCCACGACCGTTCTTTTTTCCGGAATAATCAATAGTAATTATTCCGTTTTCTTCAATTAATCTTAGTAGATCATATTTATTAAAAGAACCTTGGCAACCGATGCATTTTCTTAATGGTATTTTTTTGTTTTGTGATTTTACTGACAATTGTAACCTCTGTTATTTTACTTTTATATCAATTTTATAACCTGTTAATTTTGCTGCTAATCTTGCATTTTGCCCTACTTTACCGATTGCAAGTGACAATTGATCTGCGTCAACAAAAACCTGAGCATTCTTTTCTTCATCAATTATTACTTCATTAACGTTTGCGGGTGACAAAGCTCTGGCGATATATTCTTCAGGAATTTCACTGTATTTTATAATGTCAATTCTTTCACCGTTCAATTCATTTACAATGGAATTGATTCTTGTTCCTTTATTGCCTATACAAGCTCCAACAGGATCAACTTCAGGATTTCTTGAATAAACAGACATTTTCGACCTTGATCCCGGATCTCTTGAAACGTTTTGAATTACTACTGTACCGTCCTGAATTTCAGGTACGTCAAGTTCAAACAATCTTTTAATGATGTTCGGATGAATTCTCGAAATATTGATCATAGGACCTTTTAAGTCTTTTTTTACTTCAGAAATAAAAACTTTAATATGACTTCCGACTTTATATACTTCACCGGGAATTTGTTCGCTTTTAGGTAATGTAACGTATCCGTACAATGTTTTAACTACTATGTTTCCTGTTAAAGAATCAACTTTTGCTACTTCTACAGATATTATCTCATCTTTTTTATTTTCGTATTCTTTATAGGCAATACCTCTTTCTGCTTCCCTGATACCTTGTATGATTACTTGTTTTCCCGTTTGAGCAGATAATCTTCTGAACTCTTTTGTTTTCAGTTCAGTTTCTATAATATTGCCTACCTGATATTTTTTTCCACGTTTTTTTATATCATTTACAGATATTTGTGTAATAGGATTTTCAACGGTATCAACGATTTCTTTCTGCTGATACATTCTTATTTCTTTTTTTACTTTATCTATTGATACTCTGGCGTTTGACTCACCTGAATATTCTCTTTTATATGCTGAGAGCAGTGCTGCTTCAACTTTTTCAAGCATATAGTCTTGAGAGATTCCTTTTTCTTTCTCAAGAAGAATTAAAGCATCAAATAAATCGTTTCTGATTGCATCGTTTCCCATTTTTATACCCCTTCACTTCCAAAATCATAATATGTATTTGCTTTAGATATTTCTTTTCGTTCAACAGAAATTAAAATATTGTTATTATCGTCCTTTATAAAGACTGTATCATTTTTATCATCGTAATCAAGAATTCCGATATATTCTTTTAAAGAATTTTTAGCAGTGAACAAACAAATTTTGATTTTTTGGTTTATACACTTTATATAGTGTTCTTTTGTTCTGATATTACGCTCTAGTCCGGGAGAACTGATTTGTAAATAATAAGACTCTTCAATTGGGTCATATTCATCAAGCAAAGAACTAACAACGTTATGAACCGATTCGCATGAATCTATATCTACATTGTTAGCATCATTGTCAATTGTTATGATCAGATATTTGTTCTGACCAATTTTATTAAATTCTATATCCCAGATATTAAATCCCATTTCAAAGATTCTATCGTATATTATTGATTTGACTTTTTCTGTAATTGATTCTTTAACAGGCATTAATAACTCCATAAAAAATATTGAAGAGCGCTCACACACTCTTCAATTTTATATTATATCATAAAAAATAAAAAAAATCAATAGGTTTAAAAATAAAGTAATATTATTTAATAACGAAATTTAAACAAACAGGATAATGATCAGATAAATATATACCGTTATACTCATCGTCCCATATATAACAATCATTTTTATAATTAAAATTAGTCAATATATAATCTATTTTTCCTGATGTGGCTTTTTTACCTTTATAACCATGATAGGTTACTTTTATATTATTGGAAACGTCCGTATACCCAAATTTATTGATGATATCAATAAGATGTTCATCGCATGTTGAGTTGAAATCACCGGTTATTATGGAAGGATAGGATAACGGATTTACTGTAGTTTTTAAAGAATTGCATATTAAAAGTATTCCTTCTTTTCTTGCATTATATCCAACATGGTCCAGATGGGTGTTGCATATATTTAAACATTTATTTTCATTAATATAAAAAAGATCAGTAGATACACAGATACGGGGGCACGAAGACTGATCAACGTATCTTGATCCCGGTATTTCTGGAGTATCAGATAACCAGAATTGATTGTATCTCAGTAATTTAAAACAATCTTTTTTGTAAAAAATAGGATTAGATTCCCCGGAAAAATTTTTTTCTCTTCCTACTCCGCAATAATTATAACTGGTAAGAACAGATTTTAGCCATTCAAGTATTCTGTCGGAAACTTCTTGAAAACATATAATGTCAGGTGACTCTTCATTTATTTTTTTAAAAATATAGGGAGATCTGTTAAAAAAATATTGAATACCGTCACCCATAACGTCCACTCTGATATTGAAAGTTACAATTTTGATGCTCATAAAAAATTTCCTTTCTAGTTAATTACAATAGTATTATTTTTTTCATTTATTGTGATTTGATCAAGAAAAGTGTTAAAATAAGATTCAAATTTAACGCTGTTGCAGTTTTCAAGAATATCTAAAAACTGTACGCTGTCATCTTGTGACAGATAGGCTTTATCAATCAGATCATACTTTTTTATAATGAAAAAGCAATCTTCGTTTTCTTCTAATAAGGTTTCGCCTGCTTTCATATTTACTGCAGCGTTAGTAACCGTCAATGTGTGAAGATTATAATTATTATAAGATATGTAAAAACCATGAGGATATAATTGATTGAAATTTTCATAATTCATTACTGTATCAATATAATAATCAATTGGATCGCTATATCCATCAATATTAATATTATTGCTTACATTGTTAAATATTTCATTTGCTAATTGAATAACTTCCGATTTTTCCTCAACAGTTAAATTTTCAAAAACATAATTGCCGTTGTCATCAACTATTCTTTTACCCGAATCATCTGTTTTATATTTTTTGTTTTTGAAAAGAATAACATATTTTATTCTGGAATAATTGTTTTTATAATAATCATCGATTTCTTGATTTGTTGAAGACATTATCCCGGAAGAACCGAATAAATAATTATAAACTTTAGTATATTTTTGTTCAACCGTTAATATTGATTTCAATTCCCACAAAGATATTCCGTATTCTGATTTTAAATCTTTATTTGCTTGATTTCTATCCCCATATTCCTTTACTATTTCATCTATGGTATTTTGAATACTGTTTTTTTCTTCGTCACTAAGCGATAAATTGTATTTGTCAAACAAATATAGTGAAATCAGATAAAACTTTATTCTCTTCTGAATATCGGAGGTAATGTATTCTCTATACGTAACGTTTTCATAAGCATATGAATTCCAAAAATCATCATTATCATCTACGTCCGAATAATTATCAATGTAATAATCTTTCCATGATTTAAACCAATAATTATACATTTCAGTAGTTATCGAATAATTATCAAATACATAAACTTTATTATTGTTGCACGACGGAAGCAAAATTATTATTATCAATATGAAGATTATTAATGACATTTTTCTTTTCATTATATTCACCTATAAGATTAAGTATAAAATCTAAAGATTTTGCAGAATCCGTAAATGGAATTTTAATTTCATAACTTCCTTCTATTGTTCTTACGAAACCGTTCAGGACTGATAATATTTTATCCCAATAATCGGAATTATATACTTTAGATGTAATACTAAATTGAATATTGTTATATGATAGTTTGTTAATTTTTGAGAATGAGCAAATATATCGTAGTAAAGAAATCTTAATAAGGTTGTACGTTTCATTAGGAATATATCCGTATCTGTCTATAAGTTCATCACAAATATCAGACATATCATTCTCGTTTTTAATCATTGATATTTTCTTGTAAAATTCTATTCGCTGAGAAGGAGATTTTATATATGACTCACTGATATATGCATCAATTAAATAGTCAATCGTACATTCAACGGATTCCTGTTTTAACTCTCCTTTTTCCTCCAGAATAGCCTCATTAAGCAAATGCATATACATTTCATAACCAACGTTATTAACGTGACCGTGCTGGTCTGCGCCAAGTATACTTCCGGCTCCGCGTAATTCAAGATCTTTTATTGCGATTCTGAATCCGGAGCCAAACTCTGTAAAATCTTTTAACGCGTCTAATCTCTTTTCGGCTAATTCGCTTATAGATTTATGATAAGGATATGTTAAATAAGCATATGCTTGTCTGAATGAACGTCCGACTCTTCCTCTAATCTGATGCAATTGAGCAAGACCAAAGCAATCTGCATTCTCAACAATAATAGTATTGGCGTTC
>JAEEGL015697488.1_pt1 | contig 20475 bp, 16 predicted proteins | sample 9134231 | NCBI WGS metagenome assembly JAEEGL01 (sample SAMN16246548, study PRJNA631951) | gut metagenome | biome: gut microbiome; feature: rumen; material: fiber-attached | host: Bos | place: Iran: Karaj | collected 2018-10
TAATAGAAGGTGATAGGCCGATAGGTGTTGTCGCAGCTGTAATCCAGGGTGTACTCCGTATTCTCCCGGAGGCCGCTTACCAGTGCCGTCATACGCTCTACGGGGCACAGGCATTTCATGGTACCGCCGTCGGTCACATAGGCGTGGTAATGGAGGATACCGTCCTGAAGGCTCAGGTCACAAGTAATACCGTTCACCAGGGAGCAGTTCAGGGTAGCATTGGTGCGGGTGATGAGCAGGCCGCCGTCCGTGTATTCCAGAATGAGTTGCGAAGTGACGTAGCTATCGGCCTTGGTCTCCTGATTCCGGCCGCAGCCCGTGTGCTGGAACTCCGCCGTAACCGGACCCTCCGGCTGGTTGTGGCTGCACGCACCCAGGAGCAGGGCGGCAGCAAGAAGGATTAGTCTCCTACTACCCATACCAGAACGTGACGGTCAAAGGTCATGTATTCCAGATCGTACTCTTCCTCATCCTCGTTCTTGTCGATGAAGGTGGCTTCCAGCTCGCCTTCGCCGCGGGGACGGAAGCGCTCGATTTCGATTTGTTCGGCAAAGTCTACGCTGTAGCGGCTGAGCAGTTTGAAGACGGCTTCCTTGGCGCACCAGTAGATGGCCAGTTGCTCGTTGCGCTTTTCGTCTTCCAGGTCATCTATTTCTTCCTCGCTCAGGGCTTTCTTTTCCACGGCGCTGAAATCCCGGTCCAGGGACTCGATATCGATGCCGCAGTCCTGGTCTTCGTGCAGGATAACCGCCACATATTTCTCCGTATGGGTGATGGAGATGTTGGTGGGGTTGTTTTCCAGATAAGGCTTGCCGTTGTCGTGGTGGCTCAGATATACCTTTTCCTCAAAGAGGGTGTTGAGCAGGGCGCGGACGGCCAGGCGCTGTTTGCGCAGGGATTCGCTTTTGATGAAGGAGATTTCCTCCATTTCATCAGTGGGTGTGGCGGCCAGACGGGTGAGTTCCTCTTCCGTTTCGGTTACTTGCCACACGCCGATGGTGGCATCGTTTTCGAGTTTCTTCTTTAAATAAAGTCCCATTAGTAAGGTGTTTGAACGACAATGATGAAGCGCCCGGGGGCCTTGCGGCTTCGGGTTTCTCAGTTTATTTCAGGGTAAAATCGCGACAGAGGGTCGTCTGATCCGACGACCGTTAACTGGTTAGCTATGACCTGACTGGGAGGCTCCATATTAATCGTTACAATTTTGCACCACAAAGATAATTCATTTTTCGCAATTCCAACGAATCTTTGCGCGGAATTTCGTATCTTTGTGGTCCCGAACAAGAAAGAAAACAACTAAATAATAATAGTATCATGAAATTCCTAACTGATGAAAAGCTCCTGATTGTGGGCGCTGCCGGTATGATCGGTTCCAACATGGTCCAGACCGCCTGTATGCTGGGTCTTACCCCCAACATTTGCCTGTACGATATTTTTGAGCCTGGTCTCAAGGGCGTATTGGCCGAAATGGACCACTGCGCATTCCCTGGCGTGAACCTCACCGCCACCATCGACCCTGCCGTCGCCTTCAAGGATGCCAAGTACATCGTATCGGCCGGCGGTGCACCCCGTAAAGAGGGTATGACCCGCGAAGATCTCCTCAAGGGCAACTGCCAGATCGCAGCCGAATTCGGCGATAACATCAAGAAGTACTGCCCGGACGCCAAGTTCGTGGTGGTCATTTTCAACCCGGCCGATGTAACCGCCCTCACCGCCCTCATCCACTCCGGCCTGAAGCCCAGCCAGCTTACTTCCCTGGCCGCCCTGGACAGCACCCGTCTGCAGGAAGCCCTGGCCCAGGAGTTCGGTGTGCAGCAGTGCAAGGTCACCGGCGCCTACACCTACGGTGGTCACGGCGAAGCCATGGCCGTGTTCGCCTCCCAGGTCAAGATCGACGGCAAGCCCCTGGCCGAAATGAACCTGAGCGCAGAGCGCTTCGCTGAAATCAAGCACAACACCATTCAGGGTGGTTCCAACATCATTAAGCTCCGTGGCCGCAGCTCCTTCCAGAGCCCCGCTTACCAGGCCGTGAAGATGATCGAAGCCGCCATGGGCGGCGAGGTCTTCACCTGGCCCGCCGGCACCTATGTGAACGAAGGCAAGTACAAGAACGTGATGATGGCTATGCCCACCACCATCGATGCCACCGGTTGCCACTTCACCACTCCTAAGGGCACGGCCGAAGAAATGGCTGCCCTGGACGCCTCCTATGAGCACCTGGTGAAAATGCGCGATGAGATCGTGACCCTGAACATCGTCCCTCCCGTGGCCGAATGGACCAGGGAGAACACGAATCTCTAATGGATCATCAGGACGCCTAAGGCCAGAGAATAAGGCCCAGGCGGTAGGCGGCGAAGGCGAAGAGCCACGCCACCAGAATGGTATAAAGACACAGGAGAATGGCCCAGCGCCATTTTCCTGTTTCGTTTTTAATGGCTACGAAGGTGGCCACACAGGGGAAGTACAGCAGCACGAACACCATAAAGGCCAGGGCGGCGGCGGTGGAGATATCGGCCTTCAGGGCGGCCTGGAGGGCAGTATCGCCATCGGCGGCCTCCACGGCTCCTTCCTGCGCATAGGTTACGCCCAGGGTGCTGATGGTGAGCTCCTTGGCGCCGATACCGGCCAGCAGGCCCACGTCCATCTTCCAGTTGAAGCCCAGCGGCTCCAGTGCCGGCTCCACGGCCTTTCCCAGGCTGCCGATGTAGGAGTGCTCCTGCTGATAGGCCTCCGTGCTGCCTTCATAGCGCGGGAAATACCCCAGGAACCAGATGGCGATGGAGAACAGCAGGATGGTGGTGGCCATCTTTTCCAGGTACTGCCGTCCTTTCTCCCAGGTGTGCCGGCCGATGGCCTTGGCGGTAGGAATGCGGTACGGCGGCAGCTCCATCACGAAGGGAAGGTCGTCGTCCTTCACGAAGCGGCCCAGGACCAGGGCCGATAAGATGGCCAGCACAATGCCCAGCAGATAGATGCCCAGCAGCGCCGTAGCGGGATGGGCCGGGAAAAAGGCCCCCGCAAACAGCACGAAGATGGGCAGCCGCCCCGCACAGGACATAAACGGGATGATGGCGATGGTGACCAGACGGCTCTTGCGGCTTTCAATGCTGCGCGTGGCCATGATGGCCGGCACATTGCAGCCGAATCCCATCACCATAGGGATGAAACTCTTGCCATGCAGGCCGATCCGGTGCATCAGTTTGTCCACGATGAACGCCGCCCGCGCCATGTACCCGCTGTCTTCCAGGATGGAGATGAAGAAGTACAGGATAAGGATATTGGGCAGGAACACCAGCACGCTGCCCACGCCGGCGATGATGCCGTCCACCACCAGGTCCCTTAGCCAGCCATCGGCCATTAAGGCGCCCACCTTGTCACCCAACCAGCTTACAGCAGCGTCGATCCAGTCCATAGGGTATTGCCCTACGGTGAAGGTTGCCCAGAAAATAAACCACAACAATAAAAGGAAGATAGGGAAGGCGAGCCACTGGTTGGTGACAAGGGCGTCTATTTTATCGGTGAGGGTGCGGCGGGGCCGCTCCTCCTGGTATTTCTCATAGGTTTCGGCCAGGGCGCCCTGGATGAAGGCGTATTTGGCATCCACGATGGCGCTTTCGGCCGATGTGCCCAGCAGCTCCCGGATGCGCGTCTCTTCTTCGGCCCGCGCCTGGCGCAGGACTTCGGCTTCGGGGATATCGGCCACCAGGCGCTCTACGTCCGCGTCCGTTTCCAGATACTTGATGGCCAGATAGCGGGTGGAGTAATGGGACGCCAGGTCTTTGTTGTCGAAGAGGATCATTTGCAGGCGGCGGATACTCTTTTCCAGTTCGGCTCCGTGGTTCACGTGGATGTGGCGGGCCAGCTTGGGATCGGACTGCTCGTAGATCTTGATCACGGTGTCGAAGAGTTCCGGGATGCCCTGGCCGTTGCGGCTCACGGTGGGGCACACAGGCATGCCCAGGAGCCAGCCCAGCTGCTGTGTGTCCAGTTTGTCGCCCTTGTGCTGAAGTTCGTCGTACATGTTCAGGGCCATCACCGTGCGCAGGTTCATGTCGATGAGCTGCGTGGTGAGGTACAGGTTGCGCTCGATGTTGGAGGCGTCCACCACGTTGATCACCACGTCGGGCATGGTCTCCAGCAGGTTCTTCCGCACATAGAGCTCCTCAGGGGAATAGGCCGATAAGGAGTAGGTGCCCGGGAGGTCCACCAGGGTGATGTCGTAATCCTTGTGGTGGAAATGACCCTCCTTGGCATCTACGGTTACGCCGGAATAGTTTCCCACGTGTTCGTGGCTGCCGGAGGCGATGTTGAACAGGGAGGTTTTGCCGCAGTTGGGGTTGCCCACCAGGGCCACGCGGATGTTGTGGTGGCGTTCTTCGGCCACGTGGGCCAGGGCACGGTTCAGGCGCTCCTCTTCGGCCATATCGCCGGGAAGGGCCTGGAGGTGTTCGTCGCTGCGGAGGGCCTCACGGGCTTCTTCTTCCGTCACCACCTCTATCAGGCGGGCTTCCTCCCTGCGCAGGGATACTTTATAGCCGATGATTTCGTATTCGATGGGGTCCCGGAGCGGTGCGTTGAGCACTACCCGCACGGCCTTTCCCTGGATGAAACCCATTTCTATGAGGCGCTTACGGAAACTGCCGTGACCGTGTACACGCACAATCACAGCCTGCTGACCGGTTTGAAGCTCCGATAATACCATCTTGTTTTTGAAGTACCGGTGCAAAGTTACGGCGGGAACGTTTCTCTGTCAATCCCCATTTATTGGTATTCTCGAAAAATAATCCTTAAATTTGCAGGATAATTAGGGAAAAACTAAAAACAAAAGATAAGATGAAAAAAATACTTCTGATTGTCGCTGCCCTGTTTGTGGGTATGCAGGCTCAAGCGCAGCTTGTCGCCGACGGCGGTTATTTTCACGGCTTTGAAAACGGGAACACAACCTATTCCAGTCCTTCCCTGGATGGCCTGTTTCTGGGCGCCCGCTACAATGTGGATCTGGATAACTGGATGGAAGGTCTTTCCTTCGTTCCGGGCCTGAATTTTTCGGCCCTGAGAGGTAAGGTTATGGTGGCCAATATGGTACTGCCCAAAACCACCGTCCGTGAAATTGCCATCAACCTGCCCCTTCACATCAAATACCGGTACGAATTCATGTCCAATTTTGCCGTATACGGCTTTGCCGGCCCCACCTTGCAGCTGGGTCTGCTGAACAACATCGTGGACAAGAACGACAACGCCACCCTTCGGTACAATATGTATAAGGAGAACAAGCTGGGCGCGGCGCCCCGCACCCCGTTCAACCTGTATCTGGGTCTGGGCGCCGGCGTGGAAGTGTCAGAGCGTATCCAGGTAAATGTGGGCTTCGACTTCGGCCTGCTGAATCTCACCACGGGTCAGAATTACAAGCTTCATCGCAACGTCCTCAAAATTGGTATAGGTTATATTTTCTAATCAACAATGAAAAAATTATTTGTAAGCTTTTTTGCAGCATCCCTGATGCTGCTGGGCACCCAGGCCTTCGCACAGGTCGTTCCGGGTGCCGGTTATCTGCACGTTATTGAGAACAGCAAGAACATTAAGAGCGGCGAGTCCACCGGAGACGCCTTCCACACGAACGGCTTCTACCTGGGCGCCAGCTATAAGATCCGTCTGGGTGATTATTTCGGCGTAGCTCCCGGTTTCTATGTAGACATGCTCTTCAAGAACGTAAATAAGGACAATGGTGCCACCATCGCCGGTATTCCTATCGGTGGTTCTGCTTCTTATAACTACACGGAAGTTGCCCTCAACATTCCGGTAAACTTCTCCTTCAAGTATGAGTTCACGGACAATGCCGCTTTCGTTGTATTCGCAGGTCCCACCTTCCAGTATGGTGTGATGGCCCGTTCCACCTTCCACGGCGCCGTTAGCATCGGCGGTATCCACTATTCTGATGGTCAAGCCTACAACCACTACGGCAAAGACGGAGACAGCAATCCCTTCAACATTCTGCTGGGTGGCGGCCTTGGCATCCAGATTGGAGACATCCAGTTCATTGCCGGCTACGACCATACCCTGCTGAACTGCTCCAGGAGCGACACCGGTTACTACACCGGCGCCCACGTGATCAAGGCTGGTATCAACTTCGCTTTCTAGCGCCGGGAGAATTCGCAGCCACAGAAAAGCTGGTTGTAGAAGTTCTCTTCGCGGATAATCTGGTTCCGGCGTTCCTGAAGCCCGCCTTTCCGCCAGTTCCGGTCCCACCAGGTAACCCCCGGGACCTGGGCGCAGGCCCATCGGCCGGCTTCATTCACCTGTTCCAGGTCTTTCCAGCGGGAACTGGCCAGCGTAGTGCTTAGCACGGTAAAACCATTGGCCGATGCATATTGCGCGGCACGAAGCAAACGCTGCTTGAAGCAATTCAGGCAGCGTTTTCCGCGTTCCGGCTCCTGCTCCAGGCCTTGGGCGCAAAGCTGCCAGGCGGCGTGGTCGTAGACGTCGTCCACAATCTCGATGCCCCATTTATGGGCATAGCGGATGCATTCGTTCAGCCGGTGGTCGTATTCTTCCCGGGGGAAGATGTTGGAATTGGAATAGAAGATGACCGGCCGGATGCCCCGCTCCATCAGGCATTCCACGATGGCGCTGGAGCACGGCGCGCAGCAGGCGTGCAGCAGAATCCTGTCGGCCCCGCCGGGCACTTCGATATGCAGGTTGACGGTCATCGCCTGCAAAGATACGGTTTTTTGTGTATCTTTGCGTCCGTATGGCCATTCACACAGAAAAAACACAGCACCGGGAGCCTTCTTCCCGGAAAATGAACGGCTGGCTGGCGCTGAGCCCGCTCTTTGTCTTCCTGGCGGTTTATCTGGCCGGCTCCATCATTGCGCACGATTTTTATAAGGTGCCGGTGGCGGCGGCCTTCATCATCGCATCGGCCTATGCCCTCATCATCACCCGGGACGTTCCCAAAACCGATGACAAAGTAGCCATTTTTTCGGAAGGCGCGGGCAACCGCAACGTGCTGCTGATGATCTGGATCTTCGTGCTGGCGGGAGCTTTCGCGGCCACGGCCAAGGACATCGGCGCCATTGACGCCACGGTGAACGCCACGCTGCACATCCTGCCGGGGAATCTCCTGTATGCCGGCCTTTTCCTGGCGGCCTGCTTCATCTCTATGGCCATCGGCACCTCCGTGGGCACCATCGTGGCGCTGGTTCCCATCGCTTCCGGCATTGCGGCCGAAGCGGGCATCAGCATCCCTTTTATGACGGCCATCATTGTGGGCGGAGCCTTCTTCGGCGACAACCTGTCCTTCATTTCCGATACCACGGTAGCGGCCACCAAGAGCCAGGGATGCTCCATGCGCGACAAGTTCCGCGTGAACCTGTGGATTGCGGCGCCGGCAGCCATCGTGGTCACCGCGCTGTACGTGGTGCTGGGCCTTTCCGTGCAGGCGGCCCCTTCCGCCGCGCCGGTCCAGTGGCTGGGGCTGATCCCTTACCTTTTGGTCATCGGCCTGGCCCTGGCGGGGATGAATGTGATCACGGTACTGGCGCTGGGCATTGGCGTGAACGGGATTATCGGCTGGTGCACAGGCGCTTATGATTTTGTGGGCTGGATGGCTTCCATCGGCGGAGGCATCGGCTCCATGGGTGAACTCATCATCGTGTCGCTGCTGGCCGGTGGTATGCTGGAAATCATCCGTTATAACGGGGGCCTGCAATTCATCATCGACGGCCTTACCCGCCGCATTGCCGGCCGACGACCGGCGGCTCTTTCCATCGCCGCCCTGGTATCCCTGGTGAATCTCTGCACGGCCAACAATACCATCGCCATCATCACGGTGGGCCCGCTGGCCAAGGACATCACCCAGCGTTTCGGCCTGGATCCCCGCAAGACGGCCTCCATCCTGGATACTTTTTCCTGCCTGGTCCAGGGCATCATCCCTTACGGCGCACAGATGCTCATGGCCAGCGGCCTGGCGGGCGTATCGGCCGTAGCCATTATCAGCAACCTGTATTATCCGTTCACATTGGGCATTGTGGCCCTGCTGTCCATTCTGCTGCGTTTTCCGCGAAAATATTCCTAAATTTTCAGTATATTTGTATCCTGTTATGCGCAACAGCTCCCATTATCCGTCCATGGACCCTGCCATGAATATGGCAGAGCTGAGCATCGAGAAGGAGCGCCTGCAGGATATCCTGAATTTCCTTCGGAAAAGCCACCGGTATTACCGGGATGTGATGGTTCCCAACCTGGCGGCGGGCCTGGAGCGCCTCGTGGAGCCCTGCAATGAGCAGCAGCGGCAAACCCTCTGGAAGTTTTTCACAGACTATAAACAAGAGCTGCTCAACCACTTTTCCTATGAGGAAAACGTGGCGTTCCCTTATATCGAGGCCATGCTGGACAACGAAAGAAGCGGCCTGTTTTCCATGGGTGAATATGAGCAGAACCACTCCAACGTACAGGAAAAGCTGGAAGACCTGAAGAACCTGATTGTCAAGTATCGCCCGGCCGAATGCCGGGAGGAGGATGTGAATCAGGTGCTCTACTGCCTGTATGCCCTGGAAATGGATCTGGAAAAACACACGTTCATAGAGGACGACGTACTCATTCCCGCCGCCACGCGGCTGGAGGAGCGGGTGGCCGTGAGCAAGGAGACCGAAAAACTGAGCGCCCGGGAAAAAGAAATCCTGGTGAGCGTGGCCCAGGGCAAGCTGAACAAGGAGATTGCCGACGAGCACAACAGCTCCATCAACACGGTGATCACGCACCGCAAGAACATTACCCGCAAGATCGGCATTAAAACCGTGGCCGGCCTTACGGTGTATGCCCTCCTGAACAACCTGATAGACATGAATGCAATAGAATAGCCATGGATTACAGCAAGTTTATCAAATTCTACCCCGACTTCCCCATCAAGGGCGTCAATTTCGTGGACATTATCCCGTTCCTGCAGGAAAAGGAATTGTTCCGCCAGTTGTGCACGGACCTCGCCGCCATGTGCGACGCGCCCAATGTGGCCGCACCGGAAGCCCGCGGTTTCCTTTTCGGCGCCGGCATGCTGTACGGGGACAATCCCATCCAGAATCTGATTCCCCTGCGCAAAAAGGGCAAGCTGCCCTTCGCCGAAGGAGACCTGGTCCAGGTGGAAATCATGAAGGAGTACGGCCCGGACCACGTGTACTTCCGCAGATCAGATATTGCGGCCAGCGTCCCCGAAGGCGGGCTGGTGGAAATCACCTTCTTCGACGATATCCTGGCCACCGGCGGCACGGCCCGCGGCCTGGCCCAGGGCCTGAACCTCCAGACCGTCACCATTGACGGGAAGCCGTACCGCGTAAAGGTGAAGGACTTCGTGTTCCTGGTGGAGATTGACGACCTTCCCGGCCGTTCCCGCCTGGAAGACATCGCCCCGGTCAAATCCCTCATCCACGTAAAAGAATCCGATTAACCCATAATAACCCGCGCTATGTCCTTTGTAGATGACAGAATCGCCATGGAAGGCCTCACCTTCGACGACGTCCTCCTTATCCCGGCCTATTCTGAGGTTCTTCCCCGCGAAGTGGACCTCCATACCCGTTTCTCCCGCAACATCAAGCTGAACATCCCCATCGTATCGGCCGCCATGGATACGGTGACGGAGGCGCCCATGGCCATTGCTCTGGCCCGTGAAGGCGGTATCGGCGTCATTCACAAGAATATGAGCATCGCCGCCCAGGCGGCCCAGGTGCGCAAGGTCAAACGCACGGAAAACGGCATGATCAGCGACCCGGTGACCATTGCCCAGGACAAGACGGTGGGCGATGCCCTGCGCCTGATGAAGGAGTATCACATTGGCGGCATCCCCGTCACGGACGGCAGCCGGCGTCTGGTGGGTATCGTGACCAACCGCGACGTGCGTTTCCGGCAGGACCTGTCCGTCCCGGTGCGTGACGTGATGACGTCCGAAGGCCTGGTAACCATCCCCGTTTCGCGTACGGACCGCGATTACGTGATAACCGTGCTGGAACAGCACAAGGTGGAAAAACTGCCGGTAGTGGACGGAAAGGGCAATATTGTGGGCCTCATTACCTACAAGGATATCCTGCAGGAGCGCCGCTTCCCGGCCGCCTGTAAGGATGCACAGGGCCGTCTGCGCGTAGCGGCGGGCATCGGCATTACGCCGGATGCGCTGGACCGCGTGGCCGCCCTGGTGGCCGAAGGCGTGGACGCCGTGGTGCTGGATTCGGCCCATGGGCACAGCAAGGGCGTGACGGATCTGCTCAAGAAAGTGAAGGCCGCCTATCCGTCACTGGACGTGGTTGTGGGTAACGTGGCCACTGAGGAAGGCGCCCGCGACCTGGTAAAGGCCGGGGCCGACGGCGTGAAGGTGGGTATCGGCCCGGGCTCCATCTGCACCACCCGCATTGTGGCGGGCGTGGGTGTGCCCCAGTTAAGCGCCATCTACAACGCATCGCAAGCACTTAAGGGAACGGACGTTACCCTCATTGCCGATGGCGGCCTGCGCTACTCCGGCGACGTAGTGAAGGCCCTGGCGGCCGGCGGTGACTGCGTGATGTGCGGCTCTATGTTCGCCGGCACGGAGGAATCTCCCGGCGAGGCCATCATCTACAACGGCCGTAAGTTCAAGGCATACCGCGGCATGGGCTCCATCGACGCCATGGCCGCCGGTTCCAAGGACCGCTATTTCCAGGACGACAAGGCCGAATTGAACAAGCTGGTGCCGGAAGGCATCGTGGGCCGCGTGCCGTACAAGGGCACCCTGGCCGAAACCGTATATCAGCTCATCGGCGGCCTGCGCTCCGGTATGGGCTACTGCGGCGCCGCCAACCTGGCCGCCCTCAAGCAGGCCAAGTTCACGCGCGTCACCGCCAGCGGTATGACGGAAAGCCACCCGCACGACATCACCATCACCAAGGAAACCCCCAACTACTCCCGCAGTGAATAAGATCGTAATTCTGGACTTCGGTTCGCAGGTAACGCAGCTCATCGGCCGGCGCTTGAGGGAGTTGAACGTCTACTGCGAAATCTACCCCTATAATAAGGTCCCGGCCTTGGATGCCACGGTAAAGGGCGTCATCCTGTCCGGCAGCCCCTGCAGCGTGCGGGACGCCAATGCCCCGCAGGTGGACTTGTCCCTGTTCCGGGGCAGGTTGCCGCTGCTGGGCATCTGCTACGGTGCTCAATATCTGGCGTTTAAGGGCGGCGGAAAAGTTGAGGCTTCCAACAGCCGGGAATACGGTCGCGCCATGCTGCGTGTGGTGGCCGATTCCCCGCTCCTGAAGGGAATCCAGCCCGAAACCCAGGTGTGGATGTCCCACGGCGACACCATATCGGCCCTGCCTGCCGGGGCGGAGGTAATCGCTTCCACGGCCGATGTGGAAAACGCCGCCTATCATTTCGTTGGGGAACCCACCTATGCCGTGCAGTTCCATCCGGAGGTGTACCACACCACGGAGGGCACGCAGATGCTTTCCAATTTTGCGCTGGACATTTGCGGCTGCAAAGGAGACTGGACGCCGGATTCCTTCATTGAAACTACGGTGGAGGCGCTGCGCGCGCAAATCGGCACGGACAAAGTGATCCTGGGCCTCAGCGGCGGTGTGGATTCCACCGTGGCGGGTGTGCTGCTGAACAAGGCCATCGGCTCCCGGCTCACCTGCATCTTCGTGAACAACGGCCTCCTGCGCAAGAACGAATTCTCCGATGTCCTGGCTTCCTATAAAGACATGGGCCTGAATGTGATCGGGGCCGATGCCTCGGCCGACTTCCTGGCCGCGCTGGCCGGGCTCACGGATCCCGAGGCCAAGCGCAAAGCCATCGGCCGGCTGTTTGTGGAGACCTTCGACCAGTATGCCAAGCGCATCGAAGGCGCCCGCTGGCTGGCCCAGGGAACCATTTATCCGGACGTAATCGAGAGCGCCGGCATCGAAGGTATCGCCTCCAAGATCAAGAGCCACCACAACGTGGGTGGCCTGCCGGAGAAGATGAACCTGAAGGTGGTGGAGCCGCTACGCATGCTGTTCAAGGACGAGGTTCGCCGGGTGGGCCGCGCCCTGGGCATCCCCGCCGCGCTCATCAACCGCCATCCCTTCCCGGGTCCTTCGCTGGCCATCCGGATTATCGGCGAAGTCACCGAAGAGAAACTGTCCGTGCTCAGGGAGGCCGATGATATCTTCATCCGCGGCCTGCGCACCTACGATTGTACGGGTAAGGGCTTCCCTTCGGCCGCCGACCCCCGCGAAATGGCTACCAACCTGTACGATGCCATCTGGCAGGCGGGTGTGATCCTGCTGCCGGTCAGGAGTGTGGGCGTGATGGGCGACGAACGAACCTATGAGAACCCCGTGGCCCTGCGCGCGGTGGTATCCACCGATGCCATGACCGCCGACTGGTTCCCCTTCCCGTACGACTTTCTGCGCGATGTCTCCAACGAAATCATCCGCAAGGTCCGGGGCGTGAACCGTGTGGTCTACGACATCTCCTCCAAACCCCCGGCAACCATAGAATGGGAATGATAACCAATTGATTATGAAACGTATACTATTCCTTACAGCGGCGTCGTTGATCTGTGCAGCAACGCTGTCGGCCCAGCCCAGGATGCTGGCCCATCGCGGCGGAAAGGCCGAGCAGGAAGAAAACACCCTGGCCGCCTTCAAGGCCACTTACGCGGCCGGCTGTCACGGTTTCGAGACCGACATCCATATCACCGCCGACGGCAAATACGTGATTATGCACGACGGATTGTTGGACCGCACCACCACCGGCAGCGGTCGGGTAGAGGAGCTCTCATCGGCCTATATCCGTACCATCACTACCAAGGGTGGAGAACCCGTGCCTTTCCTGGAAGATCTGCTGGACTTTTTCAAGGACTGTGAGGGTTTGTATGTGGAGTTTGAGATGAAGACCAACAAGGAGTACTATCCTGAAGAGCTGCTGCACAAATATTGCGAGGATGTCTATGCCATGGTCACGGCCGCCCAGCCGAAGGACGCGCTTTTCGTCTTCACTTCCTTCGACCCTCGGCCGCTGCTCTATCTGCGGGCCCATCATCCCGACGCCGAAGTGATGTATATCACCGGCAAACCCTGCAGCCACGAGACGGTGGACCTGTGCAAGGCGCTGGGCATTAATCGTTTGGCAGCCACCGTGAATGCATCCAGCCGCGAGAGCGTGAACTATGCCCATAAGAACGGCCTGCTGGTGAGCCTCTGGCCCGGCGAGAAGTGCGCCGACACCCATATGGCCTTCCTGATGGGGTCGGACTATCTCTGTACCGACATCCCGCTGGAGACGATGCAGTACATCCAGGACAACAAGCTTCCTATTGTCTATTAAAGACTTAAAAAAAGTCTTGCAAATTTTTTAAAAATTCCTCATTTTTGTATCCCGTATTGATTCTTCGTCATTATGGGACATCTTAGATTCGACGTAGTGCAGGGGGCCTTCAAGAAGAAGGCGGTTGCCGTAGAAACCCCTGCCGGGAAGCCTTCTGATTATTTCGGCTCCCTCGTTTTCGGCCGCAGCAACATGAGGAAATACCTGGACAGCCACACGTATGAGCGGCTGATTCGTTGCGTGGACGACGGTGTCCCCTTAGACGCCGCCACGGCCGATAAAGTGGCCGAAGGGATGAAGGTGTGGGCACTGGAGCACGGCGCCACCCACGTGACGCACTGGTTCCAGCCGCTCACGGAGGGCACGGCCGAAAAGCACGACGCCTTCCTTACGCCCGACGGTTCCGGCGGTGTGATCGAGCAGTTTGACGGGAAATCGCTGGTACAGCAGGAGCCGGACGCATCGTCCTTCCCCAACGGCGGCATCCGCGCCACCTTCGAGGCGCGCGGCTACACCGCCTGGGATCCCACTTCGCCCGTTTTCATCCAGGACGACACCCTGTGCATCCCTTCGGTCTTCGTGGCTTATACCGGAGAGGCCCTGGATTATAAGACCCCGCTGAAAAAGGCCCTGAAGGCCCTGAGCGACGCAGCCGTCCCGGTTTGCCGGCTTTTTGATCCCAAGGTAAGGCGCGTGTATTCATTCCTGGGCTGGGAGCAGGAGTACTTCCTGGTGGACGAAGACCTCTTCGCCGCCCGTCCGGACCTTATGCTCACCGGACGCACCCTTATGGGTCATTCCTCGTCCAAAAACCAGCAGTTGAGCGATCACTACTTCGGCGCCATCCCTTCGCGCGTGGCCGCCTTTATGAAGGATGTGGAAACGGCCGGGTACAAGCTGGGCATTCCCCTGAAAACGCGCCACAACGAGGTGGCCCCCAACCAGTTTGAGATGGCTCCCGTGTACGAGGAAGCCAACTTGGCCAACGATCATAACCAGATGATCATGAACGTGATGACGCGCATTGCGCGCAAGCACGGCTTTGTGGTCCTCTTCCACGAAAAGCCCTTCGAGGGCATCAACGGCAGCGGCAAGCACAATAACTGGTCTATGGGAACCGACAGGGGCGTACAGTTGCTGGCGCCCGGCAAGGACGCCAAGGGCAACCTGCAGTTCATCACCTTCTTCGTGAACGTGCTGGCGGCCGTGCAGCGGCACAATGGCCTGCTCAAGGCCAGTGTGGCCAGTGCCGGCAACGCGCACCGGCTGGGCGCGCACGAGGCACCGCCGGCCATCGTATCGGCCTTCCTGGGCCAGACGATGACCCAGGTGCTGCGGAAGCTGCTGGAGCTGCCTTCGGACACGCCCATCGAGATTGCCGGCAAGAAGGGCCGCGGCGTGGGCGTGGTGGAAATCCCCGAAATCTTCGTGGACAACACCGACCGCAACCGGACCTCGCCCTTCGCCTTCACCGGCAACCGGTTCGAGTTCCGTGCCGTGGGTTCCAGTGCCAACTGCGCCGGCGCCCTCACGGTGCTCAGTGCCGCCGTGGCCCAGCAGCTTACGGCGTTCAAGGCTGCGGTAGATGGTGCCATGGCCCAGGGAAAACCCCTGGAAACGGCCGTGATGGACTGCCTGAAGCCGCTCATCGGCCAGGTACTGGACACCTTGTGCTTCGACGGCAACGGCTATAGCGAGGAGTGGAAGGAGCTGGCCCGTGAGCGCGGACTGGATACCGAGTCCAGCGTGCCCCGGATGTTCAGCCAGTTCACCGCGCCCTCCAGCGTGGAACTGTTCACCCAGACCGGGATTTACAATCTGAAGGAACTGGAAGCCCGCAACGACGTGAAGTGGGAAACTTACTCCACCAAGGTGCTCATCGAGGCCCGCATGGTGGCCCGTATGGCCATCAACCACATCCTGCCCGCCGGCGTGGAATACCAGCGCAGGCTTTTGAAGAATCTGGACCTGATGCGCCAGAACTTCCCGGACCACTGGCAGACTATGGCCGCCACCCAGACCGGGCTCATCCGCGAATGCTCGGCCCTGCTGGCCGATATGAAGACCCGCACCGATCAGCTGAACGCTGCGCGGGAAGCGGCCGAAGCCCTGGACAATGCCTATGAAAAGGCTGTCGCCGCCGAAAAGGCGGCATCGGCCATCGGCCTGCTGCGCCAGAGCATTGACAAGCTGGAAGAACTCACAGACAACGACTTATGGCCGCTGCCTAAATACCGCGAGTTATTATTTATTAATTAGCGGGCGAGGTTCTTGACGATCGCCTTGTACTTTTTATCGGGGACGATCCCGTAGACCAGGTAGACGAATTCGGCGCGGGCCCGGTCCATTTGCTCGCGATACGCCGGGCTGCTCTGCAGCTGGACATAGCCGATGCTGGCGGCCGGGCGGCTGACGTCTACGTCGCTCTGCCAGTGCGCGCCGGTAATGACGCGGTTTTCACCATATCTCCAGGCGCGGGCGAAAAGCTCGGCGGTGGCCGCCGGATTGATTTCGGCCAGGACCAGCGCCGCCGCCCAGCCGCGGATGGTGTGCCCGGAGGGGTAGGAGCCTTCGTTCCGGAGTTCGTCCTCTTCCCAGGTGGTGAGCATGTGCTCGTTGTACATCACATAAGGACGTTTGCGGTTGTAATAGGCCTTGGGGATGATGCGGACGAGTTCGATGGTTCCCACGCCCTGCGTAAAGGCTTTATAGATTTCCGGGGTCTTTTCCTGAGAGATTTCCAGGCCGAAAGGCACGCTGAAGATGACGGCCAGGGTGTCCAGGTTCCAGATGGCGTCGTGTTCGATCTCAGCGGCGCGTTCGGCATCCTGCCGCATGGTCTTTCCCCACATATACCGTAGGATATCATTGGCGAATTCCAGGCTGCCGGAGTCGGGCGGCGCCGGCAGGCAGTTCACCAGATTCGTCATCTCTTCTTTGGTAAAATAGGTTTGGGGATTTTGCGCAAAAACGGAGGCGCAAAGGCATAATGACAGAAGGAAGGAAATGTATTTCATAGTACAAATTGAATCACGACACAAAAATAATCGTTATCTTTGAGGAAACAAATAATCCAAGGATATGTTTGCAAAAGAGGTATACGTTCGTCGTCGGGCCGAACTGGCCCAAAAGATGCGGGAAGCCGGCCAGAACGGCATCATTCTGTTTGTCGGAAACGCCGAAGCTCCGGCCCAGTACAAAGATAACTGCTACAAGTGGCGTCAGGACAGCTCCTGGCTGTATTACTGGGGCCTGGACGAACCCCTGATGGCCGCCGTCCTGGACATCGACTCCGGCGCCGAAACCCTCTTTGCCGATGATGTGGACATAGACGACATCATCTGGATGGGCCCGCAACCCAGCGTCCGGTCCAAGGCCGATGCCGTGGGCGTTGCTGGCACCGCGCCCTATTCGGCCGTGGAAAATCCTGTGGCACTGGCCCTTAAGAGCGGCCGCCCGGTCCATTTCCTGCCGCCCAGCCGTTATTTCAACACCCTCCGGCTACAGCAACTGGTACCCGGCGGCAAGCCCTCCGAAGCGCTTGTCAAGGCCGTCATTTCCCAGCGTCTCATCAAGGAAGACATTGAAATTGCCGCGCTGGACCACGCCTGTTACCTGGGTTACCAGATGCATTCCGTGGCGCGGGACGCTATCCGGATCGGCATCGTGGAGCAGGACATCGTGGGCCAGATGGAAGGCGTGGCGCTGGCCAAGGGCTGGGGCGTTTCTTTCCCCACCATCCTCACGCAGCACGGCGAAACCCTGCACAACCACATTCACGATAAAATCATCGAACCCGGCAAGCTCATGGTCATCGATGCCGGTGTAGAGAGCAACGAGCACTATGCCTCGGACTTCACCCGCACCTATCCCACCACGGGCAAGTTCACGCAGAAACAGCGGGAGATCTACCAGATTGTCTATGAGTGCAACGAACTGGCGTTCAGCCTGTCCAAGCCCGGCATCACCTACCGTGACATCCATCTGGCCACGGCCCGCAAGATGCTGGAGGGCCTGAGCGCCCTGGGTCTGGTGAAAGGAGATCTGGACGAAATGGTGGCCAAAGGCATCGCCGGTCTGTTCCAGCCCCACGGCCTGGGTCACAACATGGGTATGGACGTACACGACATGGAAGACCTGGGCGAAAACCTGGTAGGCTACGACCCCGACCAGACCCGCGCCAAGCAGCTGGGCCTGGGCTCGCTGCGCATGGCCCGTCGCCTGCGCCCCGGCCACGTGATCACCGACGAACCCGGCATTTACTTCATCCCGGCGCTCATCGAAAAGTTCAAGAAGGAAGGCCTGGGCTATGACTTTGTGAACTACGCCAAGCTGGAAAGCTATTACGACTTCGGCGGCATCCGCCTGGAAGACGATGTCCTCATCACGGCCGATGGTGCCCGCCGCCTGGGTCCCAAGCGCCTGCCCATCAGCTCCGAGGAAGTAGAAGCCGCCATGAAACGCTAAAAATACTTGTAAAAACCGCGGATAAGTCCTAATTTTGTATCCCGTATTGTTTTTGAAGCAAACGGGAAATGAAAACAAAGTACATCTTTGTAACGGGAGGCGTAGTCTCCTCCCTGGGAAAAGGAATTATCTCTTCCAGTATCGGAAGGCTCCTTCAGACTTGCGGTTACAGGGTAACCATCCAAAAGTTCGATCCATACATCAATATAGATCCGGGCACGCTCAATCCCTATGAACACGGAGAGTGCTACGTGACCGACGATGGCATGGAGACAGATCTGGATCTGGGTCATTATGAACGCTTTACCGGCATCCATACTACCCGGAACAACTCTGTCACCACGGGTAAGATCTATCAGGCTGTCATTGAAAAGGAGCGCCGGGGAGACTATTTGGGAAAGACCATCCAGGTGGTTCCCCATATCACCAATGAGATCAAGGAACGCATCAAGGCCAATGCGGCCGGCGGGGAGTTCGATTTCATTATTACCGAGATAGGAGGAACCATCGGCGACATCGAAAGCGCCCCGTTCCTGGAGGCCATCCGCCAGCTCCGATGGGAACTGGGCGGAAATTCCCTTTGCATTCACCTTACCTACGTTCCGTACCTGAAGGCCGCCGGAGAGCTGAAAACCAAGCCCACACAGCACTCTGTCAAGGAGTTGCAGAGCCTGGGTATCCAGCCGGACATCTTGATCCTGCGTACGGAAAAGCACCTGAACCGGGAAATCCTTCAAAAAGTGGCGGCTTTTTGTAACGTGAGCGGTGATGCCGTTATCCAGAGCGAGGACCTGCCCAGTATTTATGAAGTTCCGCTGAATATGCACCGGCAGGGGCTGGACAAAACCATCCTGGCCAAATTGGGGATGGACCATATGGAAGGTCACGAGCAGTCGCTGTCACATTGGGAAGAATTTGTCCGAAAAGAGAAAGACCTGCGAACCGGCGTAAAAGTGGGACTGGTGGGGAAATATGACTTGCAGGATGCCTATAAGAGCATACGTGAAAGCCTGCATATCGCCGGAATCCATACCGGTAAAAAGGTGGAAATCAAGTTCGTGAACAGCGAAAACCTGGATGCATCCAATGTGGAAGAGGCCCTTTCCGGGTTAGACGGGGTGGTTATCTGCCCCGGATTCGGCAGCCGTGGGATTGAGGGAAAAATAGAGGCCGTCACCTATACCCGTACCCACAATATTCCCACCTTCGGGATTTGCCTGGGGATGCAGATGATGGTGATTGAGTTTGCCCGGAATGTCCTGGGACTCAAGGACGCCCACAGCTCCGAGATGAACCCCGAAACGCCCCATAATGTGATTGATATGATGGAAGACCAGAAGCAGTTGAGCCAGTTGGGCGGCACCATGCGCCTGGGCGGTTATACCTGTGAACTGGCCGACGGAAGCCGGGTGAGGGACATTTACGGGAAAGACCGTATCCGGGAGCGTCACCGTCACCGCTATGAGTTCAACAACAACTACAAGGACCGCTTCCAGCAGGCCGGAATGCGCTGCTCGGGCCGGAATCCGGAAAGTGACCTGGTGGAAATTGTGGAAATCCCTTCCTTAAAATGGTTTATCGGCACACAGTTCCATCCGGAGTACTCGTCCACTGTACTCACGCCGCATCCGCTGTTCGTGGATTTTATCAAAAGTCTGTAGTCTGCAGCCTGTTCAATGTACAAGGTTGGTTTATTTGCCGCCAATCTTGAACACGGAAAATGCCCTGGAGGTGTGTCCGGGCATGTATTGATGTGCAAGGATGGTCACTTTAGCCGCAAATAGGAAATGACGCGGGTTTTTACTAACTTTGCGCGTTCATTTAAGTTGGTATGGTCAGTCATATTAGGGATATCAATTTGTGGGAAAGCGGTGAGCTCAAGCTGAGCTGGGTCCGCAGCCACATGCCGCTTCTGGACGGTATCCAGCAGGAATTCGAAAAATCATTGCCGTTCAAGGGCCTGAAAGTGGCCCTGAGCGTGCATCTGGAGGCCAAGACCGCCCATCTGTGCGAGGTACTGGCCGCCGGCGGAGCCGATATGTACATCACCGGTTCCAACCCCCTGAGTACGCAGGACGACGTAGCCGCCGCGCTGGTGCACGAAGGCCTGAACGTGTTCGCCGTTCACGGCTGCACGGAGCAGGAATACTTCGAGGATATCCGGCGGGTGTTATCGGCCGGTCCCAACATCATTATCGACGACGGGGGAGACCTGGTAACCACCCTGCACAAAGAGTTTCCGGAGCTGCTGCCGGGCGTGATCGGCGGCTGTGAGGAAACCACCACCGGCATCCTGCGCCTGAAGACCATGGATGCTGCCGGCAAGCTGCAGTTCCCCATGATGCTGGTAAACGACGCAGACTGCAAACACTTGTTTGACAACCGCTACGGCACCGGACAGAGCGTGTGGGACGGCATCAACCGCACCACCAACCTCATCGTGGCCGGCAAGAACGTGGTGGTGGCCGGTTACGGCTGGTGCGGCAAGGGCGTAGCCATGCGCGCCAAAGGCTTGGGGGCCGAGGTCATCGTGACCGAGGTAGACCCTGTGAAGGCCATGGAGGCCGTGATGGACGGTTTCAAGGTGATGCCGATGCTGGAGGCCGCTCCGCTGGGAGATTTCTTCATCACCGTGACGGGGTGTGCGGATGTCATCGGCCCGGATGCGTTCCTCCGCATGAA
>JAEEGL011029212.1_pt1 | contig 20474 bp, 15 predicted proteins | sample 9134231 | NCBI WGS metagenome assembly JAEEGL01 (sample SAMN16246548, study PRJNA631951) | gut metagenome | biome: gut microbiome; feature: rumen; material: fiber-attached | host: Bos | place: Iran: Karaj | collected 2018-10
ACGAGCAGCAGGGACTTTCACTTTGCGGATCCTATGATGCTTATGTTACGGCTTTAAATATTTTCTACAGTTCCATTGATATGAAGTCCGAAGAAATTGAGAATTTTTATCGGAATGAGGATTGGGAGAATTACACGATCAAGGTTCATGCACTTAAGAGTTCAGGTAATCTTATAGGTGCCGAAAAACTAAGATCAGATGCCAAGGACCTTGAGGACGCAGGAAATGCCGGAGATATTGATAAGATAAAGGCTGAGACGGAGGATCTGCTGAATTACTACAGGGGCTTTAAGCAAAAGCTTTCCTTCCTTGGCGGTGATGATAAGGCTGATGATAAGGAGGAAATTCCTGAGAGCTCACTGAATGATGCTTATCAGTCACTACTGGAATTTTGTGAGAGTATGGATTTTGACCTGGCAGATATGGTTATCAAATCCATGAAAGAATATAAACTACCTGAAAAAGATGAAAAGAAGTTTGAGGAAATAGAAAAACTGTTAACTAATCTGGATTGGGAAAACATTGCAAGGATTATCAAAGAATAAATGGAGAAGATGCGATGGCTAAAAATTTACAGATTATCGGTGCAAACGAATCCTTTATGGTAAAAGGCCTTCTCATGAAACTTCGGGATGCCGGAATAAACGCATATTTTACACAGGAAAAGGTTGAAGACGTAAAGCAGATGCAGGAAGAAACCGAACTCTTTGTGTATTATCTTGATGAGATTGTACCTAAGACACTGATATATCTTAAGGATCTTTGTCTTGAGTCCAACAGAACCATCATGTTCATAGGTAATCCCGTTGAGTATGATGAAGCTCTTAAATATCTTCCCGAGTCAAATATCGAGAGGTTTTTCTCCAGACCTCTTAAGATGGATGATTTCATTGAAGCCTGCAAGAACTTCTTCACCAATGAGATGATGGAAGCAAGAAAGCGATGCATCCTTATAGTGGATGATGATGTTGCATATATGAGAACCATCAGATCATGGCTTATGGATGATTACAGAGTGGCTATGGTTAATTCCGGAATTCAGGCCATTACCTGGCTTGCCAAAAACGAAGCGGATTTGATTCTTCTTGATTACGAGATGCCCGTTACTTCGGGACCAAAGGTTCTTGAGATGTTTAAGAGTGATGCCAGCATCAAGGATATTCCAGTTATGTTCCTTACTGCAAAGGGCGATAAAGCCAGCATCGTAAGAGTGCTTGCCCTTAAGCCTGCTGATTACATACTTAAAACTGTTGACAGGACTACGCTCCACAATAAGCTGGATCAGTTTTTCATAAATATGTAAAAAATATTGATCCTGCTATTAAGTTATATTTAGAATCTGTCGATAAACAATTTGGAATACTATATCTAATTGTGACAAGGAAGTCGCAGATTCTTAAGCAAAGGAGGGTTTCAATATGAGTACGGTAAATGGGCTGGGTTCATCTATTGCGAATCAGCTTAGTGCCTATCAGACAAACAGTCAGAGGTCCAAGAAAGCTGACGATGTAAATGCATCCCAAAAGAAAAATGATAAGTTAGAGATCCAGAAAAATAAAGCTGCGTCAGAAACTCACATTCAGGAAGGTGTTGAGCTCAGTGATGCTGCGAAAAAACTTTTGGATGAACTTAAAGAAAAGTATGGAAATATGGACTTTTTTGTGTCAAACTATTCCTCAGATGAGGAAGCCGAGGACATTATGTCCAGAGGCACAAAGGAGTTCAGTGTTCTGATCGAGCCCGAAGTACTTGAACAGATGGCTGCCGATGAAGAGACCAAGAATAAATATATGGGAATCATCGATGAATCAACCGGCAAGCTTGCTGATATGAAGCAGCAGATTGAGGAATCAGGCCAGAGTGTTGAGTCAATAGGCGTTAAGATTGATGCCGACGGTACTACCAAGTTCTTTGCTACCATTAAGGAGCAGAACGAGAAGTACAACAAGCAGGTAGCTGCTGATAAAGAGGCTGCCAAGGCTGAAGAAAAGAAGGCAAAGGCAAGAGAAGAACGGCAGGAGCAGCTGGATAAGCTAAAAGAAGGCTATGGCAAGAAAGAGCCGGCCTACGAAAAGAAGACTTCTGTTTATGCAGACTCTGTAGAAGAACTCATCGACAAGATTAAAAATATTGATTGGAGTACAATCGAAGCAAAGCCTGTAAAGGACTATGGTCAGAAATTAGATCTGTCAGTATAAGGCACGGCTTCATTGTGAAGGAGGAAAAAACAACATGATCTTTTCTGAGATCGCAACTAAGATGAACACCAAGATTCAGAATGACGAGCAGATGACAGTGGATATCGAGCTTAATGATGGCACTGAGGTTAGCTGCGCAGTTCTGATAGTACTTACAGTACAGGAGAAAGACTACATAGTTCTTCTTCCTCTTGATGAGAATGGACAGAATAACGACGGCAATGTATGGTTCTATCAGTTTATCCAGAAATCAGAGGATGCTGAGCCGGAGCTTGGATACATCGAGGATGATGATGAGTACGAGGCTGTGGCTGATGCTTTTGATGAGTATCTTGATGATGTGGAGTTTGATGAGCTTATAGATGCAGATCCTGAGGACTGATCATATTCCGAATTCAAATTTTATATGAACTTATGAGGCGGCGTGATAATTCATAGCCGCCTTTTCCGTATTTGTGTGGTATAATATTATGTCGCAAAATATCGATTAAGGAAAAAAGATGAGAAAAAACTTAAAACTTAGTAGTTTGCAGCCTTATCCCATGGGGATAACAAGAGCAGGTAACAGCATAAGAGTGTGTGCGGCATTTGAATCTAAGAGCAAATGCGGCATAATTTTGTACCGCGAAAATGACAGAAAGGGCGAGAAAATCGAATTTTCTGAAGAGTACAGAAGCGGTAATATCTTTAGCTGTGAGATTTTGGGTGATACATCTGAATATAAATACTACATGCTTTTTTGCGGAAAAAGGCTTTTCTGCGATCCTTACGCCCACTACATAGAAGGTTTTGATAAATGGGCAAAGCCTGTAGATATTACGACACTTAGATGCAGGATTGACGATACTCCCTATGATTGGGGCAGTGATAAGCGTCCACGCAGGAAATACGAAGACTCTTTTATCTACACATTACATGTAAGAGGCTATACTAAGAGCCCTTCAAGTGGTGTTGAACTTAAAAAGAGAGGTACCTACAGCGGCCTTTGTGAAAAGCTCCCTTATATAAAGTCACTTGGAGTTACAGCCATAGAGATTATGCCATCCTATGAGATGTGCGTTCTTGATAATGCAGGACCTGAGAGGACTAACGGAGTTAATATGCCGGAGGGGTCCATATCACGAGTTAATACCGCTAAAAAGGTAATGGTCAGCGAGGATGGTCAGATAAAGGATCATGCCACTCAGAGAAAGAAGATCAATTTCTGGGGCTATAAGAACGGCTTTTATTTTGCGCCAAGAACAGCTTATGCATATTCGGGATCAGATGCGGATGTTGAGTTCAAGGATATGGTCAAGCTTTTCCATAAGAATGGCATTGAAGTTATAATGCAGTTCTATTTTGATGAGAATGCCTCACAGGATTTAATGGCTTCTTCTATCAGACACTGGGTATTTAATTACCATATTGACGGAGTGCATCTTAAGGGTAACGGAGCTGCGCCGCAGCTTATTGCTGAAGATCCGGCGCTTTCGGATATTAAAATATGGTATTACGGATTTGATTACGGCAAGCTATACAAGGGACGCACTCCTGATATGAGAACTCTTGCTGAATATCAGGATCAGTTCATGTACTCATCAAGGCGTTTTCTTAAGGGTGATGATAATTCCCTTAATGACTTCATAAGATTGATGCTTAGTAATTCTCAGAATGCAGGCATTGTGAATTATATATGCAACTATGACGGCTTCAGGCTTTGCGATCTTGTTTCATACGAGCACAAGAGAAATGAGCTTAACGGCGAGAATAATTCTGACGGTAATCCGTATAACTTTAGCTGGAATTGCGGCATTGAGGGCAAGACAAGAAAACAGTCCATTTTGTCTCTTAGAAATAAACAGATTAAGAATGCACTTACAATGCTGTTCTTTTCGCAGGGAACACCTATGCTTTTTGGCGGTGATGAATTTCTTAATTCCCAGGATGGCAATAACAATCCTTATTGCCAGGATAATGCCACCGGCTGGGTTGACTGGAAGGAAGCTTCAAGACCCCAGGGAGAAGCTCTTATTGAGTATGTAAGGTTTCTAAGTAATCTTAGATTTAAATACAAGATACTTCATGAGTCCAAGCCCTTTAAGCTGATGGATTATAAAGCCTGTGGTTATCCTGATCTTTCTTATCACGGAACAGAAGCATGGAGACCTGATCTTTCAAATTACAGTCACTGTATCGGCATGCTTTATTGCGGTTTATACGAGCAGTCTGATAAGGAACAGGATTTCTTCTATGTGGCTTATAACATGCACTGGACTCCGGTTAGCTTTGCTCTTCCCAAGCTCCCTGAAGGAATGCAGTGGAAGATACTGAACGATACCGAGAACACAGAAGACTACAAGCGTATGCAGACACTTAAGGACCAGGAGAAAATTGAGTGTACCGAGAGATCTGTAAAGATTCTGATAGGCGTTGGTAAGCCTGTGACAAAGACAACAAAAAAGAGAAGCAGTGTAAATAAATGACAGAGGATAAGATTACATTAAAAAAGATGCTTGGTCATTTTATTACAATTACCAAGCACAGGCATCTTGTTTGCAAGCATTGTTTTCAGATGGGGATATATTTTCAGGGGCTGACACATGACCTTTCAAAATATTCCTTCACTGAATTTTTCAGAGGAGCAAAGTTTTATCAGGGGACAAGATCCCCCAACGCCAGAGAGCGTGAAGTAAAGGGCTACTCTGATGCATGGCTTCATCACAAGGGCAGGAACAGACATCATTTTGAGTACTACATAGACTTTTTCAATAAGCCCGGAAGCGACAGCTCCATAGTTCCTGCACCGATGCCTGACAAATACATAGCTGAGATGATAGCTGACAGAGTTGCGGCATGTATGACCTACAGAGGTGACGAATACGAAGCCTGGGATTCATACAAGTATTACGAGAGAGAAAAGGAAAGGGTGAAGGATCTCATCCATCCCGATACTGCCAACAAGCTGGAATTCTTCCTTAACATGCTTGGAGAACAGGGAGAAGCAGCTACTTTTAAATACATCAAGGAAATATTCCTCACAGGCAGGGACAGACTGCGCTGGGAGAAAGAACTGGAGGAAAGTATAAAAGCAAATGAGTAATTTCACAATTCAAAATAAACCTGAGGATGTTGTAAAGAGATTTCTTCGCTACACCAAATTTGATACACAGTCTGACGAACACACAAATACAAGTCCTTCTACCATGAAGCAGCACGAGCTTGCTAAGCTTCTTACAAAGGAACTTGAGGAGATGGGTGCATCAGACGTTTTTTATGATGCAGAGCACTGCTATGTTTATGCAACAATTCCTGCAAATAACGACAAAGAGACACCTGTTATAGGTTTTATCTCTCACATGGATACATCTGATGCCGTAAGCGGTAAGGATGTTAATGCAAGAATTGTGGAGAATTATGACGGAGCAGATATTAAGCTCTCAGAGGATGGCAAATATGTTCTTTCACCTAAGACTTTTCCTGAGCTGTTAAATCACAAGGGAGAGGACCTCATTGTAACTGACGGAACAACACTTCTCGGAGCAGATGATAAGGCCGGCATTGCAGAGATCATGACCATGGCTCAGACTCTTTTGCAGAATCCCGAGATTAAGCATGGAGAGATAAAAATAGGCTTTACTCCTGATGAAGAGATCGGTGAGGGTACAAAGTTTTTTGATATAGACAGATTCGGCGCAGAGTTTGCTTATACAGTTGACGGCGGCAAGCTTGGCGACCTTGAATATGAGAATTTCAATGCGGCTGAGGTTGAGCTCATCATAAACGGTAAGAGTGTTCACCCCGGCGATGCGAAAAACAAGATGCTCAATGCAACACTTATTGCATACGAGTTCCAGTCAATGCTTCCTGTAAGCCAGAATCCCATGTATACAGAGGGAAGAGAAGGCTTTTATCACCTCACAATGATGAAGGGAACCTGCGAGAAAGCGGTTTGCTACTATATCATCCGTGATCATGATATGGAGAAGTTTACAGAGAAGAAAGAGACAGTTAAGAGAATCGTTGATTTCCTCAATGCAAAATATGGTGAGAACACAGTTGAGCTTACCATGGAAGATTCTTATTACAACATGATAGAGAAGATCAAGCCTCACATGCATCTTATAGAGAATGCAAGAAAGGCAATGCTTGATGAGGGCGTTACACCTCTTGAATTTGCTATCAGAGGCGGCACAGATGGAGCAATGCTTTCCTTTAAGGGACTTCCCTGTCCGAACCTTTGCACAGGCGGATACAACTATCATGGAAGATATGAGTACGCATCAGTGCAGGAGATTAACAAGACAGTAAGTATTCTGCTTAATCTTTGCACTATTTACGGCGATTATACAGTTTGATTTTTAGATGGAGTTATTTGAATTTAATGAGTGAGAAAGTATTACACAGTGTTGTTACAGAAAATGCAGGAGAAGAGACCAAAAAGCAGTTTTCCTTCATGGAGAAGGCTGAAGGGTATGTAAAGGATCTTGAAAAAGAGCTTGGAAGAAAGCCTACAGCCTGCGTCGTTACCTTTGGCTGCCAGATGAATGCCAGAGATTCCGAGAAACTTATCGGTATTCTTACCAAAATCGGATATGAACAGACTGAGTCAGAGGATGCTGATTTTGTCATCTACAATACCTGTACTGTAAGAGATAATGCTGATCAGAGAGTATTTGGAAGACTTGGCTACGTATCAGGTATCAAAAAGAAAAAGCCCTGGATGAAGATCGCTCTTTGCGGCTGCATGATGCAGGAGCAGGGCGCGATTGAGAAGATTCAGAAGAGCTATCGACATGTGGATCTTATATTCGGAACACATAATATCTTTAAGTTTGCAGAGCTTATCTGCACAATGTTTGAATCTGACAGAATGATTATTGATATCTGGAAGGATACAGATCAGATTGTTGAGGATCTTCCTATCGTTAGAAAGTATCCCTTCAAGTCCGGTATCAATATTATGTTTGGTTGCAATAATTTCTGCACCTACTGCATCGTACCTTATGTAAGAGGTCGTGAGAGATCAAGAAACCCCAAGGATATAATCAGAGAGATTGAGTATCTTGCAGCTGATGGCGTAAAGGAGATCATGCTTCTTGGCCAGAACGTCAACTCCTATGGAAGAGGACTTCCTGAAGAGGATAAGATGAGCTTTGCAGAGCTTTTAAATGAAGTGTGCAAGGTTGATGGAATAGAGCGTGTGAGATTTATGACTTCACACCCCAAGGATTTATCAGATGATCTTATTAAGGTAATTGCTGAAAATGAGAAGGTTGCAAGGCATATTCACCTTCCTTTGCAGTCAGGCTCTGATGAGATTCTTAATAAGATGAACAGACGTTACACCAAGGAAAGCTATCTTACTCTTGTTGAAAAAATTAAAGCACAGATTCCCGATGTATCTCTTACAACAGATATCATCGTAGGCTTCCCCGGTGAAACTGACAGTGATGTGGATGAGACCATCGATGTAGTAAGAAAAGCAGAATTTGACAATGCTTTTACTTTTATTTATTCCAAGAGAACAGGAACACCTGCTGCCTCTATGGAACAGGTTCCTGAGTCTGTTAGTAAGCCCAACTTCGACAGACTTCTTAAGGTTGTTCAGGAGACAGCCAAAAAGCGTGCATCAAGATTCACAGGCCAGACCCACAGAGTACTGGTTGAAGAAGTGAACGAGCAGGATCCTTCACTTGTTACAGGAAGAATGTCCAATAACACTCTGGTACATTTCCCTGCTGACAAATCACTTATTGGTGAATTTGTTGATGTTAAGCTTGATGAGTGCCACGGTTTTTACTATATGGGCACAATGATAAAATAATGCAGATATGGAGATAAACTACTTTGGATATAGATTTTGAAAAACTAAGCCCCATGATGCAAAACTACATAAAGACCAAGGAAGACTACAAGGATTGCATCCTCTTTTACAGGCTTGGTGACTTCTATGAAATGTTCTTCGATGATGCGAAGGTTGTGTCCAAGGAACTTGAGCTTACACTGACAGGAAAGGCCTGCGGACTTGAAGAGAGAGCTCCCATGTGCGGAGTTCCTCATCACGCTGTGGATTCCTACCTGTCAAAGCTTGTGGGAAGAGGCTACAAGGTCGCTATCTGTGAGCAGCTCGAAGATCCCAAGGAAGCTAAGGGAATAGTAAAAAGAGATGTCACAAGAATCGTGACTCCCGGAACCAACCTTAATATGCAGGCCCTTGATGAGACCAGAAATAATTACCTTATGGGCGTATTCTATTCTGATGAAAAGACAGGAATCTCTGTTGCCGATGTTACCACCGGCGACTTTTTACTTACAGAGGTAGATACCATTAAAGAGATCATTGATGAGATCAATAAGTTTCAGCCTTCTGAGCTTATCTGCAATGATGCATTTTTGGTAAGCGGAATAGATATAGACAATATCAGGGACAGAGCCGGGGTAGTGGTTAATCCCATGGATCCCAGATATTTTGATGAGGATACCAATAAGCAGGCTCTTCTTAAGCACTTTATGGTTTCATCACTTGCAGGTCTTGGAATTACAGATTTCCCCTGCGGAGTTCTGGCTGCCGGTGCAGTTATCAAATACCTTACTGAGCTTCAAAAGGATGGATTGTCCAATATAATTCATATCTATCCATATCTTACAAGTAAGTATATGCTTCTTGATTCTTCCACCAGAAGGAATCTTGAACTTATTGAGACTCTTCGTGATAAGCAGAAAAAGGGTACTCTATTATGGGTTCTTGATAAGACTAAGACTGCCATGGGTGCAAGAACACTTCGCAGCTTTATTGAGCAGCCGCTTATTGATGTTTCGGATATCCTTAAGAGACAGTCAGCTGTCGAAGCCCTTGTAAAGAACACAATAGCAAGGGATGAACTTAGAGAATACCTTGGACCTATCTATGATATGGAACGTCTCATGGCTAAGATTAATTATCATACAGCCAGCCCCAGAGACCTTCTTGCATTCAGGAATTCAGTAAAAATGCTTCCTGCCATAAAGATAGTTCTTGAGGATTTGAAGGATATCGTATCTCTTGATGAGGTGAATTCTCAGATAGATGCCCTTTCTGATATTTTCGAGCTTATAGATAAGGCTATTATTGAGGAGCCGCCACTTGCCATAAAGGATGGAGGCATCATAAAGGATGGCTTTGATCCCGATATTGATCATTTCAGAGACGCCAGCACCAAGGGTAAGCAGTGGCTTTCCGATCTTGAAGCAAAAGAGCGTGAAAAGACCGACATCAAGACTATAAGAATTAAATACAGTAATGTATTTGGCTATTCCTTTGAGGTTACAAATTCCTTTAAGGACAAGGTACCTGACTACTTTATAAGAAAGCAGACCCTTACAAACTGCGAAAGATATACCACACCTGAGCTTAAGGAACTTGAAGATACAATTCTTAATGCCCAGGATAAGCTTAATAATCTTGAGTACGAGATGTTCTGCAAGATCAGGGATTCAATTTCCTTAGAGATTGAGAGAATACAGAGAACAGCCAGAAATATTGCGCTTCTTGACGTGTATTGTTCCCTTGCATACGTTGCAGAGAAGAACCATTACGTTAAGCCTTCGCTTAATGATAAGAGCGTTCTTAAAATTCAGGGAGGAAGACATCCTGTTATCGAGCAGATGCTTGACAGAACAGATATGTTCATTTCAAATGATACCTTCCTTGATGATAAAAAGCATGCAGTTGCTATTATCACAGGTCCCAACATGGCAGGTAAGTCCACTTTCATGAGACAGACAGCCCTGATCGTGCTTATGGCTCAGATTGGAAGCTATGTTCCTGCAGATTCAGCGAACATCGGCGTTGTGGACAGAATATTTACAAGAGTGGGAGCTTCCGACGATCTTGGAAGCGGACAGAGTACCTTCATGGTAGAGATGAACGAGGTTGCCAATATTTTAAGAAATGCCACCTCTAAATCCCTCCTCATCCTTGATGAGATAGGAAGAGGAACTTCTACCTACGACGGACTTTCAATAGCATGGGCAGTTATTGAGCATATAAGTAACAGGAAACTGCTTGGTGCAAGAACACTTTTTGCAACACACTATCATGAGCTTACAGAGCTTGAAGGAAAAATCGATAACGTCAATAACTATTGCATAGCTGTTAAAGAAAAAGGCGACGATATTGTTTTCCTTCACAAGATTATTAAGGGCGGCGCTGACAAGAGCTACGGTATTCAGGTAGCAAGACTTGCCGGCATTCCCGATATGGTAATAGACAGAGCAAAGGCCATAGCAGAGGAGCTTACAGATAACGATATCACTGAGAAAATACAGGGGATTGAGGTTAATCATAAGAGCGACAGAAAAAATACAGTTAAGCATTACGATCAGGTTGACCTCTCTCAGATGAGTCTCTTTGACACTGTCAAGGATGAAGATGTTATAAAAGAGCTTCAGGAGATCGATATTTCGAATCTCACACCTATGGATGCGCTCAATACTTTATACAAATTACAGAACCAGCTAAACAACAGATGGAAGCTGTAATAATTTGATTTCGGCTTTTGCCGGGGAGGAGAAGGGATGGCGAAGATCCAGGAGCTTGATCCAAATACTATAGATCAGATTGCTGCGGGTGAAGTGGTTGAGAGACCTTTAAGTGTCATCAAAGAGCTTGTTGAAAATGCCATTGATTCCGGTGCAACTTCAATTACAGTAGAAATACATGACGGCGGAACCACAATGCTCAGAGTTACAGATAACGGCTGTGGCATTGAGAAATCTGAGATAAGGAATGCCTTTAAGAGGCATGCCACAAGTAAGCTTATGAGCATCGAGGATCTCTATGTTCTTAAGTCTCTTGGATTTAGAGGAGAGGCTTTATCAAGCATTTCCGCTGTTTCTAAGGTGGAGCTTATTACAAAGACTGCCGATGAGCTGGTGGGAACACGTTATGTGATAAACGGCGGGATTGAAGAATCTATGGAAGATATCGGAGCTCCAACAGGAACAACGATTATCGTAAGAGAGCTTTTTTACAATACTCCTGCCAGGAAAAAGTTCCTCAAAACTCCGCAGACGGAAGGTTCTTATGTAGGAGACCTTATGGAGCACCTGGCTCTTGATAATCCTTCTATATCCTTTCATTACATAAATAATAAGGATGACAGATTTACCACCTCCGGTAACGGTGACCTGAAGGAACTTATTTACAGGATCTATGGAAGAGATATCTCTATGTGTCTTGTGCCTATTCAGGTTCATGAGGATGGATATACCATAGAGGGATATCTTGGAGAACCTTCTCTTAACAGATCCAACAGGAACTTCGAGATATATTTCGTAAACGGCAGATATGTTAAGGATAAGATAGTGTCCAAGGCTCTCGAAGAGGGCTATAAAGAGTATCTTATGCAGCATAAATTCCCTTTTTGCGTGGTGCATATTTCAATGAATACTGCAGATGTGGATGTAAACGTGCATCCCTCCAAGATGGAAATAAGATTCGCCAATCAGGCGGCGGTTTATGAATTTATCAGAAGAAATGTTGCAAGGACACTTCATAATCACGAGATGATTCCAGAAGTTCTTCGTGATGAAAAGGAAGAGATAAAAGCTGCGCCTAAGCCTGCCACCGCGCCTGTTCCTGAAAAGAAGATTCCTGAGCCCTTTGAAAACAGCAGACTTACTGAAGATAAGAAGCTAAAAGAGAGTGAGCCTGTTTTTGCAGAAGGTATTTCGCCTGCCCCTGTAATTATTGAGGACAATATGAAGTCTCCTGTATGGACCAGGGTATTTGGCGATCACACACCTCCAAAGTCAGGGGATGAAAAAGCCCAGGGCCCCATCATTAAGAATTCTGATGCGGTAATCGTAGAGAAGGGCATCCAGCTTGATCTTTTTGATGAAAAAGTAATCTCTAAAAAGAACAGAAATGACATTGAGATTCTTGGACAGATATTCGATACCTACTGGATCGCTGTTTTTAAGGATAAAATGTTCATTGTTGATCAGCATGCAGCTCATGAGAAGGTTAACTATGAGCGCATGATTAAGAGGTACGAAGAGAAAAATACAGCGTCACAGCTTATAAATCCGCCTATCATAGTGACACTTACCTCAAAAGAAATCGATGTTTTCCAAAAATATCACACTTCTTTTGAGAAGCTTGGCTTTAATATAGAGCCCTTTGGCGGCAATGACTATGCCATAAGAGAAGTGCCGGTTGATCTCTACGGCTGCGAAAACGAAAAAGAGATGTTCATAAGCGTCTTGGATGAGATATCAAATGATACAAATCTTGACAGAAAGCCGGATGTCATAAATTATAAGATAGCCAGCATGGCATGTAAGGCTTCCGTAAAAGGAAACATGAAGCTGTCCAGAGCTGAGATGGAAGAGCTTCTCGATGAGCTTATGACACTTGATAATCCTTACAATTGCCCTCACGGCAGACCTACAATAATCTCTATGAGTAAATACGAAATAGAGAAGAAGTTTAAACGAATTGTTGACTAAGATATGGAAAAAGAAAAGCTGATAATTCTTACAGGCCCAACTGCGGTTGGCAAAACAAAAATATCAATAGGACTTGCAAAAAGAATCGGCGGAGAGATAATCTCTGCCGATTCCATGCAGGTCTATAAAGGAATGGATATTGGTACGGATAAGATAACTCCCGACAAGATGCAGGGAGCCCCGCACCACATGATAGATATCCTGGACCCTTCTGAGGATTTTAATGCCTTTGAATTTAAAAGGCGGGCAAATGACATCATTGAAGATATAATATCTCGTGGTAAAATACCGATTCTTGTTGGCGGAACAGGTTTTTATATTCAGTCCGTACTTTATGATGTGGATTTCGAAGTTCCCGAGAGCAGCGATGAGTCATCTGCCTATAGGAAGGAGCTTGAAGAAATTGCCAAGACTCCCGAGGGAGTACACAAACTCTATGAAGAGCTTGTAAGTATTGATCCTGAATACACCAAGGAACTTCATGAGAATAATGTTAAAAGAGTAATAAGAGCCTTGTCTTTTTATAAGGACACCGGGGAGAAGATGTCTGAGCACAATAAAGAGCAGAGAGAAAACGAATCGCCCTACGATTTTTTCTATTTTGTTCTTACTGATGACAGAGATGTGCTATATGACAGGATCGAGAAAAGAATAGATAAGATGGTGGAAGAAGGCCTTGTGGATGAGGTTAGAGGCATCATGGCACAGAACATAAAAAGAGATGCCACATCAATGCAGGCTCTTGGCTACAGAGAGATGATCTCGTATCTTGACGGTGAGATCAGTCTTGATGAAGCCATAGATCTTCTAAAGAAAAATACCAGGCATTTTGCCAAGAGACAGCTCACCTGGTTTAGAAGAGAAAAGACCGTAACCTTTATAGATAAAAAGGAATACGGAAGAGATGACGATTTGGTGCTTGATGCAATCGTCAATATGATTAAGGATAGATGGAGTAATTTAGAATGAAAAAAATGTATGAGAGCATGGGTATAAGCTCTGAAGTTTATGACTATTGTGATAAAATCTGGAAATCATTGGAACCCAGATTTGCGAAAATAAGAGAGGTTTCCGATTACAATCAGGCAAAGGTTTTGAAAGCTATGCAGGATTGTAAGGTATCAGAGGCCTGCCTTCTTGGAACAACAGGCTATGGCTATAACGATATGGGAAGAGATAAGCTTGAAGAAGTTTACGCTGCAATTTTCCATACAGAGGACGCCCTGGTAAGACCTCAGATCACCTGCGGTACACACGCCCTGGCTCTTGCACTTATGAGTAATCTTCGCCCGGGGGATGAGCTTTTATCTCCTGTTGGCAAGCCCTATGACACTCTTGAAGAGGTTATCGGCATCAGACCGTCAAAGGGATCCCTTGCAGAATACGGAGTTACCTATTCACAGGTTGATCTTTTACCTGATGGCGGCTTTGATTATGAAAATATAGAAAAAGCAATTAACGAAAGAACCAAGCTTGTTACTATTCAGAGAAGTAAGGGATATCAGACAAGACCTACACTTTCAGTCGAGAAGATAGGCGAGCTTATCGCATTCATTAAAAGCAAAAAGAGCGATATCATCTGCATGGTAGATAACTGCTACGGCGAATTTGTAGAGACTATAGAGCCTACAGATGTGGGTGCAGATATGGTTGTGGGATCCCTTATCAAGAATCCCGGCGGCGGCCTTGCTCCCATCGGCGGATATATTGCAGGTAAAAAGGAATGCATTGAAAACGCAGCATACAGACTTACTTCTCCCGGACTTGGAAAAGAGGTCGGCGCTTCACTTGGAATACTTCCTCAGTTTTATCAGGGACTTTTCCTTGCGCCGAACGTTACAGCCAATGCACTTATGGGCGCGATTTTTGCTGCTAACATATACGAATCCCTTGGATTCTCTGTATTACCGAACAGTACAGAAGAGCGCTTTGATATTATTCAGGCCATCACCTTTGGAAAGCCTGAGCTTTTAATAGCTTTTTGCGAAGGAATTCAGGCGGCAGCTCCTGTTGATTCATACGTTACACCTGAGCCCTGGGATATGCCCGGATATGATTCACAGGTTATCATGGCTGCAGGTGCATTCGTATCCGGAAGCTCAATTGAGCTTTCTGCCGATGGCCCCTTAAGAGAGCCCTATTCAGTATATTTCCAGGGTGGTCTCACATGGCAGCATGTAAAATACGGCATTATGAAGACCCTTGCTGTTATGCATGAGAAAAACCTCGTAAAATTGTGATTCTATTTAATAGAAAATATGCTATAATTTTCTGAGGTCTGATTTCATTTAAGTATTATTTGCCCGGAGAAGCAGAATGGTACTGGCATGGAACAGAATAAAACAAAAAACAGACTAATGGAGAACGAGTCCTATAAGGAGACACTTCCTTATGAGAGATTCAGTAGATTCGGAGCTGAGGCACTTACAGATGCTGAGCTTTTGGCGATTATACTGAGAACAGGGACGAGTACTCTGACACCGACACAGATGGGAGCCCTTCTTCTTAAAAAAGGAGAGAAGTATTCCGAGGGTCTTTCCGGGATTCATTATTTATCCCTTGATGAGATAAAATCAGTCCCCGGAATCGGAGATGTGAAAGCTATTAAGATTAAATGCATCGCAGAGCTATCCAATCGTATAGCAAGATGCAGATCGCTTCAGCTTTTAGAGTTCAAATCTCCTGCAATGATCGCGGATTATTATATGGAATCCATGTGTCACAAGGATAAGGAGCATGTGGTGGTAGCTTTTTTCAATCACCAGATGGCATTTATCGGAGATGAAGTCATTTCCGTGGGGACCGTCAAGAATGCTTCGGTATCTCCAAGAGAGATATTTTTAAGTGCGCTGAAGAACAAGGCTGTGTATATAGTTCTTTTGCATAATCATCCTTCAGGGGATCCCATTCCCAGCAGCGCAGACGACGAGATGACCAGACAGATTTATGAAGCCGGAAGCATGCTTGATATCAAGCTGCAGGATCACATAATCATCGGAGATCATCGATATTACAGTTATTTAGAACAACATTTATTAGAAAATATTTAGGAGGCTTAGTTTTGGGCAACAACACATTCGGAATTGATCTTGGAACCAGCAATATCAAAATTTATAACAAGGCTACAGATTCCATCACAGTTGAGAAGAATCTTATCGCTGTAGAGAATAAGACATCACTTCTTGCTTATGGTAATTCTGCTTACGATATGTACGAGAAGGCACCCAGCAATATAAAGATTTCATATCCTCTTAGCAACGGTGTTATCGCAGATATTGAGCATATGAAGAACCTTGTTAAGCTTTTCATCACAGATGAGATGAAGGGCGCTCTTAAGCCTTTGGATTTCTATATCGCAGTTCCTAAGGATGTTACAGAGGTTGAGAGAAGAGCATTCCATGATCTTATCAGAGAATCAGGCGTTAAGGCCAAGAAGATCATGATGGTTAAAAAGCCTGTTGCAGACGGTCTTGGAATGGGCGTTGATGTTATGAATTCGCAGGGTGTTCTCGTTGTTAACGTTGGTTATGACACAACTGAGATTTCCATCCTTTCACTTAAAGGTATCGTTATCAGTAAGCTTATTAAGGTTGGTGGTAAGAAATTCGATGATGCCATCAGAGGCGTTATCCGTAAGGAGTTCTCACTTCTTATTGGTGAGAAGACTGCCGAGAATATCAAGATGTCTCTTAAGGATCTTGAGAAGGCAGGAAAGGATGCTGTTGTTTACGGTAGAGATATCGTTACAGGTCTTCCTGTTGAGCGTTCAATTCCTACAGATCTTATTGACCAGTCACTTATTGAGTACTTTGATCAGATTCTTGATAACATCAAGGCTACTCTTGAGCGTACTCCTCCGGAACTTGCTGCAGATATCTACAAGCATGGTCTTTACCTTACAGGTGGTGCATCACAGGTTTGCCACCTTGCACAGAGACTTTCAAACGGCGTAGGTCTTAATGTAAACCTTGCCGAGAACCCTATCGGTTCAGTTGCACTTGGACTTTCTAAGATTATTAAGGACGATCAGTATAAGAATCTCGCATATTCGGTTGAAGAGGATGTATAAATGAGTCCTGTCATTAAAAGAGGGGGAGATAAATTTACACTTCCAAGTAAATATCTCCTCTTTATTTTAACAATTTTATGTACCGGTCTTATTGCCATCACTTTTAATACCAGTGTTTTCAACGGTTCTGTTAATTCTGTAGCAGCAACCTTTGTAATTCCCATGCAGAAGGGTATTACCACTGTAAGCACATATATAAAAGGCCTTTCAGATAATCTTGCAAGCATCAAAGCTTTGCAGGATGAGAATGCTGCCCTCAGACAAAAAGTTGATGAGCTTACCAATGAGAATACTGGGCTTGAACAGGATAAGTACGAGCTTACAAAGCTTCGTGAGCTCTATAGCCTTGATAATCAGTATTCTGATTACAAGAAGATCGGTGCGAGAATTATCGCCAAGGATGCAGGTAACTGGTATCATTCCTTTGTTATCGACAAGGGAACGGATAACGGCGTAGTGGTAGATATGAATGTAATCGCTGGCGGCGGACTTGTGGGCAGAATCACAGATGCAGGTCCTGACTGGGCCAAGGTTCAGACCATTATCGCTGACAATTCTTCAGTTAGTGCCACAGTTCTTTCTGCATCAGAGAATCTGATTGCCACAGGTGATCTTGAGCTGTACAACGAGGGACAGATTGCTTTTTCCAAGCTTGTGGACGAGGCTGACAAGGTTACTGTAGGTGATAAGGTTGTAACATCCAATATCAGTGATAAGTATTTACCCGGAATTTTGATCGGATATATTTCAACAATAGAAGAGGACTCCAATAACCTTACCAAATCAGGAAGGATCACTCCTGTAGTAGATTTTGAGTACATGGATGAAGTCCTTGTTATTATGCAGTTAAAGAAGACCGGAGAATAATGAGACGATTTGTTTTTACGTTTTTTTCCATAATAATCAGTTTCATATTGCAGACCACGCTGTTTCGATATATCGATTTCGGCGGAATCGTACCTAACCTGCTGATGATTCTTACTTCTTCTTACGCCTTCATGAGAGGTGATAAGAGTGGTATGATGGTGGGTTTTTTTTGCGGTATTCTGGTTGATATTTTCTTTGGATCATACCTGGGATTTTATGCCCTTATCTTTATGTACATTGGCTTCATAATCGGCAAGTTTAATAAGATATTCTATCCGGAACACATTCTTTTGCCGCTTGTGCTCATAGTAACATCTGATTTTATCTACGGATTTATCTGCTATGTGCTTCTTTTCATGTTCAGAAACAAGTTCGATCTGGATTATTATATGATACACGTCATTATACCTGAGGTTGTTTATACCGCACTGGCAGCTATTTTTATCTATCCGATTCTCAACTCGATGAATACACGTATTGAGGATTACGAACAGAGGAGTGCTAAGAAATTTGTTTAGTAAGATAAAAGAAGTCGTAATAAATTTCATAACGTCAAGACTTGTCATAGTTGCTGCGCTTTTGATCCTTGCATCTTCCGGTCTTGTTTACAGGCTTTTTTACCTGCAGATCATCAACGGTGAGAAATATCTTGATACCTTCCAGTTAAAGATCATGAAGGAAAAATCAATTGCCGCAACAAGAGGAAATATTTATGACAGAAACGGTAAGCTTCTGGCATATAACGAGCTTTCCAATTCAGTTACCATTGAGGACGTATTTGAGTCAGGTTCAGGAAAAAACAAGGCCTTGAACGAGACTGTTGAAAAGGTAATTGATATCGTTGAGAAAAACGGCGATGTGGTTGATACCGATTTTAATATTTCGCTAAACGCAGCCAATAACTTCGAATTTGCTATAGAAGGTAACGCGCTTCTTCGTTTTCTTGCGGATGTTTATGGTCGCTCATCCATAAATGACCTCAAGTATGAGGAACGCACCAAGACAGCCCAGGAAGTGGTTGACGATCTTTGTGAGAAGTTTTCAATAGGAGGATTGTCAGATCCCAATAATAAAAAGAGCTTTGTTCCGGGACTTGGATATTCTAAGGATAGGCTATTAAAGGTGCTTACTGTCAGATACAAGATGAGTTCTAACAGCTATCAGAAGTACCTTGATACGACCATTGCAACAAGTGTCTGCGAGAAGACGGTTGCAGACATTATGGAGAATTCCGACACACTTGAAGGTATCTCAATAGAAGAGGATACTGCGAGAGTGTATGTTGATGCTCCTTATTTTTCTCAGATCATAGGTTATACAGGTAAGATTTCCGATACTGAGCTTGAGGAACTTCAGAAAACCAACACTAACTACAGGTCAAACGATACTGTAGGTAAATCAGGTATTGAGCAGTCAATGGAATCTGTGCTTCAAGGAACCAAGGGAAGCGAGACTGTGTACGTTGATAACACAGGTAAGGTAATTGAGACCAGCAGTTATATTGATTCCAAGGCCGGCAATGATGTTTACCTTACAATTGATAAGGACCTTCAGGAAGCCTGCTATAATATTATCGAGCAGTCCCTGGCCGGAATCCTTATTTCCAAGATTCAGAATATAAAGTCATATACACTTGGTGAGAATCAAAAGGCCAGTGATATCATAATCCCTATTTATGATGTTTATTTTGCTCTTTTTGACAACCATGTAATTGATTTAAAACATATGGCTTCAGATGAAGCAGGTGATAATGAGAAAGCTGTTCAGGCAAGATTCCTGGAGAAAAAGGAAAGTGTCAGAAACGGTCTTAGAACTGAGCTTTTGGAAACTCATACGCCTTATGAATCGCTCACTAAAGAATACCAGGTATATATGAGTTATATTGCGTCTAAGCTTTATTCGAACGGCGTTATCAATTCTGATAAGGTGGATAAAGAAGATGCTACTTATATAGCATGGACAAAAGATGAGACTATTTCACTTTCGGAATATATCAGATATTGTATAGCTTCTAACTGGATAGATGTAAGTATTCTCGACCTTGAGAGCAGATACGTTGATTCAGATGAGATTTTTAATACAATCGTTGATTATGTATTTAATGATCTTGAAGAAGATGATGAATTCAACAAGAAATTTTTTAAATATATGCTCGCTGATGATATCATAAGCGGAACAACTGTGTGCAATATGCTTCTTGAGCAGGGCATTGTAGAGCTTTCAGAGGAAGAGCATTCACTTTGGATCTCAGGCGCTGAGTCAGCTTATACATTTATGATAAACCGCATATCCAATCTGGATATTACTCCTGCTCAGCTTGCTCTTGATCCCTGCACAGGATCAATGGTAATAACAGATGTAAATAACGGAGATGTGCTGGCACTTGTATCTTATCCCGGTTATGACAACAATAAGATGGCAAACGGCGTAGATGCAGCTTATTATGCAAAACTTCGAAGCGACCAGTCAGCGCCTCTTCTTAACTATGCAACCATGCAAAGAACTGCTCCCGGATCAACCTACAAGATGGTTTCCTCAACAGCAGGTCTTATGGAAGGCGTTATCGATCCTTCTGCCACAATTACCTGTACAGGTGTATTTGATAAACTGGATCAGGCTGCTCACTGCTGGATTTATCCAAGTGCTCACGGATCCCTTAATGTTACAGGCGGTATCAGGAATTCCTGTAACGCATTTTTCTTTGAAGTAGGTTACAGACTTGGTCTTGTAAATGGTACATATTATCCTGACTCCGGTCTTAAAAAGCTTGCAAAATATGCCGATATGTATGGCCTTTCTGAAACTACAGGTATTGAGATTACAGAATCTGAGCCTATCGTATCAGATATGGACGCGGTTCGTTCAGC
>JAEEGL012309748.1_pt1 | contig 20474 bp, 8 predicted proteins | sample 9134231 | NCBI WGS metagenome assembly JAEEGL01 (sample SAMN16246548, study PRJNA631951) | gut metagenome | biome: gut microbiome; feature: rumen; material: fiber-attached | host: Bos | place: Iran: Karaj | collected 2018-10
CATGCCATCTACCTTGTTGTGGAAGGTCCTGAAGTGAAGCAGCAAGAACAGCCACAGCGAGGCCAGTGGGGACAGCGTCCACAACAGCCACAACGTCCACAGGGGCTCTTCACCCTGCATGGCTTTGGCTTCGTGGTGGGTGACTACACAGGTCCTACGGTGCCAGAGGTAACTATCACCGTAGATGGCAAGAAACTGAACATTCCGGCCCGTCCGCTCATGTCCACCAACCAGAACGGCTACACCGAGTGCAACCGCTACCAGCTCTATGCGCCATTGGCCAACAATTCGGTCATTACGGCCGATAGCAATTCCAGCGACGTGAAGATTGAGGTCGGCTCTGTTGCCGACGGCCGCGCCACCGTCCGGGCCACCTACAAGGGCGTAACGAAGATCTTCCTCATCAACTGATATCGTATAATTGACAGTTGAAAGTTAAGAATTGAAAATTGAAAGTTTTTCCATCGTTATGGCGAGACTTTCAATTTTCAACTTTCCGTTTTCAATCTGATTTTTTCCACCATGAAACGACTTATTTTTTTCCTTACCATTTCGGCCAATGTCCTGATTACCGCCATTGGCCAGACCATCACCTTCAGCCAGAAGCACGGATTCTATGACGCGCCGTTCAGCCTCGAAATCAAGGCATCAGGCCCATCGGCCGACGCGACGGCACAATTGCGCTACACGCTGGACGGCAGCGAGCCATCGGCCACAAGCCCGATCTACACATCGGCCATTGAGGTCAAGGGCAATGCCATCGTGCGTGCGGCTATGGTGGCCGATTCGGGACGCGTCTCGGCCATCGAAACCTCAACCTATCTTTTTGTGGCCGATGTCCTGGCCCAGTCGAACACGCCCGAGGGCTACCCGACGACGTGGGGCAAGTATTCGCAGATGAGCGGTACGGCTACGGCCGACTACGAGATGGACCCCGAAATGACGGGCAATCCCACCCTGCGCCAGAAGATTGCCGACGGACTGAAGACTCTGCCCGTCTTGAGCATCGTGACCGACAAGGACAACCTCTTCAGCCACGAGAACGACTCCGTGCGCGGTGGCATCTACATCTTCACCGGCCCTCCGGTCGAGGACAATACCGGCCACGGTTGGACCCGTCCGGCCAACGTCGAGCTGTTCGGCGGTCCGCAGGAGCACGACATGAGCGCGACCTGCGGCCTGCGTCTGCATGGCGGACATGGGCGATTGGCCGAAAAGAACCCGAAACACTCGTTCCGCATCGTCTTCAAGGAGAAATATGGCGAGAAATCGCTGAAATATCCGCTCTTCGGCGAGGATGAACCGAAGAAGTTTGACCAGCTCGTCCTGCGCTGCCACTTCGGCAACTCATGGCAGCATTGGGACAACTACAACCGCCAGAAGGCGCAGTACACGCGCGACGTGTGGGCCCGCCGGATGCAGCGCAAGATTGGCCGCACGAGTGTCAATGCGCTCTACGTCCACGTCTTCCTGAACGGCATGTACTGGGGCCTCTACAACCTGGCCGAGCGTGTCGATGACCAGTATGGCAAGGACCACCTGGGCGGCGACAAGGAGGACATCGACGTCATCAAGATTGAGGAGGACGGCGGCAACCACATCGAGGCCAGCGAGGGCGACCTGGAGGCGTGGAACCTGCTGGTCGAGACTGCGCGCGAAGTGGCCCGTTCGGGCAGCGACAACACGGCCTACTACCGCTTGCAGGGCCTCAACGCCGACGGCGAACGTGACCCCGAGCTGGAGCCTCTGCTCGACATCGACGGCTTCATCGACTATATGATCATCAACCAGTACGGCGGCAACAACGACTGGGACCACCACAATTGGTACGCTCTGCGCCGTGTGGGCAGTGAGAGCCAGGGTTTCCGCTTCCTCTGCTGGGACTCGGAACTCATCATCGAAGACTCGAACATCAACGTCGTGAGCAAGAACAACGGCAGTTCGTTCCCGACGGGCATCTTCAACAATTTGTTGGCCAATGCCCAGTTCACGAAACGCTATGTGGCCCGTGCGCGTGAGCTGTTGGCCGATGACGGTCTGCTGGGCGAGGAGAGCGCCGTGCAGGTGTGGGACAGCCTCTACAACGTCATCCACGAGGCACTCTATTGCGAGGCCGCCCGCTGGGGCGACTATCGCCGTGACGTGCATCCGTGGCAGTCGCGCGGCTCGCTCTATACGGTCGATGAGACCTACCAGGCCGAGCGCAACCGCCTCTTGACGCAGTTCTTCCCGACGCGCGCGGCAAGGACATTGGCCGACATCATCGCCTATACGGGCTACGATGACTTTGAGGCACCGGAAAACTGGGTGAAGATGACCGCCTCGATGTTCCAGGAATGGAATGGGACGGGGGCCAATGCGCAGCCTGTGGGTGCCTATAACGTCGATTGGAACTTCGGTTCGTCGCGCGACGGCGGCAGCGTCATCGCCGGTTCGGTGGGCGTGGAGTACAACCGCTTTGCCGACCTGACGGACTACGACTATATCGTCTTCCGCGGACGTGGCAACGGCGTGCGCCTCATTGCCAACCGTCTGGTGCCGAGCGGCCCGTACAAGCAGATTGTGGCATCGTTCAACACGAGCGACCCGTATTGGAACAACGACTGGCAGTGTATCGTCATCCCATTGGCCGAAATCGCTGAAAAACAGACCAATGAGGGCCGTACGCGCGTCGATGACTTTGTCCATCTGAACACCATCAAGGTCGATTGGAACAACACCCTGACCGTCACCTCGGCCTACCTCATTCCGGCCGACGGCGCACAGAGCATCCGCACGATGGCCGACAGCGAAAGTCGCGTAGCGCGCCCTGTTTACGACCTGCTTGGACGTGAGGTTCCGGCCAATGGTTCTCTGCGCAGCGGTATGTATGTCGCCGGTGGCCGCAAGGTGCTGGTGAAGTGATAATTTAAGGGTAGGAAAAGGCTTAAAAAAGGAGTAAAAGTGGAGTAAAAGGGACGATACGAACAGTCCCGAAATACTTCCGTCAAATACAGCAAACGTCTTCTTTCCTCCCTTTTTGCTCCCTATAAAATCTTGAATAAAAACCATTGACATGAAAAAGAATCTACTGACGACAGCTGTGGCATTGGCCTCAATCGTCATCACCGCCACGGCCCAGCAGCATCATCGACTGTGGTACGCCCATCCCGCATCGCACTGGCTGGAGGCACTTCCCGTCGGCAATTCGACACTCGGAGCCATGGTCTATGGCGGCACCGACACGGAGGAAATCCAGCTCAACGAAGAGACCTTCTGGAGCGGACAGCCGCACGACAACAACAGCCACGAGTCGCTCGACGTGCTGCCCGAAGTGCGCCGCCTCATCTTTGCCGGCAAGGAATACGAGGCATCGAAGCTCATCGACAAGCACTTCGTCAAGGGGCCGCACGGAATGCGTTTCCTGCCCCTCGGCAGCCTGAAACTGCATTTCGGCCACACCGACGTGACCGGCTACGAGCGTGCGTTGAACTTGGCCGATGCCACATCGACCACAACCTATACCTGCAATGGCGTGAAGTACGAACGGACGGTCTTCGCATCGTTGGCCGACAGCGTCATCATCATCCACCTAAAGGCCAGCAAGAAGGACGCCCTCAGTTTCACTATGTCGTTCAACAGCCAGCTGAAGCATGAAAGCGGAGTGCCGGAAGGATTACAAGGCACGTTGGTACCTAAGCCAGCCGACGGCATAGACAAACAGGATCTTTGGGCTACGGTGTATGGCGTTGAACAGGAAGGCATCGATGCTGGCTTGACCGCAAAATGTCAATTCCATATAGAGTCCGACGGCTGTTTGACGGCCTATGAAAAGTCAATCGCGCTGAAGGGCGCCACATCGGCCACAATCTACGTCTCGGCGGCCACCAACTACGTGAATTATAATGACATCAGCGGCACTCCGGTGAAGAAGAACAACCGCCGTCTGGCCCATGTGAAGGGCAAGGCGTACAAGCTGCTGCTGGCCGACCACGTGAAGAAGTATCAGGAGCAGTACAACCGTGTGACGCTCTCATTGGCCAAGAACGCCAACAGCTCGCTCGAGACCGACAAGCGCGTGGCCGCCTTCGAGAAGGATGCGACCGACCTCGACCTGGTGGCACTGATGATGCAGTACGGCCGCTATCTGCTGATCTCCTCGTCGCAGCCCGGTGGTCAGCCGGCCAACCTGCAGGGCGTGTGGAACGACAAGATGAACGCGCCGTGGGACTCGAAATACACCATCAACATCAACGCCGAGATGAACTATTGGCCGTCGCTCATTGGCAACTTGGCCGAGACGCAGGAGCCGCTGTTCTCGATGATCCGCGACCTGAGCCAGACGGGTGCCAAGACCGCCAGCGAGATGTACGGCTGCCAAGGTTGGGTCGCCCATCACAACACCGATCTGTGGCGCATCGCCGGCCCAGTTGACGGCACTCCGTGGGGCATGTTCCCGACCGGCGGCGCATGGCTCACAACCCACCTCTGGCAGCATTTCCTCTACACGGGCGACCGTCAGTTCCTGGTCGATTACTACCCCGTGATGAAGGGTGCGGCCGATTTTCTGCTCGACTTCATGCAGGTCTATCCCGACACGGGTGAGGTGAAGACCGCCGCCGGATGGCTCATGACTGTGCCGACCGTTTCGCCCGAACATGGGCCGCAGGGCAAGGGCACGAACGTCTGCGCCGGTTCGACGATGGACAACCAGATCTGCTTCGACGTGCTGTCGCAGACATCCAAGGCCGCCCGCGTGTTGGGCAACAACGACGATTCGCGCCGGTACGATGCGGCATTGGCCAATTTGCCGCCGATGCAGATCGGCCGTCACGGGCAGCTCCAGGAGTGGCTCATCGACGCCGACGACCCGAAGGACGAACACCGCCACATCTCGCACCTCTACGGCCTCTATCCCTCCAACCAGATTTCGCCCTACACGCATCCCGAACTCTTTTCGGCTGCGGCCAATACCCTTCGGCAGCGCGGCGACATGGCGACGGGCTGGAGCCTCGGCTGGAAGATCAACTTCTGGGCGCGTATGCTCGACGGCGACCATGCCTTCCTGATTATCAAGAACATGCTGCACCTCTTGCCCGACGACCGGCAGATGCGCCAGTTCCCTCTGGGCCGCACCTATCCGAACCTGTTCGACGCCCATCCGCCGTTCCAGATTGACGGCAATTTCGGCTGCTCGGCCGGCGTGTGCGAGATGCTCATCCAGAGCCACGACGGAGCCGTCCACATACTGCCCGCCCTGCCCGAATTGTGGCGCGACGGCGAGGTCAAGGGCTTGCGTGCGCGTGGCGGTTTTGTGGCCGATGTGAAGTGGCGCGACGGCCGTCCGCTGTCGGTCAAGATCAAGTCCACCATCGGCGGTACATTGCGAGTGCGCAGCTATTGGCCGTTGAAGGGCAAGGGCTTACGTCCGGCGTCGGGCGCATGTCCGAATCAGCTCTACGCTCCGGCCAATGTCAAGTCGCCGCTCGTCTCGCCCGAACTGAAGGAAACGCCATCGGCCACGCTCCGTCCCGTCTATGAATATGACATCGAGACATCGGCCAATGAGACGATAATGCTGAGTTATTAGTTAATAGTTATTAGTTATCAGTTATTAGCTAGTAGTTATTACCCTTTCGTCCGCCGAAAGTATCGTCGAATCTGGACAAGTTTTTCTCAAGAATTTGAGAATTAGAGACTTGGAATTGAAGAGAAGAAAGAGAATTGTCCGCAACGGAAGATTGACGCGGCAGTCTCCAATTCTCTACAATTCTCATTCTCAATAAATTGGGGATTCTAAAATTCTCTAATTCTTGAGAAAATTATTTCATTCGGGAGACGCGGCACGCCACGTCTCTACAGTCCTCCGGTCGTATAGACTTTTTACTCCCCTTAAAAACTCTTTTTAAATGAAAAAAATCATTACTTCACTTTTGGCCGCTTCGACCTTCTTTTTGGCCGATGCCCAGCAGGTCATCAACCTCCTTACCGGAGAGGTTAGGGAGGGAAGTGATGCGGCAAAACCTGTTGTAAAAGTGGATACAATTGAAAATGGTTATTTGGTAAACTACGCTTATTCGGAAGCTATTCTAAAACAAGATCACGAATTGCCGGACTGTATAATGTGGAGTTATCCTGGTTATATGGAGTCTGATATAAATGGGTCTCCTGCGTTTCCATATCAAAATGGTTGGGTGGATATAGATGATTATACACCAACAATAATGGTGGAAGATAGTAGTTATATGGATTATTCTTATCAATTGGCTCCAGCATATCCACTTCAACCAATTTCAAATCCTTATTCAGAAATAGAGAGATTACCGATTTCTCCTTATTTTGGCTTTTCCAATATTTCTCTTGTGGAGACAATAGGCTTTCGACGATTCTCAGGAAGAAGGCAGGTGCTGTTTACCGTCTATCCAATTCAATATAGTTATGAATCACATGTTGTTAGGGCATATACGAAAATTTCAGTCAAAATAACCCTTTCGGGTGGCGAGACAGGCATTGAGGAGTTGAAATCCAAGTGCGATGCTCCAAAGTGTAGTTTCACCTTGGATGGGCGTCCAATTAAGGGCAATGTCAAAGGTGTAACTGTCAGAAATGGCAAGAAGATAATTGCCAAGTAAACAGAAATATCAACAAACCTTTTAATAAAATCAAACTCAATATGAAAAGATTATTTTTATTTATTGGAAACATTTTGTTGTTTGCATCCGTCGATGCCCAGCAGGTCATCAACCTTCTTACCGGAGAGGTGAGGGAGGGCAGTGATGCGGCAGAACCGGTTTATACAGAAAAGCTTTTAGATGATGGATATTTGGTTACTTGGATGTTTTCGGAGGCTATCGTATCTCCAGATAATGTTTTTCAAGGATGTGTAATGTGGAATGTTCCGGGGTTTATGCAACAGCTTGCATCTGGAACGCCTGCTTTCCCTTTTCAAAATGATTGGCTGGAGATATTCGATTCAACTCCTACAATGGAAATAGTTGAATGTAAATATATGGATTATTCCTATCAGCTGGCGCCTGCAATTCCTGCTCAGCCGATTAGTTCGAATCCATATTCGGAAGTGCCACGATTGCCAATAACTCCCTATGAAGGGTTTCTTCCTGTTTCTCCTGTTGAAGATCTTGGAACATCTAAGATGATGGGGCATCGTGAAGTATGTTATAGGATAATTCCTATTCAGTACAATTATGAGCAACAGATTATCAGGGCATATACGCGTATTTCTTACAAAGTGTCGCTTGCTACGACTGATATCGAAGAACTTAGATATGGATCTATTAAAAGATACTCATATGCTCCTAGTGGTTTTTTACAAAAAGAAGAATTAAATAAACTGATAATTTGTAATGGAAAGAAAATTATTGTAAGATAATATTTGATTGTACAATTATGAAAAAAATATTATTTGTAGTTTCGTGCGGCCTGTTTGTTTTTTCAGCATATGGGCAACAGATCATAAATCTTGTCACAGGTGAGATAAAAACAAAATCTCTTGCTGAAGAACCAGTAAGGACAGAAGAGCCCTTAAATGATGGCTTTTTAGTGACTTATGATTTCCATGAGGCTTATTTGTCTGAAGAACCAGACTATCCCAATTGTGTGATGTGGAATATTCCTGGATTCTTGCAGAAAAACGACCCTGGATTTCCTTCGATTCCTTTCCAAAATGATTGGTTTGAAATAGGAAATTTTATACCATCTGTGGAAATCGTTGAATGTAATTATGTCGATTATCAATATCAATTACCCCCTGCAATTCCTGTGCAGCCTATAAGTTCTGAAACGTATGAAAAGGTGAAAAGAATACCGATTAATTCTTTTGATGGATTTTATCCAAAATCCGTTGTTGAGAGTAATGGTTTTTCATTATTTTTGAATGAAAAGTATGCTTGTTTTAGAATATCACCTGTTCAATACAATTACGAACAGAAAACAGTTAGAGCATATACTCGTATTACATATAAAATAACTCTTTCAATTGATGGGGGTAAAAGGCGCCAAAAATCAAGTTGTGTTCTAAAAAAATTAGTAAATGGAAATGAGGAGAAAGACTATCTTGTTATCACTACTAACAAATTTAAGAGTGCAGTAGATAATTTTGTGGAATTGGAAAGATTAATGGGCTTTAATGTTATTGTTAGAACAGACGATAATTGGAACTGCGAAAAGGTGCGAAATACCGTAAAAACTGTATATGAAGAAACTAATGGGACTCTGTATGCTCTTTTGATAGTCGGAGATCATCAAGATGTGCCATCAAATATAATTAGTGCAAAGGATACTTTGGGATATTCTTTGAAGCAGCACGTAACAGATCTTTATTATGCCTGTATGGATACCGATTCGCCAGATTTCCCAAATCTGTTGTATGGACGCATTCCTGTATCTACCAATAATGGGGCTCAAATAGTGGTTAACAAATTATACGATTATGTTTTGAATCCTGTTACTGATGTGGATTTTTATAACAAAGGAATTCATTGTACTAATTTTGAATCCAATAATGGCGTATATGAGGATTATCGCTATATGTTTGCATGGACATCTGAAAAAATTAGGGATATCATGCAGCAGGAAATTGGTAAAAATATAAAAAGAATATATCATTCAGATAATAGTAATTCTGTTTGTGTTCCGAAGTATTATAATGATTGGAAAACAGAATTGCCTAAAGAATTGCAGACAATTGATGCCTGGCAAGGAAATGCTTCTGACATTATAAACGCGGTAAATGAGGGTGCATTTTACGTAAATTACAATGGTCATGGAAATGTCACTGCGTGGGGAAGTCCAAGGTTCGATATAAATGATGTAAAAAAACTAAACAATGGAAATAAATTGCCTATTGTTTTTTGTAATTGTTGTCTAAATGGAAAATTTGATAATAATAGTTTTTGTGAGGCTGTACTTCAAAGTGAAAAAGGTGGTGCGATAGGAACTATAGGTGCGACAGAATCGAGTTGGTCAAAAATTTCCGATTGTTTTGAATTTGGTATATTTGATGCCATTTGGCCTGAGTGTGGTTTTAAATATTGTTATGGATCAGATAAAACGATAACTGCAGTCCCAACATTCGAATTGGGTCAAATAAAAAATCAGGGATATGTACATATGGAAATAACATATAAAGGAGATCCTAAAATACAATATATCAAAGAAATTTACCATCTTTTTGGTGACCCTTGCATGCGGATTTATACGGATGTCCCGACAGAATTCAGTCAAGCCCAAATTGTGAGAAATGCGCATTCTATTTCTGTAGATTTGGGGAACGAGTATGGACGTATTGTTTTCTATAATCCTAAAACAGGAGACGTTTTTCGCAAGGAAAGTGAAAGTGCTGTTTATGAAACGAATACTCCCAATGATGTTATCGTTTGCGTCACTGGCCACAATAAGCGGGCTTTGATTGATGACAGGGTCAACATTGATACCATCAAATATGAAGGCATATATTATCAGTTGGCAGATGGCGAGGCAACATTGATTCCGACAAAAGGAGACTCATATACAGGCAGTATATCTGTACCAGAAAAAATCTGGTCAAGAGGAAAGCCGTATATAGTTACAGGAATACAACGGAATGCATTTAAGAATGCGGAAATAAAATCTGTCAAGTTCCCAAAAAACATTAGAACTCTTCCTGTTGAGGTATTTGGTGGCTGCAAGGAACTCCTCTCGGCCGATTTGTCGGGTGTGAATGTGGAACGGTTGCCAAATTATGCATTTGATGGATGTAAACAATTGAAGTCTGTCATAATGTCTGATAGCATCGTTTCCATTGGAAATAATGCCTTTCGTGGTTGCACATCATTACAATCCATAGAACTGCCATCTCAGTTGAAAACTATCGGAATCGGAAGTTTTGAACGGTCTGGCCTAGAAACTATATATATTCCAGATGGAGTGACAATTATTGATAATCAGTCGTTTAAGGATTGCTTTCATCTGAAGCATGTCATTCTGAATCAGAACCTTGAACAAGTTGGCGAAAATGCTTTTGCTGGGTGCGATTCCATTTGGTTGATGGAATGTCATGCGATGACACCTCCCGATTGTGCTCCAAATTCTTTCTCTGAAACGTGCTATAATTCTACCTATCTTTTTGTGCCCATTGACGCTTATGATACGTATGAGGTCTCACCGTCGTGGAAGGACTTTTCAGGGATGGACATACAGGATTTTGATTTCTATTGCAATGGCCTGTTCTTCAGGATTGTTAAGGATAATCAGGTAAAGGTGGCATCTGCGGGATGGTATCATGAGAATTTGTATTCGGGTGATGTCATGATTCCGTATGATACGAGATTCAATAAAAAGTGGTATGAGGTCATAGGTGTTGATGATTATGCTTTTAGCTTTAGTCCGAACCTTACTTCTGTATTTTTTGAAAACTCATATAATCTGGAAATTGGACGTGGTGCTTTTTCTGATTGTTGGAATCTAGAAAAAGTAACGTTGCCAAGAGATCAGAAATCAATTCGGAAGGGGACTTTTGAGTCTTGCCTTCGGTTGAAAACCATAGATTTTCCTGCTGACTTGGATAGCATTGAGGATATGGCCTTTATGGAATCCGGCCTCGAGTCTGTCTATATTCCGGAATCCGTCAAGTTTATTGGCCAATCGGCTTTCAAAGGGTGTTTCAGATTGAAAAAGGCTGGATTCCCCAATAATACTTCGTATGAAGAGTTGTCTCCATCTGTTTTTGAGGGATGTTCAAACCTGATGGATGTTGCGCTTTCAGACAATTTGACAACTATCAATGAAAAAGCGTTCAAGAACTGTTCAAAACTTACCAATTTTTTTGTCCCTGCAAATATTTCATTCATAGGAAAGGAAGCATTCGCTGGATGCCGAGGAATGCAGGAGTTTTATTCGTCTGCAAAAACGCCATTTGTGGAGGATGCTTCCGTGTTCACGGGCATAGATAAAGAGACTTGTGTCGTGCGTGTGCCGAAAAGGCTTCAATACTATGCCTTGATGGATGGTTGGAAGGATTTCAAAAATATCAGGTTGGTTCAATACGACTTTAGAGAGAATGGAATATGCTATAACCTCAATAGTGGCAATTCGCTTTCGGTAACTTATGCCGATGAAACCTACAACTCGTATTCTGGTAATGTCGTGATTCCATCCTCGGTTTCTCTCCATGGGAAAGAATATAATGTGAAGTCTATTGACGCAAAAGCATTCTACCAGTCGAAGGGATTGACACATGTGTCTATTCCTTCCTCAGTCACGGCTATTGGTGATTCTGCATTTGCAAATTGTACGAACTTGCAGTATGTGGATTTCTCAGACGAAATAGAGAGCATTGGAATCCGTGCGTTTATGAACTGTAAGTCGTTGACGGAAATAGTCTTGCCTAAAAAACTGAAGACATTGGATGAACGGGCTTTCTTCAATTGTTCCAATCTGGAAAATATAGAATTTGGAAATGCGTTGGAGACTATTGGCAAGTCAGCATTTTCTTATAATCGAGGATTGACCACGTTGGAATTTCCGAAGTCACTGAAATCGATAGCAAAGGGTTCTTTCAGCAATTGTAGTTTATTGAAGACAATTTCCATTTATTCGGATGTGCTGATGGGTGAAAATGCATTTTCCGGATGTGGAGATCTAACGAGTGTATTCAATTATGCGTCACAGCCCAACTCCATCAAGAAGAACGCTTTTGATGTTTCGACATATAACAATGCGACATTGTTTGTGCCTGTTGGGTGTGACAGTGTCTTTCAAAATTTAACAGGATGGAATTCGTTCAACATTGCTGAAACTGGAAGCAATTGTTTGGTTGATGGAATTTTCTATATGCTAACTTCTTCGACAGCGAAAGTCGTCGCTTCTCCAGATAACAGGAAGTGGTACAGCGGCGATATTGTCATTCCAGAAAAAATCCTGCACAATGGAAAGATTTATAAAGTGAACTTAATTGGAGACTCTGCTTTCAGTAATAGTGAGGATTTAAGAACGGTAATAATTCCTGCTACGGTTGCAAAAGTAGGGAAAATGGCGTTCGCTAATTGTGAGAATTTGTCGGCAATCTGTTGCCAGAAAAGTTCAGGTGCGACATCTTGTGATGCGACATCAATGAACGGCGTCCCTCATTGCATATTGTATGTTCCGGAAGGCTATGCCGGACCATATAAAAGTAAAGGGTGGAAGTTAAGCAATATTGATGTCATGGACGGTTGCACCATTGATGGAATGATTTTTACATTGGATGTGAAAAGTAAAATTGCGACTGTGTGGAAGTCGATTGATTTGGGCGACGGCATTGTGGAGATTCCACAAAAAATAATGCCAAGGAAAAATGAATATACGGTGCGCAAAATCTCGAATAATGCGTTTAGAGATTCAGAACTTAAAAAAGTTGTAATACCGAAAACAGTGTCTGAAATTGGAGAGAACGCATTCAGAAATTGTACTTCACTGGAGAAAGTCGTAATCGAATCCAATCAACTGTCAATTGCAGATTCCGCATTATATGGATGTCGTAATCTTATGGCCATTTTGTGCAAGACACTGATGCCGCCACAAGTCGGACCCAATACATTCAATAGTCCAGAAACTTGGGTCTATGTCCAGCGAGAGAAGGTCCTGGCTTATCAAAATAATTGGCCGTATTATGCGTCTCGAATCGTTGGTATGGGTGCTTCTTATAATGTCTATGTGGATGGAATATTCTATCTTTGTGACTATTCAACAGGTACTGCAACTGTTTCGTACGAAATGGAGTGTGGTAATTCTTATTCTGGGAATGTAGTCATCCCGGAAATGGTTGTTGTCGGAACTACGAAATACAGAGTCAATGCCATCGGAGAAAAAGCATTCTTCAATTGTCATGATTTGGTGTCTGTATCAATTCCCGATGGAGTTTCATCCATTGGAGATTACGCTTTTTATGACTGTTCGGCAATCAATGCTATTCGTATTCCTTCCAGTGTGACGAAAGTTGGGGAGGAAACTTTCTATGGTTGCTCATCTCTTGCTTGGGTTCATAGTCTTTCCGTGTCACCTCCTATATGTGGAAATGGAGCCTTTTCTGAAATTGCTTCCAAATGTGAACTTGTAGTTCCGTATAATTGCGAACAGAACTACAGGAACGCGGATGTTTGGAAAAATTTCTACAGATATGACGAATCTGCCAGTAGTATGATGTCTGCTGAGATGAGATCTATTTTTGATGAAGCAGATGCAGAATCAGAAGATGGCACGACAGGCATTGAGGAGTTGAAAACAGCAGCAAAAGTAGTAAAGCCGTTCACCCTCGACGGACGTGTTGCGACCGATGGTGCGCACGGAATTGTCGTGCGTGGAGGCAAGAAAATCATTTCAAATCACAAATAATAAAATCTTTACATTATGAAAACCAACCTTTTCCGAACCCTATTGGCCGCCGCGATGCTTGTCCCCGCAGCTGGGGCATTGGCCGACGATTACCAAGTGCTCCACACCGAGCCGATTCAGAACCCGATGCTCTGGGCCGACTGTCCCGACCCCGACGTCATCCGCGTGGGTGACACCTTCTATATGGTCTCGACCACGATGCACCTCATGCCCGGCGCGCCCATCATGGCCTCGCGCGACCTGAAGAACTGGGAGACCGTCAGCTACCTCTTCGACCGGCTGACCGATTCGCCCAAATACGACCTCACCGACGGCACCGTCTATGGTCGTGGCCAATGGGCAACATCGCTCAAATGGCACAAAGGCAAGTTCTACGCCCTGCTTGCGCCCAACGAGGGCGGCCCGATGGGTCAGACCTACATCTTCACGGCCGACAAGGCTGAAGGCCCCTGGACCATCCACTCGCGAATGCGCCATTTCCACGACTGTTCACTGTTCTTCGACGACGACGACCGCGTCTATGTCATCTACGGCACGGGCGAGATGATGGAGCTGAAGGCCGACCTGAGCGACGTCATCGAGGGCACGCACCGCAAGATCTTCGAACGTGAGGCCGACGAGCGCGGTCTGCTCGAAGGAAGTCGCGTAGTGAAGCACAACGGCATGTACTATCTGCTCATGATATCCCACACCTACGCCCCCGGTCGCCATCGCCGCGAGGTCTGCTATCGCACCGACGACATCAACAGCGGCAAGTGGGAGAAGCAGGTCATCCTCGAAAGCGACTTCGGCGGCTTCGGCTACGAGGCGCAGGGCACCATCGTCGATAGCCCCGACGGCGACTGGTACGGCATCATCTTCCAGGACCGTGGCGGCGTCGGCCGTGTGCTCACCGTGATGCCCTGCCGCTGGATTGACGGTTGGCCGATGTTGGGCGACGAGAACGGCAAGGTGCCCGCCACCGTGCGTCCCCTGCGCAGCGGCGAGCCTGTCAAGTCGATTGTCATGGCCGATGATTTTTCCGCGCCGACCCTCGGCCTGCATTGGCAGTGGAACCACAACCCGGTTGACAACGCGTGGAGCCTCGCCGAGCGTCCGGGCTACCTGCGTCTGAAGACCAACCGCGTAGTGCCCAACCTCTACCTCGCACCCAACACCATCACGCAGCGCATGACGGGTCCGACGTGCAGCGGAACGGTCTCGATCGACTTCTCGCACATGAAGGACGGCGACCGTGCGGGCTTCTGCGCCTTCAACGGCAACAGCGGCGTGCTCACGCTGAAGTGCACCGGCAAGACCGTCGTCCTCGAAATGAGCGAACAGGTCGTCGCCCTGACCGACCGCGAGAAGGCCGTCAAGGAGGTCACGGAGCAGGTCATCGAATCGGTCGCATTGGACAAGAAGACGCGCCAGATCTGGCTGCGCATTGACGGCGACTTCCAGCCCGGCCACAACGATGCGGCCAACTTCTTCTACAGCCTCGACGGTGAAAACTGGACGCAGATCGGCACCAAGAACTACCGGATGCAGTTCGACTACCGCCGCTTCTTCATGGGCACGAAGTTCGCCATCTTCAACTACGCGACCCGCAAGGCCGGCGGATATGTCGATGTGGATAAATTCGATTGCGTGACCCACTGACCAACAGACCCTAACCCCGCACCTCGTCCCCTCACCTAAAGGTTCGTCTTCTCGCTGGACGATTATCAATCGTCCTGACCGCTGCGAGGACCCCGTTATATAGGGGAAGGGAGTATATACCAAAATAGGGTAGGGTGATAGCCGAGAAAATCTTTCGTGTTTTTTCGTGAATTTCGTGGTTAAAAAACTTCATTGCACGCAATTATTTCATGAGAGACAAAAGAACTTTCGTGTTTTTCGTGAATTTCGTGGTTATAACATTAAAGGCATGAATTTCGTGGTTAATTCCATTGGCCACAAACATAATAATCCCCGTTGTCTTTGAAATGGGACAACGGGGATTTTTCGTTTTCTCCTCCCCAGAGGGAAGGTTGGGTGGGGGTCTTTAATATCCGAAAATCTCTTCGGTTGAGACTCTCTTCACGGGGCCATATTTCTGCAGGGCCTTCATGTCGAGCTCCTTCTCGTCGCCCAGGATGATGTAGCGGTAGGGTTTGTGGGCCATCTGCTGCTGCTCGAAGGTGACGATGTCCTGGAGGGTGACATTGGCCAATGCCTTGTAGATGCGCTCGTTCAGGTCGTAGTCGATGCCGCGCTGCTGGGCGCTCAGCCAAGCGTTGATGAGACCGAACTTGGTGGTGCGCTGGCTGGCCAGACGCTTGGTAAGGGCATCCTTGGCAATCTGGAACGAGGCCTCGCTCTGTGGAATCGTGTCGAGGATGACGTGGAACTGGCGCACGCAGTCGAGCATCTTGTCATTCTGCGTGATGATGTGCGTGAAGAAGTATTCCGGCCGGTCGGTGTAGCTCGGCTCGACGTACGAGGCGAAGGCGTTGTAGGCCAATCCGCGTGCCTCGCGCAGCTCCTGGAAGACCACGGTGTTCATGCCGCCGCCGTAATATTCGTTGAAGAGCGCCTTGACCGCAGCCTCGTCGGGATTCCACGCGCGGCCCTCGTTGTGGAACATGCGCATGTAGATGTTCTTCGCGTCGTAGGGGGCGATGAGGATTTCGTTCTGAGGCGTCGGCTGGAGCGTCTCGTGCTTGCCTTCGGGGGCGGGCAGGAGCGTGGCGGTGGGCTGGTGGACGGTCGTAATGACATTGGCCAATGCCGTTTCGCTCATCGGGCCGTAGTAGAGGACGGTGTGCGCATACTGCTTGAGGTTCTTCAGCAGGTCGAGCAGTTCCTGTGGGTCGGTCTGCATCAGCTCGCGGGCGGTCATCGTGTTGCGCATGTGGTTCTCCGGGCCATACAGGCCATATTGCACGAGATACTGGAAGTTGGTGCGCTGGTCGTTCTTGGCGTCCATACGGGCCTTCTCGCGGATGGCGACGGCCTGCTGATAGAGTTCGGGGTCGCTCTTCGCATTGGCCAGGAAATGTTCGAGCAGGGCCAATGCATCGGCCATATTCTCGCTCAGGCCGCTCAGTGTGACGTCGATGTGGCGCGTGCCCACGCTGATGTTGTAGCTGCATGCCAGCTTGTAGAACTGCTGCTGGAGCTGCTCGGCCGTGAGGGAGTCGGTGCCCAGAAATTCGAGATAGTCGGCGGCGTCGCTGTAGCGGCGGTCCACATCGGTGCCGAATTCATAGTGGAAGGCGAGCGTGAAGCGGCCGTTCAGCGTGTTCTGCACGTAGATGTAGGGCAGGGGCTGCTGGCCGAAGGTGAGGTCGCGCTTGAAATCGACGAAGCGTGGCTCGATGGGCTTCACCTCGCTGGCCTGAACCTCCTTGACGAAGTCGCTCATGAGGTCTCGGTTGGTCGGAATCGGGGTGATGGCCGGCTTGTCGATTTTCTTCTGGGTCTCGTCGGTGCCCTGACGCTTGAAGATGGTCACGTAGTTGTTGCCGAAATGGGCATTGGCAAAGGTCATAATCTCCTCTTTCGAGATGCCTTCGATGCGTTCCAGGGTCTTGACCTGCTGCTCCCACGGCTTCTCCTGGATGAAGGCATCGACGTACATGTCGGCGCGAGCCCGGTTGCTCTCCAGGGCGTTGTAGTAGTGCAGTTTCATGTTGTTCTTGACCGATGGCAGCAGGTCGTCGCTGAACTCGCCGCTCTTGAGTTTTTCGATTTCGGCCAATAGGATTTCGCGGGCCTCCTCGAGCGACTGTCCCTCACGCGGATAGCCGGCCAGGATGAAGGCCGAGTGGTCGCGCATCTTGAGGGTGCCGCCCCATGAGCCCAGCATCTTCATCTGCTGGTTGATGTCGAGGTCCAAGAGACCGGCTGTGCCATTGGACAACATCTGCTCGATGACGTCCAGCGTGTCGCTCTGGAGCGACGATGCCTTGTCGAAGCGGTAGCCCAGCCAGAGGTGTTCGGCTTCGAGGCCGATGACCGAGGTGTCGCTGGGCGCCGTCAGTGTGGGCAGTGCGTCGAATGTGGGCTGCTCCACGTCGTCGCCCGGTTGCCATTGGCCGAAATATTTTTCAATCGTCGCGATGGTCTCGTCGGGGTTCAGGTCGCCGGCCATACAGATGGCCACGTTGTTCGGGCGGTACCACTTGTTGAAATAGGCCTTGATGTTCGTGATTGAGGGGTTCTTCAGGTGTTCCTGCGTGCCGATGGTGGTCTGCGTGCCGTAGGGGTGGTTCGGGAAGAGCTTGGCCAATAGCGCCGTGTAGGTCTTGTTGCCGTCTTTGGCCAATCCGATGTTGTACTCCTCATAGACGGCCTCCAGCTCGGTGTGGAAACCGCGGATGGTCATGTTCTGGAAGCGGTCGGCCTGGATTTTGGCCCAGTTCTCGACCTCGTTGGCGGGGATGTCCTCGACGTAGCAGGTCACATCGTTCGACGTGTAGGCGTTGGTGCCCTCGGCGCCGATGGCGGCCATCAGCTTGTCATATTCGTTCGGGATGAAATACTGTGCGGCCACCTGGCTCACGCTGTCAATCCCGTGGTAGGCCTGACGGCGCGCGTCGGCATCGGTCAGCTGGCGGTACTGTTCGTAGCGTTGCTCGATGTCGGCCAATAGCGGTGCCTCGGCTGCGGGGTCGGTCACGCCGAACTTGTCGGTGCCCTTGAACATCAGATGCTCCAGATAGTGGGCTAGGCCGGTCGTCTCGGCGGGATCGTTCTTCGAGCCGGTGCGCACGGCGATGAAGGTCTGGATGCGCGGCTCCTCCTTGTTGACCGAGAGATAGACCTTCAGGCCGTTCTCCAGGGTGTAGATGCGCGTCTGCGAAGGGTCGCCCTTGACCTCTTCATACTGGCGCTGGCCACTGCATCCGGCCAGGAGCATGGCACTGAGTGCCAACAGAATAGATTTTTTCATAATACTTTTTGGTTTGTTAGTTTGAGTTTTTTTGGTGCCAAGTGTAAGCGGGCCGATAGACGAAGGCCATTGGCCAGAAAAAGAAACACTTATTCCCTTTTCCGGCGACAAATTTAGTCATTTTTTGGCCAATGTGCCACGTCCATTCTCATTTTGTGTCCGGATTACGCCATAAAAGTGCATATTCTACCATATTTATGCAGCCTTTTGCCAATGCCGCATGGCAAAACGGGGGCGTAACACCAATTCCGCCGTCAGCCCGTGAAAGAGTTGACGGCGGAATTGCGTTCGAAATTCATTGGCCGAAACCAAAAAATGCTTCACCCGTTCGCGTAGCTGTGCATTCCGCCCAACAGGAAGTTCACGCCGAAGTAGGTCATCAGCACGGTGAGGAAGGCGATGACCATGAAGGCGTGGAAGAACCGTGGCCGACGGAACTGCGGCAGACTCTGGCTGTGGAGCGCGAAACTGTAGAACAGCAGCGTGATGAGCGCCCAGACCTCCTTCGGGTCCCAGCCCCAGTAGCGTCCCCACGAGACATTGGCCCAGATGGCTCCGATGAAGATGCCGCCCGCCATGCAGAAGAGCGCCGGATAGAGCAACACGCGCGAAATGTCCTGCAACTGGACCAGCTTCGCCTCGTCGCGCACGAAGAGCGAGGTCAGACCGTTCAGGAAGGTGAAGGCCAACAGCGCATAGGCCACCATGATGATGCAGACGTGGCTCGACAGCAGCGGCGACGAGAGCACCGGCATGAGCGGCGTGATCTGCGGGTTGGACTGCCCCATCATCGAGACGAGCAGCGTCAGCCCCGACAGCAGGTAGCCGAACGGCATGATGAGCACGAAGCGGCGTTGCAGGGCCAATGTGAACGACATCACGACGACGGCAAGGAACTGCATCGTCTCGTGGCCGTTGGTGAGCGGCAGATGGCCGGAGACGTACCATCGGACACCCAGAAAAACAATCTGGTAGATCAAGGCCAATGCCATGACCGCATTGACCGCAACGACCGACCATCGGGGCAGGCGGCGACCCTTCAGCCAGAAACGGAGGTAGAAGGCGAACAGCACGATGCCGAGTGTGGCGAAGGCCATGGCCAACGGTCGCGTAGCGTTGCACGAATTGTAGAGCTTCTCGGCGCGGAAATGGGCATCAGACGGCAGCACATCGGCCGCCTGCTCCACCTGGAACTTGCGGATCTTGCCCACGGTGTAACTCATCTTGTCGTACTGCTGCATGACGGCGAGCTCGGCCACGTAGTTCATCGACTTCTTGACGAAATACCACGACGGCTCGTCCATGTCGAGCGGCAGGTTGTCCGACTGGCTGAACCACGTGAGCGACGTCGTCGAGGTCGTGTCGTTGGCCGATGCCCCACGATAGGGATAGATGCGCATGAAGCGGCCGGCATGGAGCATCTGGATGATGGCCTGCTGTTCATCGGCCGCAGCCTTGTTCTTGGCCTTCTTGAGCGGCTGCTCCATCCATTTGGTCGGGAAGAAAAGCCAGCCGGTGAAGACCTGTTCGGCCGTGTAACCCGCGTAGCGCGGCTTGCCGTAGAGCTTGGTCGTGAAGTCGTAGGCCACGGTCTGGAGCGGACAGATGCGTCCGTTGTAGTAGGCGTAGAGGTCGCAGAATTGGTTGGCCAACGTGTCGGGCAGGACCTTCAGTCCGTCGGCCGACGGGCGCGCGTGAGCCATCGGCCATGACAACAATGCGATGACGGCCAACGCCTGGAGCCGGCGCAGCGCCTGACGGAAACCCTCGCGCGGATGGATGAGCAGGATGATCATCGAGAGGAAGAGCAGGCCGTAGCCGACATAGGTCACGCCGATGCCCCACGGGTCGTAGGCCACAGAGAGCGTCGTGCCCTGCAGGTCGGGGTCGTAGGCCGCCTGATAGAAGCGGTAGCCCTGATGTCGGCCGATGTTGTTCATCGAAATCTGGCACTCGGTCTCGGCGGCCGACGGACCAGTGATGCCGATGCGCGAGATGTAGTCCATCGGGGCCGATGTGCCGGGGTAGTTGGCCACCTCAAAGCTCATCAGCCGCACGGTGAACGGAAAGTCAGCTACGCGACCTCCATCGGCCAAGAACGCCGACACGCCGGGCTGATCCATGCGCAGATGCAGTTCGCCCTGTCGTCCCCACACGTGGGTGATGAGCGCGCCGGCCAGGATGATGACCAGCGAGACGTGCAGCAGGA
>JAEEGL013098562.1_pt1 | contig 20473 bp, 16 predicted proteins | sample 9134231 | NCBI WGS metagenome assembly JAEEGL01 (sample SAMN16246548, study PRJNA631951) | gut metagenome | biome: gut microbiome; feature: rumen; material: fiber-attached | host: Bos | place: Iran: Karaj | collected 2018-10
AGGAGACCACTCTTGATCAGCTCGGCAGGGCTAAATCGGTTAAGGTTCAGAAGGAGAATACGATCATCGTTGACGGCGAGGGCAAGAAGAAGGATATCACAGCCCGCATCAACCAGATCAAACTCCAGATCGAGCAGACGACATCCGATTTTGACCGTGAGAAGCTTCAGGAGAGGCTTGCAAAGCTTTCGGGCGGCGTTGCGGTTATCCGCGTAGGCGCAGCAACAGAGACCGAGATGAAGGAAGCAAAGCTCCGTATGGAGGATGCTCTTGCAGCAACAAGGGCAGCCGTAGAGGAAGGCATAATCGCAGGCGGCGGTTCAGCATACATACATGCACAGAAGAAGGTTGCCAAGCTTGCCGAGTCACTTACTGGTGATGAGAAGACCGGTGCAAACATCGTTATGAAGGCTCTTGAGGCTCCTCTGTTCCATATAGCAGGAAACGCAGGACTTGAAGGCTCCGTTATAATCAATAAGGTTAAGGAAAGTAAGGACGGCATGGGCTTCGATGCTCTTACCGGTGAATATGTTGATATGGTTAAGGCAGGTATCCTTGATCCCGTTAAGGTTACAAGGTCTGCGCTCCAGAATGCGACCAGCGTTGCATCGACCTTCCTTACAACCGAATCGGTAGTAGCCAACATAAAGGAAGACACCCCTGCAATGCCCGCAGGCGGAATGGGCGGCATGGGAATGTGATCGAATAACGAAACAAGACGCATATAAAAAGGACTCCGCGAGTGCTTGCACTCATGCGGAGTTTTTTTGTATGCGGTTTGGTGACAAACGGTATGAGCGAAGCGTAGCGTAGCGAATACAGTTTCGTTATCCCCTTTTGCGTCAGCCGGATATGAGCGAAGTGAAACGTAGCGAATAGGCCTGGCGAAGCGGAACGAATGGTATGTCTCGTTATTCATTACTCGTACATAAATCTCAATTTTCTCTTTAAAATAGTTTCATTATACGATATAATCATTTATGCATAAGAGCCTGCTTGGATCATTAAAAAGGAGGCAGTAATAATGGAACTTAATGAAAGAAGAGAGATCAACGAAAAACTCGATCTGATCCTGTCCCGGCTTGATGCGACTAATAAGTGGCAGGAACAGGCAGACGGGAGATTCGAGCAGATCGACAAGAGATTCGAGCAGATCGACAAGAGATTCGAGCGGATCGACAATAGGTTCGAACGGCTCGAGAAGAAAGTGGATGGTATTGACAGGCGGCTCATTAATGTGGAACTTACCATAGAGAATGAACTAAGGCCTAACATCCAGATACTTGCCGAAGGACAAAGTGTCATCATGAGAAAACTTGATGAATTGACCAGGGTCAGAGACGAGCACGATTATACCAAGATCAGACTTGATGTACTCGAATCCAGAGTGAATCGCCTTGAAGAGAAGGTTTCATAGGAATTCTTAAAAGAGTTTGATGAAATAACGGGACATGTCGGTAATGGCATGTCCCGTTGCATTTGCACCGGATTTAACGTATAATAACCCCATGAAATCCTGCTGCATAATAATTCCTATCTATAATAAGATACCAACCGAAAATGAAGTATTATCGATCAAACGTAATTGCTCCGTTCTGAGGGATTACGATATATTTTTCATACATCCATTTACTATGGATATATCAGCCTATGAAGGGATAATTATTGACATTTTCAAAGCGGATATCGGCGATAGACCCAATGAGTCAATCACCGATCTTTTTAATGGTCGCATCCATTTTAAGCCGTTTAAGAGAAAATACTTCCGCTCCAACAAAACGTACAGCAGGCTTCTTCTGTCCGAAGAATTCTACCGGGCATTTTCGGATTATGAATATATGCTTATTGCCCAGACTGATACGTATATTCTGAATACGAAATATACACTGGAGCATTTTTTGGAGATATCACGTGAAAGGGCATATGATTATTGGGGAGCTCCATGGCCTGAAGGACCGTTTTCAAAACCGTACACCTTAAGAGACAGACTGAAGCTCACGGTAGTGAAACGCCCGGAAGAAGTTCACGTGGGTAATGGAGGTTTTTCTCTCAGGAATGTACACCATGCCTTTGACCTTGTAAGGAAAAAGAAAAACCTCATCGATTTCTGGTGGAGGTTTAATGAAGACGTCTTCTTTTCATGGTTTGCCATTGATAAAGATTGCGATTATACTGCTGCGGAACCGGACGAGGCGCGCAGATTCGCACTGGAAGTTGATATGAGAGAAGAGATCGAAAAAGGGAATATTCCATTTGCGGTGCATGCATGGGATAAGTACTATTCACGTGCCGAGCTTCTTGAGATTTGCAATTAGACCGCGGCTTTGTTACAATTACTGTGTTTTGCCATTAACTAAAGGATATAGTACGTTATGCTCTTTAATTCCGTTGATTTTATTATATTTTTCCCTCTCGTTTGTTTGGTTTACTATATAGTACCTCAAAAGTTCAGGTATCTTTGGCTTTTGGCAGCGTCCTATTATTTTTATATGTGCTGGAACGCCAAATATGCACTTTTATTGCTTGCATCTACAGGGGTGACGTATGTCAGCGGACTTTTGCAGGATTATGCGCAGCAAAAGTATGTTGCCGCAAAGGCATTGTTCGTAAGAAAAACGGTCGTAGCGGTTAGTTTCATCATCAATTTAGGCATACTGTTTTTCTATAAATATATCAATTTTTCAACAGATCTTTTGACGACGATACTGGCTAAAATGCATGTTTATGTCAATTTTCCGTCTTTTGATCTTATTCTGCCGGTAGGTATTTCTTTTTTTACATTTCAGGCACTGAGTTATACGATGGATGTTTACCGGAATGAGATATATGCAGAAAAAAATTTTTTCCGATATGCACTGTATGTTTCTTTTTTTCCGCAATTGGTCGCAGGTCCCATAGAACGTTCCAAGAATCTTCTCAAACAACTGTCAAAACCGTATAAATTTGATTTCGATAAAGCCAGAGATGGTTTCCTTCTAATGCTTTGGGGATATTTTTTAAAGATGGTACTGGCTGACCGTATAGCGGTTCTGGTTGACACTGTTTTTGATAATTACACGCTTTATACGGGATGGTTTTCAATTGTTGCGGCAGTTCTGTTTGCTGTTCAGATATATTGTGATTTTGCCGGATATTCAACGATAGCTATCGGAGCGGCCGAGATTTTGGGAATACGACTTATGCAAAACTTTGATGCTCCTTATACTGCACAAAGCGTAAGTGAATTCTGGAGAAGATGGCATATTTCGCTGACATCGTGGTTCAGAGATTATCTTTATATACCGTTAGGAGGCAACAGAAAAGGAAAGCTTCGAAAAAATATAAACAGGCTCATAGTGTTCCTGCTTAGCGGATTATGGCATGGTGCAGGTATTCATTTTGTTTTCTGGGGTGGCTTAAATGGATTGTATCAGATTCTCGGGGAAGTGATGATGCCTGTAAGAAAAAAAATAAGGGAGATATTCAGGCTTGATGCGGATTCACTGGGTTTTAAGGTATATAGAACGGCTGTGACTTTTATGTTGGTTGATTTTGCGTGGATCTATTTCAGGGCAGAAAGCTTTTCAATAGCGAATTCGATTGTCAGGTCTATTATACATACGGATAATCACTGGGTTCTGTTCGACGGCGCGTTATATCGGCTTGGTCTCGGAGAGAAGGATTTCAGACTAATGCTGTTATGCATTGCGGTTCTTATATTTGTTGATATTATGAACCGATCAGGCATATGTATCAGGGATATCATCGCAAGACAGGATTACATTGCGAGATGGTTTGTGATCGTGTTTTCTGTTTTTTTTATTCTGACCTTCGGAATGTGGGGACCGGGGTACAATGCAAACAGTTTTATTTATTTCCAGTTCTAGCTTGGAGGAAACATGAGGAGTATAGCCAAAAGGATCATAAGTTGTATTATTTTGATGATAATGCTCTTTTGTGTTATGGCTCAGTGCACTAAGATAGCACAGAATAAAGTAAGCTATAGGAAGACAGCTCCATTCTTCGAATATAAAGATGATTTTGATGTCTTGTTTTTGGGAACAAGCCATGTGAAACTCGGAGTACTTCCCATGGAATTATGGAATGACTATGGAATAACGTCATATAATTTCGGCTGTTCATCAAGTCATCTTCCAACAACGTACTGGATCATGAAAAATGCATTGGACTATTCAAAGCCCAAGGTCATTGTCATAGATTGCTGGGGATTAAGTCAGCCAACGAAAACTGACGAAACCTTTGCTTATGTACATGAAGCCTTTGATGCATTTCCGCTGACAGTTACCAAAATCCGCACATCATTTGATCTTGTTGATGATCCTGCAGAAACAAACACCGAAACAAATACCCTGAACGAAAAACATACCAGAATGGGTTTGCTTTGGAATTATTCCGTATATCATAAGAGGTGGACGGAGTTAAGTCATGACGATTTTGAGCCCAGGATCACAATTAATTACGGAGGCGAATTAAGGCCGTTTATATGCAGACCTGACGATTTGGCTGAGAACGACGGATCAAAATGCGATGATATGGATGCTGTAGGAATACAATATTTGGAAAGAATTATCAGGGAATGTAAGGAAAATGATATCGAAGTTTTGCTGACATATTTTCCATATTCGCTTAAGAATGAGACGGATTGGTCTGAAATAAATACCGTGTATGATATTGCGAATAAATATGATATAAAATATGTTAATTTCTTTGGTGAGAATATTATAAACTATAATACGGATCTGGCCGACAGCACTCATCTTAATCCTTCGGGAGCATGGAAGGTTACTGACTATTTGGGCGGTTTTCTGACTGAAAATTACAGATTGGATGATCATAGGACGGACGCCGGATACGAGCATTGGAACAAAGATTATGAAGAGTATGTCGCATATAAGGAAGATCTTCTGAAAACAGCCACAGATCTGAACACATACCTGATGATGCTTAAAGATAAAGAATTTGGATATGATGTGGAGATAGGTGACCGGGATGTATTAGGTGACAGAGTAACAGCGGAGCTTCTGAATGAAAAAGGTAAAAGCGTTGAAGCCGGGGATTATGAAGAGAATGCAGGGGGCAGGATTAAGGTTAATGTATTTCGTATCAATGATCCTGACAATATTATTGATATGTCAGTATTTGCCAGGCCGCAGAATATAGATATTCCGGACGAGTATATTAACCGGTATGCGACAAGTTATGAGATAACGGATGAAGGCAGGATTAAAATTGTGTATTACGAGTTATATAATCCGGATAATGTGATCAATACAGTAACAATTAGCATACCGCAGGGATTTGGATTTGAAGACAGACTTCCCAATACGCTTGGAACGGTATTTCAAAACAGTATGGCTGTCAGAGTTTCTGACTGATATATCTGCATTCAGTCTTAAACGAATAAATGTTTTTATGTCTGAGAGGGATGAACATGTTGCTGAAAATCAAGGAGATAAACGGTAGAATTAGTACTAAACTCAGGGAACTTACAGGTAAAGATACAGTTGATTGGCTGCTGCTGTTTTTTTTGATTTTTATTTTTTTTATTACGATGATAAGGGCGGCTATAACGCAGGTTACATTTGATGAAGCCCAGACCTATCTGCAGTACTGTTCTCCCGAAATTTTCAAGTGGAAAGGAATGAAGGATATTTATTGGAATTCATATGCCAATGATCATCTTCTGAACACCTATCTGATAACCATATCACAACTGCTTTTTAAGCAAAAATACAGTGAATTTCTGATAAGGCTTCCACAGCTTTTATTCTATTTGATTTATCTGATATCCATATGGGTTTTGTATCGAAGAAAGATTCTTTCTCCGTATTTGGTGATAATCCTTACGGCGAATTATTACGTTTCGGAATTTTACGGTTTGGCAAGAGGTTATGCGATGGCAAATACATTAGTGTTTTTGGCGTGTGTATTTATGCTGTTTTGGAAGCGTTCCGCTTATGAAGCCGACCGATATCTGATACTGTGTTCCGTAATGCTGGCATTTGCGATCTTTGCCAACACTATTGTTTTTTTGATCGTTCCGTCTTTTGGCGTGATCTGGCTTGTGAGATTATGGCAGAATGGCAGACTGCTGAAGGTGGTACGCCGGTATTTTCTGTATCTTGTTTTATGGTTCGGCTTTATGGTGGTTATGGTCAAATACCATATGAATGTAATCTCCTATACAACGCCGGCAGGAGTATATACCGGTCGTGATAAAGGATTCTTTGAGTGCTTTTTTGCGGGATACGGTGATATGTATACACGTAACATATATTTGAAGAATGGCCTCGGGGTTTTGTTTTTGATGTTGCTCATAGTGCTTCTGTCGGCGTTGCTGTACTTAAAAAGACTAAAAGAGTGCGACCTCATGATCTCCACATTTATTTTTGTTGCCGTTTATGTGATGGCACAACTCATTTTCAAGGTGGGTTATCCGGTGGGCAGGGAACTGATCCCTTTCTGGGCGTTTCTTGTGATGGCTGTGAGAGAAGGCACAGTCTGTGTTATCAATAACATCAGTTCCGGCAAGAACGATAGGAGAATATGGAAATACGGCGCGACAGGTATATGTATAATACTTGTTTTCATTTTTGTAAGACGTGTCGATGTCACTTCGACAACAGAATGGAATCATGAATATGGCTTAAGGGAACATATCATTAAGCAGTATATGGCCTGCAACGGAGATGTATCCGGATTCGATCAGATCAAATCAATGACCATGTCTGAATGGTTTTATATGTGGAAACTGGATGATATCAAGTTTTCTCCGACGCCGTTTGACTGATGCAGGTTTTCGATGAGATGACGCATGTTGTTATCATTATAAATTTATTGTAAAATATCCTTGATTCGGTGTCATGATCAGATATGTTATTCTGCATGATCGCAGGAGGTTTTTATGCTGTTCACTGTACTGAGCTGGCTGATCATTATTATAGTCTTTGGCGGTATTGGATCGGGGCTGGCCAAACTTATAAGTAAGTTATTCGGATACGATATAATGCATATACATAGTCTCATAATGATAGGTCTTGTTTTTTGTACGGTATACGCCGAAGCCTTCAGCACCGTATATAAGGTCGGAAAGCTTGCCTTTGTGATTCTGAGCATTATATTGTTTTTGCTGCTTATCTATTCCGGTGGTGATATATATGACCGGTTGATCGGCATCAGAAAAATGACTGCAGATAACAAGGCCCGTGCGTGCTGTATATTGACAGCTTTTGTCGCATATCTATTCCTGGCGTCATATGTCGCTTCAAGAGCTCCGGGAGGTTTTGATGTACTTAATTATCATATTCCGGATATCAGATGGCTGGAGGAGTATGGCGCTGTAAAAGGATTGGGCAATCTGGCCAACTGGTTTGCCTATAACAGCTCATTTCACTGCCTTCAGGCGCTGTTCTCTTTTGTTTGGGCCGGGGGCATGTCGTATCATTCGATGAATGGATTCATATGGGTATTTATGGTGCTTTATGCTTTTACCACGTTATCTTTTTTCAGCGGAAAACGGTTTGGTTTGTCCGACGTTTTGCGTCTGATGTTTCTGTGGCTTTTGTTTGGATGTATATCATGGGGGAATAATGAGCCGTTAGCTTCACCTATGACGGATTTCCTGCCTCTTTGCCTGGTAGGATATACTTTCATAGAGTGGTGTTCGTTTAATGAAGATGGTATAGCTGATGAAATACCATACGGTTTGTTGGGCGTTTTGGGATTGTTTGCCATGAGCGTAAAGCTCTCTGCAGCTATCTTGGTGCTTTTTGCGATCAAACCATTCGTGGATTTGGTAAAGAATAAAAAATACGGTGACTTGTTTAAGTTTATCATTTTGGGAATAATAGTCATACTTCCTTTTCTGATCCGGAATGTGATCATTTCGGGTTATTTGATATATCCTTTAGCAGGTATAGATCTGTTTGATTTTGATTGGGAGATGCCAAAATCGGTTATTGTTTCGGATAATATCTATATAAGACTGTTTGCACGGAATGAAAGCTCGTATCCATATGAGAAAATCCGTATGAGCTTTATCGAGTGGTTTGAAGAATGGCAAAGACGCCATTATCCATGGCATTCAATGGGGGCACTGCGGAATCTTATTACCGCGCCGTTCGCTGTTTCTGTATCGTTTTATATGTTGTTTAAACGAAGGAAGGGTAACTATGACCATATCGTATATATAGAGGCTGCACTTGGTTTTTTGTATTTGATATTTTCAGCTCCTTCACTCAGATTCGGGATTGTCTGGCTGTATATATTTCCAGTTGTCTGCATATATGGGATTGTTGATACCCTGTCGGGAGGCACTATACTTAAGGAATCAGTCACAAGAGTAGTGGAGAGTCTGCGTAACAGTAAGGGGTATTTGGTCATAGCGTTTACGGTTGTCCTGTTTTGCGGTTTGAATGTTCAGAGATACTTGCTGGATAATACGTTTGATGCAAAGATAGTTCCCATAGACTATGGACATGTGAACGGCGAGGATGATGATTACGTATATGAAGTATCAGGACACAGGTTCTATTATACCTATCCCGATACAGGTGAAAAGAGAGATGGGGATGGATATGAGGGACTGCTTGGATATGACAGATTTCCGGGTTCATGTAATCTGGCATATTTAAAGAAAATGGAAATGCGGGGGACTGATCTTGCTGACGGATTCAAGGTCCGGGAAGAGTTTAAGGATTATCCGTATGGTCATAGCGGGTATGATCTGACGAAGGAAGATATTAGCCTGCTTGGGCTGGACAAATATAATTATTGATGATGCCGGTCGGCATAGATGAAGGGTATATTTATGAAAAGTAGGGATATAATAAAGGGTTTTATCGCAAAATACAGAGTGATTCTGGTTTTGAACGCCGTATTGTTGGGATTTACAGCGTTGATGATATGGATCAAACCTATAGACGAACTCCGAAAATACAATATCTATAATCATTCCGGAGAGGCAGAAGAATTTATACTGCCCGTATATGGAAGTATGATCCTGACACAGCCTTTCACATGTTCCGATACTGCCGATTCATTTGAGATATCTCTTCTACCGATGTATGATGAATATCATGGACGATTTTGTGTCAAACTGCTTAATGATTCCGGGGAGGTCATAGAAGAGTGGGAGAGGGAAAAGCTGGACATTGCAGCAGGATGGGTTCAATACAGGCTAAAAAGCAGCCGGATTGAAGCCGGTAAAGAATACAGTCTGGTTATCAGCGCGCCGGATATGGATGAATTTGGAGCAGTAGGTGTTTCTGTGTTTGGTGATGAAAACAAGACGCCGGGGATGGGCGAACTGACATATCCCGGTGGGTCGACAGAGCACACAGATAAAGTGCTGAGTTTGGGAGTATACAGACATCATATCAATTTTTTTGCAATTGCTGCATTTATCTGTCTTTGGTCAGGAGTGAATATCTGTTTCCATATGCGAAACAGAGGAACGGACAAGCTTGCCTTACCGATATTGATCACTGCCGGTCTTATAATGTTTTTCATTCTTGCCCCCGGAAGCGGGCCTGATGATCTGTTTCATTATTATTCGTCCGTAACGTTATCAAATAAAATGTTATTACATGGCAATGCGGATGAAGTTGAGAGAAAATATAAGTCTGATCTGCCAGTCCATCATAACACAAATGCTGCTTTTGTAGAAACCTATGAGGGCTTAAGATACAGGGTAAGCGGTGAAGACGGATATTTTGTGTTCGAAGGTCTTAAGGACAGCCTTAAGTGGCCGATATCGCATTTTTCTCAGTCACTGGGGATTACGTTTGGACGTCTTTTGAAACTTGGGTTCATTCGCGTGTATACTTTAGGGCGTCTGTTTAATTTGACGGCATATATTGCTCTTGCAGTACTTGCAGTCAGATTGGTGCCCGTAAATAAGGAACTTATGCTGATGATGGCAATTCTGCCCATGTCGATGCAGCAGGCCTCACAGTTGTCTTATGATGCTCCTGTTAATGGGTTGGCACTTGTTTTTACCGGATATATAATTAAAATATTGAATGAAGACAGACCGTTTGACTGGAAGGACACGATCATATGCGCTGTTTTGCTGGTTGCCATAAGTCCACTGAAGGTAGTATACGTCCTTCTTGGTCTTCTGTTATTGCTTATACCTCGGGAGAGGTTCAGGTCATTTGCAGACAGGTTGGTAAAAATCGGTGTTCAGATAGTGTGTGCGTTTATTTTTCTTTTTATAACAAAAGGCGGCGATGTGTCGGCAAACGTAGTAAGAGATACATCTGATGCGGTAAAAGGAGAAGAAATCGTAAGTGTTTCACACTACACAATACGTTTTGTTTTTGAATATCCGATCAGATTTGTGAGATTTATAATTGCAAACAGCGAGAATCATTTCAGCGATATGATAAAAGGAATGTTGGGAAGTTCATTATCCGGATTTTCGCTTGATATCCCGGAGTATCTGGTTCTGAGCCTGGCGTTATGTCTGATAATATGTGCGATCGCCGAGAAGACACCGGTAATGAAGAAACGATGGCAGACAGTAATAGTGCTGTTTATGGTGATCACGGGATATTATGCGATATTGACGGTTTTTTCATTTGCCAACACAATATATGGCGCTCCATATATAATTGGTACTCAGGGACGATATCTTATCCCGTTCCTTTTTCCGTCAATGTATTGTCTGTGCGGCAGAAGGATCAATTTGCGTATTAACAGGCTGGTCCTTTTTGTTCCAATCGCATTTATTGAGATCGGGTATATAGTAGAAGTTATGAGTAATATAGATTTTTAGATAAAAGAGAATGATAATGCGTGACAGTGTAATAAGAAAAATAGTTATAATTCCTGCATATAATGAGTCGGAAAACATCATAGACGTTGTAAATGAGATAAAAACAACAGCCCCGGGTTTCGACTATATTGTGATAAATGACCATTCTGATGACAATACCTATGATTTGTGCCGGCAAAATGGCATAAAAGTCATTAATCTGGCGATAAATCTTGGTATAGGCGGTGCGGTTCAGACCGGATATAAATATGCATATATAAACAACTATGATTATGCCGTACAGCTTGATGGGGACGGACAGCATGATCCAATATACTTAAACAGCATGTTTCTTACGATCACTGAAGAAAATGCAGATATGCTGATCGGTTCCAGATTTATTGAGAGAAAAGGATTCCAATCTTCTGTAACAAGAAGGATTGGGATCCGGTATTTTACTTTTCTTATCAGATTATTGACAGGAGCTGTGATCACTGATCCCACTTCAGGTTTCAGGATGGTTAACAGGAAGGTCATGGAGAAATTTGTAAGGGATTATCCCAGGGATTATCCCGAACCGGAGAGTGTTGTTTCAATACTTAAGTCAAAGGGGAAGGTGATCGAGATTCCCGTGGAGATGCGTGAACGCCGGGGTGGGGTATCATCGATCAATATTAAGCGTTCGGTCTATTATATGATAAAGGTAACAATAGCGATAGTTATAGAGAGGATCAGAAGATAATCATGAATTTGAGACTAACGATTTCACTTTACATTTTGGTTGTTTTGCTGCTGATCTATTTGATCCATAAGATAAGGGCGAGGAAGGTTGATATAAGATATATACTTCCATGGCTGGTTCTTGATCTTGCTCTGTTTCTGGCAGTGATGTTTCCGGGCGGCGTAAGCACCATTTGCGGTTTGCTTGGAATCCAGACGCCGAGTAATATGGTATTTTTCGTTGGTATTATCTTCCTGTTGTTTACTCTGTTTTCTCTTACCATAACCGTATCCAGACTAAACAGTGAAGTTAAGGAACTGACACAGCGAATAGCTCTTAATGAAGCGGAGAATGCCAAGGAAAAGACTGAAAAAGACAGTGACAGTAAGCCATGAATCAAAGGGAATAAGACGGGGTTTGCAGATAATAAAGTATGAGTGATAACAAAGCGTCGGATAAAACATACAGTCCTGTGATCGGAATAATGAAAATCGCAGGTTGTATCATGGTGATATACAGCCATGCTTATGCGCTGTCTGATCGTGGACTTCATGATCCGGTCTGGCGCTGCACAAAAGGTGACTTTACAGCGGGCAGTATGGCTGTTTCCTTTTTCTTTTTTGTGAGTGGCTTTTTTATAACAAAAAGTCTGCTGGGTGGTCCTGAATTTAGGACTTTTTTTAAAAAGAGGGCACTAAAGATTTTCCCGTCACTTATATTTGTGACTGTTGTTACGGTTTTTGTGTTGGGACCTTTCGTAACTTCCCTTACTATCGGTGAATATTTTTCAAATTCGGATACATACTTGTATCTTTTAAATTGCTTTGGTATTTTGAGGCATGATCTTCCGGGTGTTTTTGAAAATAATGTATATAATTCAACGGTTAACGGTGCGCTTTGGACCATTCCGGTTGAACTCGTGTGTTATGTGTGCAGTTATGTTGGTAATAAGTCAGGCTTTTTGAATAAGAAGTATTTTGGATGGATTGCATTTGCAGTGTTTTCCGTTTATGTATTGGATGGATGGGTACATATACTGCCGGGTTTGGCCGGGAGCTTTCTTCTGGCCTTGTTGTTCTATTGTATAGGTACGGCAGCATATCTGTATGATGAATATATTGATTTGAAAGTGTCTTATGTGTTTGTTGCACTTGCCCTGTTACTGTTAAGCATGGTGCTGCCATCTTTGTTTAGGGCTGTTTATGTGTTTGCTATGCCATACATATCATTATGGCTGTTCAGGGGAGTAAATATTCCGGTGAATGAAAAGATGAGCCGTATCGGAAATATTTCATATCCGGTGTATCTGTGTGGATTTCCCATACAGCAGACAATAGTATGGATATATGGTGGGAGAATGGATCATAAAGTCAATTTTCTCCTGTCGTTGTTTTTTGCAATAGTCATAGGAACGGCAGTGTATTTTGCTGTACTTTGGATCACGGAAAAAATCAGGCCTGCAAAATAAGACAAAAACAGGTTTGATTTTCATTTTTTCTGTGTTTATTTATGCTATGGAGGTTGGTGCATTGAAAGAAAATGGAAACCGAAAGTATTATACTGCATCGGATCACACTTTTTCGATATGTGCTTACGGAGAGAGTGAGTATATAGAGGAATGCATAGATTCTCTAAAGAAGCAGAATCTGAAGACGAGAATAATCATCTGCACTTCGACACCAAGCGGGTATCTTAGTGAAATTGCCGACAAACACAAGTTGGAGTTATATATTAATGAGAAGAAAGCTTTTTGCAGTAATATTGCAGAGGATTGGAATTATGCGGTGCAAATGGCTAAGACTCCGCTTGTTACCATAGCTCATCAGGATGATGTTTATAAGGCGGATTATACATATAAAATTCTAAAATGTGTGAACAGGGCAAAGCATCCGTTGATCGCGTTTACGGATTATGCTGAGTTTCGCAATGGTAGTGAGATCAGAAATATAAGAAATCTTAATATAAAACGCATGATGTTATTTCCGCTGCGAAGTGAAAGATTATGGAGTTCGATTTTCGTGCGAAGGAGGATTCTGTCGTTTGGGTCGGCTATATGCTGTCCTTCTGTGACATACGTAAGACACAACCTTCCGGACCCTTTATTTCTGACGGGTTATAAGGTTAATCTTGACTGGCAGGCATGGGAGAGATTTTCGCGGCTCAGGGGAGAATATGTTTTTGTCAGGGATGTTTTGATGGTACATCGCATACACGCAGCATCAGAGACATCCAAAAATATAGAAGACAGTAACAGAACAAGAGAAGATTACGATATGTTCTGCAAATTTTGGCCGAAGTCCATTGCACGGATAGTTGAGCATTGGTATAAGAAAGGGGAAAAACAGAATAATCTGTGAATATGGCTGGTAACAATACGATCAAAAAGAATATGTTATTTAACACGGCGGGTTCGGCTGTTTATTTTGCGTGTCAATGGTTTTTGATGATATTGATCGTCAGAATGGCAGACTATGCTGAAGCGGGTGTTTTTTCTCTGGCGACCAGTATTACGGCTTCACCGGTATTTATAGCATTGTATGGTATGCGTAATTATCAGGTTTCGGACATTAATGGGGAGTATTCGAATGCAACATACTTCATTTCACGGGTGTTAAGCAGTATTCTGGCTTTTTTTGTTTGCTTGGCGATGGTATTTGCAGGTGGTTATGATCTTTATAAAAGTACTGCTGTCATTTTATATATGCTTTTTAAAATTATAGAGGCCTTTGCTGATTACTATTATGGATTGGAGCAAAGATTGGATAGGCTCGACCGTTCCGGAATATCATTAGTGATACGTGGTGTGAGTACTCTGCTGTATTTTTGGATTTCATATTACTTTTTTCGGAATCTGTTTTTATCACTGATCGGAATGTGTTTGATATCTGGTATTGTATTGGTATTATATGATCTTCCGTTTGTAAAGGAAAAATGCGGAAATATACAAAATGAGAGGGACTGGAATGATGTAAAGAAGCTGATGGTTGCATGTTTTCCGTTAGCCCTTGCTGCGTATTTAAATAACCTTTCTGTAATAATCCCCAGATTATTCCTTGAACGCTATTACGGATCTGAAATGCTTGGGTTTTACTCTTCGGTCGCATCTCCCACATCGGTGGTTCATTTGTTGGCAACCAGTATGTTTGCACCGTTGATAACTTCGCTTACGGTATCTTATTCAAATGGTGAGAAGGAATCGTTCGTTAGCACTATAAGAAAATTCCTATATGTGGCTTTAATAGTTGCAGTCATTGGGGTTGTGTTGGCAATGATATTTGGGAAATGGGTTCTGGTAATGTTGTTCAATAAAGAAATAGAGGCATACGTATACCTGTTTGTTCCGGTTATTATCATGACCGAACTTCTGGCAATGAATACGTGTCTCTTCAGTATCTGTACGGTGATGAGGGTAATGAGGGAGCAATATATGCGAGGTATTCTTGGAGTAATAAGTTCTTTTGCAGCCTCGTTTTTGTTGGTGAAAAAATATGAAGCAATGGGAGTTGTGTATGCTTCGGTTCTGGCAATAGTTGTCCAAATGATCCTTCAAACAAAAGCGATCATCGATCGAATTAAGAAAATTGATACTTCCGCAGGACAGCCGTAATTCGTCCCAAACTTAACATTCAGGGGATGATCCTGCGATAGATCATATTTATCAATACAGCTATCATCATCAGCACGCATACGCTCAAAATACAGACCGGTAATAATGCGGGGCTGTTTTCCCAGTGATTATACCTGAAGACGGTATCATTCCATATCTGTATGGTGTTATTATGGCACTGCAACAGATACATTCCGAAAGAAGCGCCCGAAAATCGGGTAATGAGACGTTCGTATTTTGAAATTCTCTCATCTTTCAAATGATGGAAGATCATAAATATGCTTAAGGCAGAGATATAACATAAAGGTGAATACATATCGCGAAGAATGTTTTTTTCGGTCACGATGATCAGGAAGAATGTGCTGATATAGCTGAGTGGGAAAACTATCAATGCATAATTGGCGTATTCCGGTTTTGCGAAGAAATTGTTTTGTTTCTGATATGCGGTTAAGATATATATATAACAAAACCAAAGAGAACCACTGATCTGCTCCATTGTTATAAGTTTGAAGAAGCGATCCGGATTTAAGAGTCCGTATACCATCAATCCGGCAAACAATATAAACCCGGAAATACAGAAGAATTTACCGTATCCTGATCTTAATAACCGATTTAAAAGAGGAATCGCCAGTAAGAGTACAATATACGAAAATGGGAACCAATAACTGAAACCGTGCATAAATTCGAGAAAACTGAGTTTCTTTGAAAATATTACCATATCTGCGAAATTGAGCAAAAGTCCGTAAAAAGCAACTTCTGAAACCAGTCTGTATATACGCTTCGCATTAAAAGTGCTGTCACACAAAAAATAACAACCGAGAATAACGAAAACATTAACACCGAATTTTCCGCCGAGATGAAAGAACTGTATCAGGTAATAGTTCAGATACCTTGTCGCGTTGGGGGCAGTAGAAATATTCGAAGAAACATTTATGTGGTTAAACAGGATAAAGCAGGCCGAAACGATCCTGAGGAGTTCATATTTTAGTTTGCGTGCCGATGCGTGTGTATTGGCGTGGAATATAGCTCCTGAATTCATTCGCTTGTATCTCCTGTTTTTTGATGTCCGCTAAACCTGTATGACAATTTATTATAGCAAACAACAAAGAATAAGAAAACGGACGTGCAAAAGTTATCAGTAGGCTTACATAATATTGTCATTATTTGCGAAATACTGCAATTTATGCTAAATTATACCTGTATTTGTAACAGAATTCAAATACAATTCCCATATTACAAACACGACAGTAGGATATAAGAGACATGAAATGCTGAATTTCAGATTATTTTGCTCGGGGTGGTTGGATGAGATTATATAAGGAATATGATGAGGATACATTAAAAAAACTTCAGAAGGTTTCGCTGGATATTCTGTTGGATTTTGATGAGTTCTGCAATAATAACGATATAGATTATTTCGGCTGCGGAGGGACTGCTATAGGGGCAGTGCGACATGGGGGATTTATCCCTTGGGACGATGACATAGATGTCGGAATGACCCGTAAGAATTACGACAAGTTTGTTGAATTATCATATAAACTAAATGATAAATATAAGTTTATATCATACGAAAATACAACGAATTTTCCTTTGATGACGGGGAGGCTTGCCCTTAAGGGAACAAAATTCAAGGAAGAGTGCTTTAGGGATCTGGACTTTGATAATGGGATATTTCTTGATATTTTCTGTTTTGACAATATTTTTGATGATGACAGGAAAATGAGACGTCAGATGCTCAGTGCCTGGTTATGGGGCAAACTGCTTATTTTGTGGTACATTTCAGATCCGGTTATATACTATACCGGATTTAAAGCAAAGCTTATAAAAATATGTTGCAGGATCGCACATGCATTTCTCAGGCTGGTTTACAGAAGCTCGAAGCCGTTGTACAGCAGGGCGCATAAATATGCAACCTGTCTGCGGGGGAAGAAGACGGAAAGGGTCGCATATATTTTTGACCCCACACCGTATACAAGTATAATGAGACTTTCAGACATTGAGCCTACAAAAGTACTTGAATTTGAGGGAAAGGAGATCAGATTTCCCTGTAATGTAGAAGCATATCTCAAAGTTCGTTATGGAGATAATTACATGTCCTTGCCTCCTGAAGACAAGAGGCACAATCATCCGCCGTATGAGTTGGAATTTCCGCGGGAACATGAAAAGTGCACCTAGTTTCGTTAGAGTAGGATTGGAGAGAATGATATGCAAAAGATAGCAGTAATACTTGCGAGCGGCAGCGGTCAGAGAATGAATCAGGATATCCCCAAGCAGTTTATTAATGTATATGATAAACCCGTAGTCATTTATACATTGGAGAATTTTCAGAGACATCCTGATATAGACGCAATTGAGGTTGTTTGCCTTGAAGGCTGGCATGATATTTTGAATGCTTATGCGAGACAGTTTAATATTGATAAGCTCAAATGGATAATATCGGGTGGAAACACCAGCCAGGAGTCGATACGCAACGGTGTCTATAACCTTGAGGGAAAATGCAGTGATGATGATATAATAGTTATCCATGACGGGATCAGGCCTTTGGTAGACAGCAATGTCATATCTGATGCTATTATTAAATGCCGTCAGCATGGAAATGCGGTTGCTTCCCTGCCATATAACGAGCAGATATTCGTAATAGACGATGATGAATCGACCTCAAGCTTTATACCGCGCGATACACTGCGCCGGGTTACAACGCCGCAGGCATACAGGTTTGAAATGCTGTCCAAGGCATATCATGAGGCGTTTGATTCGGGAACGGGCATCTCCAAAACAGATTATACAAACACTATGATGGTTAAGCTGGGGCACAGATTATTCTTTTCCGCGGGATCGGATAAGAATATCAAATTGACAACCAAGGATGATCTCGAGATGTTTAAGGCATATCTCAAGATGGAAAAGGATACATGGCTTAAATAGACCGGTGATTTTATGAAACTGACTGAGAACGGATTATACATTGAAGATATTGAATATGTTGCAGGACTGGAACTTCCATGGCATAAGCTTATGGATAGTTCGGTTCTTTTGACAGGGGGAACAGGACTGATAGGCACTTGCCTGGTTGATGTGATAATGTTTAAAAATCAAAATGAGCATTTGAACTGTCAGTTATATTTATTGACCCGTAATAAGGCAGGTGCCGAAAAAAGGTTTGTGTGTTACGGAAATGATCCGGAATTGAGTTTTATTGAGCATGATATCAATGAACCGATAGGAGAAATAAACGCAAACAGATTTGATTATTTGATTCATATGGCAAGTAATACACATCCGGTTGCATATGCAACAGATCCGATCGGAACCATCACGACCAATGTTATCGGGACTAAAAATGTTCTTGATTATGCGTGTGAATGCGAGAAATCAAGAGTGGTTTTTGCATCGTCCAATGAAATATACGGGAACAACAGGGGTGATACAGAACTGTTTTCTGAGGATTACTGCGGTTATATCAATTCCAATACTTTGCGTGCCGGATATCCGGAGAGTAAACGCTGTGGTGAAGCGTTGTGTCAGGCGTACATAAAACAAAAAGGATTGGATGTAGTGATCCCGAGGCTTACAAGAACATATGGTCCGTCAATGCTTGATACTGATACAAAGGCGATTTCACAATTTATTAAGAAAGCGCTTGGGAATGAGGATATAGTATTGAAGAGTTCAGGAAGTCAATACTATTCATTCACATATGTTGCAGATGCAGTTGCCGGTCTGCTTACCGTTATGTTGAGGGGCGAGTGCGGAGAAGCATATAATGTTGCAGACAGGAGAGCAGATATAACCTTACGGGAATTGGCAGAGATGATTGCCCAAATGAGTGGTAATAAGGTTGTATACGAGATTCCCGATGAGATTGAGGCGGCAGGGTATAGCAAGGCGCAAAAATCAAGACTGGATGGAAGTAAGCTGCATGAATTGGGATGGGCTGCTCATTACGATATCAGAGAAGGAATTGAGAGAACGCTTCGCATAATGAAGTCATGAATATTGGGTGGCGAGGGTGTCGGATGCTTATGAAAACATGAGGGAGGAGCCCGGTGTTTTCATGTCCGGGGGAGTTATCGCAGTTGAATTTTTATTTTTGGGAGCACGGTGTTGAAGAGGTTTCATGGAGTAAGGAAATATGCAGCCGCGGCCGCCATCATTATGATGGCGGTTGTTCTGCTTGAAGTATTCATATTCAATTTCAGGCACTGGCAGTCTGTTAACAATACTCCGGTCGCTGCCGAGTACATATGCAGTGATGGTCTGGGACAGGAAGATATCAATGCATTCAGGGTTTTATCAACTGAGACTACGCCCTATGTTGAAATAGACGGTATTGATCTGGATATAGAAAATATAGCATTGGACGTGACATTTCCCGAGCAGGGAGTTACAGCCGTAGAGACCGTGGCATATCATTTTGAGGTCATAGATCAGGGAAACAGGAACAGATATGCTCTTCCGGGAATGGAATTCATGCATCTGGTACCGCAGTCGCATTTTGATTATCTGGATCTGTATGGAAATGCAAGGAATATACGTCTGTGTTTTGATAATCTTAATGAGGGACAGCTTATCCGGATCGAATATCTGATATTTAATTCAGTAGTTCCGCTTATGATCTCGAAGAAAAGGATACTTGCTTTATTTACGCTCATATATCTTCTGTTTTTGCTTCGTCCCGGCAGTTTCCTGTACAGATATAATGCAGGCGAAAAGAGCAGGATAGGGACGATCGCTGTTATCATCCTTCTGCTTTTTGAGATCGGATTTTCATGGTGGGCGATAAACCTTAACAGTGCATTTAAGAATATCGAAAAGGACGGACAGCGCCAGTTCATGCTGCTGGCTGAGGCACTCTCTCAGGGAGAGACACATCTGCTTCTGGAGCCTCCGCAGGCCCTGATGGATATGGAAGATCCTTACGACCAAGCGGAGCGCATGAACGTATGTAACGGGGATAACGAGGCGCTTTGGGATACGGCATATTATAATGGACATTACTATGTTTATTTCGGAGTGGGACCCGTACTCATCTACTATCTGCCTTATTATCTGATCACAGGACATCATATCAGTGCGATCATGGTCGTCTTTCTCAATGCGGTTCTTATATTTTTTGCCGTTCCGTTCCTGATAGGGGAGATACTCAAGCGATGGTTTAAGGATGTTCCGCTGCCGGTATATCTGATCCTTACGGCTGTGGTATCATGGGGCAGCGGATTATGGTATCTTATAATGAACCCGGATTTTTACGGGGTTCCTCTTGCAACGGCTATGGCGTTATGTTTCTGGGGATCGTATTTTTGGATACACTCCATAAGGGATGACGGTATAAGTATTCCGTTTATAGCCGCAGGAAGTCTGTGCATGGCATTTGAAGCTGCGGTAA
>JAEEGL014263596.1_pt1 | contig 20472 bp, 16 predicted proteins | sample 9134231 | NCBI WGS metagenome assembly JAEEGL01 (sample SAMN16246548, study PRJNA631951) | gut metagenome | biome: gut microbiome; feature: rumen; material: fiber-attached | host: Bos | place: Iran: Karaj | collected 2018-10
ACCGCTATTCCCTGGGACATGACGTCATTGCCGCTGTGATCGAAGTGATCAGCGGAGAACGCTACAGTGATTATATGCAGAATCACGTCTTCGGCCCCCTGGGCGTCACCACGTTGACCTGCCATATGACGCCGGAAGAGAAGAAGCATCTGGCTGCCATGTACTATTATGACCCGGAGACCCGCTGGATCAAACCGGTGCCGGAAGGACAGAACATGGGCTTCCACCTGTCTCCGAATTATGAGAGCGGCGGTGCATCGCTGAACGGAACGGTCAACGGATATGCCGCTGTCGTGGAAGCACTGGCTTGCGGCGGTGTGGGACGCAACGGCGTCCGTATCCTGAACGAAGATACGGTCATGATGTTCACGAATGCGGTCCTCACGGGCGACCAGCTGCTGGATTTCCGCAAAGGACGTTTCCTGGAGTATTCTTACGGACTGGGCGTCCGCGTGAAAGTAGATCAGGATCCGGGATGGGCGCCGATCGGTGAATTCGGCTGGGACGGTGCGGCCGGTGCGTTCGCCGCTGTGGATCCCATGAACCATGTGGGCATCTTCTACGCGCAGCACGTGATGGGCTTTGGCGAAGTTTACGGCACGATCCATCCGCGCGTGCGTGATCTGGTATATAAAGGTTTGTTCCGATAAAGAGAGACGATATGAACTTTTCAGAGATCCTGTTTGTTTCCGATTATGATAATACTTTGACAGGCGAAAGGCACCTGGTGCCGCAGGAGAACATCGAAGCGATCCGGGCTTTCGCGGAAGCGGGCGGCGCATTCACCATTGCCAGCGGCCGCGGCAAGCGGGAGTGGCGTGAAAGCTTTGAAGGCGTACCTGTCAACGCCCCGTTTATTCTGGGCAATGGAGCTGTCATCTATGACAGTGTGGCAGATGAGGTGCTGTGGTCCTCCTTCATCGCAGAGGAGACACAGCGAAAGATCATCGAAATGTTCGATACGCTGCCGGAAGACTGCCTGGTGCTGATCGAGACGGTGGACCGGGTCTACGTCCCGGACGAGATCTATGATCGACTGTCCAGGACGCCGATCCCCTTTGGGGAGCAGCTGCATCCTGCGCTCCAGCAGATCCCCGTCCCATGGACCAAAGTGACGCTGGCCAGTGTCGAATTGAAACCTGAGACGATGGATCTGATCCAACAGGAAATGGAACGTTACGGAATCAGCGGCATCCGTTCTCTGCCGATCATGTATGAGATCGCGCCGGAAAACGTGGATAAAGGCCGTTCTGCCAGAAAACTGATGGAGATGATGGGACGCAGGTTCCTGGTCGCGATCGGAGATGCACCGAACGATCTTGCGATGCTTGCGGCGGCGGACCTGGCATTCGTGCCGGAAGGTTCACTGCTGGCTGAAGATCCCACTTTTACATTGCAGCACGTCCGGACGGTCCCCTGTGAGCAGTGCGCGGTGGCAGGTGCGATCCGGATCTTGAAGACGATGTAAAGAGGAGGCTTAAGCCATGTCTGTGGGACTGTATCGAGGCAAGGTCCGGCTGGAGGCCCATCAGAAAGAGTGGGAGACCCTTGCGGAAGAGACGATCCGTACGATGCGGCAGATCCTGAAAGAAGATGTGGTCGATATCCAGCATGTGGGCAGCACCTCCATCCGTGGGATCCTGGCCAAACCCATCATCGATATCGCCGTAGGTGTCACCGACTTCGCAAAAATGAGGGCCCACGATGCAGAACTTGCTGCGCATGGGATCCTGTACCGCAAGGAGGACAGACCAGGGCAGATCCTGTATATCATAGGAGATCCTGACAGCGGCTTCCGCACCCATTTCATCCATGTGGTCATCTGGGGCAGTGAGGCCTGGAACAACTATGTCGATTTCAGGGATCATCTGAACACGCATCCGGATATGGCAAAACGATACTCGGATCTGAAAGAAGCATTGGCGAAGCCTTTTGCGGAGGACCGCGAGTCGTATACCGCATCCAAAGCGGCCTTGATCAACGAGATCTTAGGTCAGATCAATGCGGAGGTCGTGGAGGATCAATATAGATCGACGAAGAAACTGGATACACGTATCTCGATCCATGAAAAGTATTCCACGAACAAGCAGGGATTTGGTAACTGGATCCTTTTACATTATCAGATCGAAGAAGGAATGTCCGTGCTGGAACTGGGCTGCGGAACTGGTAGTATGTGGGCAGGCCATGAGGATCTCATTCGAAAATGCGGACGTCTGGTTTTGACCGACTTGTCTGAAAGTATGTTGGAAGAGGCCGGAAGGACTTTGGGTGATGTGGCGGACATCGAGTACGCCGTCGCGGATATCCAGAAGATCCCATATCCGGATCGGTCTTTCGACGTGGTGATTGCGAACATGATGTTGTATCATGTCCCGGAACTGGACAAAGCTTTACAAGAGGTGCGAAGAGTCCTGAGACCGGGAGGGGTATTCTATTGTGCGACATTTGGAGAAAACGGCATGATGGAATACATCGAAAGCCTTTTTAGCGATTATCATGTCGGCCAGCCGCATCTCTATCCTTTTACCTTACAGAACGGGCAGGAGAAGCTGCAATCGTATTTCCAGGAAGTACAAAGATTCAATTATAAAGATGAGTTGGCTGTGACCGACCTTGATGATTTGTTGGATTATATTGCGTCTTTGCAGGGACTTTCAGATCTGCAGAGATTACCGCGCGAGACGGTACGTAAAGTCCTGGAAGCACATACGAAAGATGGGGTTTTGTACGTACCTAAAGAGTATGGGATGTTCTCGGCCCGAAGCAAAGAGTAATAAAGGAAAACGATGCTGTTTTTTCCAGCATCGTTTTCTTTTATACCTTTTAGGCGAAAAGAATTCATGCTATAATGCAGGCGAAAGGCAGGGAAGAGATCATGGATGCACATTGGTTCGACAAAGCCCGGTACGGTATGTTTATCCACTGGGGCTTATATGCTTTGATGAGCGGAGTCTATCAAGGGCAGGAAGTGCCTTACGGCGCGGAATGGATCATGAAAAACGCCCGGATCCCGTTCGAAGAATATCGCAAACTGATGGAACGTTTTACGGCGGAAAACTTCGACGCGGACGAGATCGTGCGGAACGCGAAGCGCTGGGGCATGGAGTATCTGGTCTTCACCGCCAAGCACCATGATGGCTTCTGCATGTACCATTCCGAAGTTTCGGATTATAACATCAAAAACACGCCCTTTGGCCGGGACGTGGTCAAAGAACTGGCGGAAGCCTGTGCCAAATATGGCATCGTGTTCTGCACCTATTATTCCCAGATGCAGGACTGGGCGGATCCCAATGGCTGGGGCAATGACTGGGACTTCGGCCCGGACAGGGAGAAGGATTTCGATAAGTATTTCCGCGACAAGGTCAAGCCGCAGGTCAAGGAGCTTTTGACAGGCTACGGACCCATCGGCATGATGTGGTTCGATACGCCCTATACCATGCCGAAAGAACTGTGTCAGGAGCTGCGGGATTATGTCAAAGAACTGCAGCCGGACTGCCTGGTCAGTGGCCGGGTGGGCTATAAACTGGGTGATTTCCGCGAGATCCCGGACAACGAAACGCCGGTGCTGTCCTTCCATAAGCCATGGGAGACGCCCACGACCATGAACAATACCTGGGGATACTCGGAGCGGGATCATGAGTGGAAGAGCGCGGAAACGATCCAGCATAAACTGGTCACCATCGTTCAGAAGGGTGGACATCTGCTGCTGAACATCGGACCGGACGGGACCGGAGCGGTCCCAGAAGGCAGCTCAAAAGTGCTGGAAGAGGTCGGTGCCTGGATGCAGAAAAACGGAGAAAGCATCTACGCATGTGAAGCTGTGCCGGACTATTCCTACCAGCTGCGTTTCGGCCAGATCACGCTGCGCGGGCAGACCCTGTACCTGCACGTGTTCAACTATCCACGCTTCCCCCATGAGATCATCGTCGTGGATATGCCGGTCAAGGTCAAAAGTGTGCAATTGCTTACGACAGGAGAACCGCTCAGATTCATCCAATCCTATGAGATCGCGCGGAACGAGTATCGCTTCCGGGTGATCCTGCCGGAGACCTGCCCGGATCCGATCGATACGGTGGTCAAAGTGGAACTGGAAGGACCGCTGTGCTTCCAGCCGCTGCAATAAAGAGGAAACGACGATGGAGAATAGAAAAGTCGCTGTAGTGACCGGTGCGTCCCGGGGCATCGGCAAAGGTGTGGCAATGGCCTTGGCGGCACAGGGGTATGACATCGCCTTCACATATCGGGAATACGAGGACGGCGCCGCGGACACCGTCGACAGGATCGAAGCTGGCGGTGTGCGATGCAGGAAATACCGCGTCTGCATGGAGGATCTGGACCACGTTGCGAACACGGTAGACCAGGTGCATGAGGACTTTGGCCGGATCGACGTGATCGTCTGTAATGCGGCCAAGGATCGGCGGTTCAGCATTCTGAACGCGACGCCGGATGACTTGAGATTCATGACAGCCCAGCTGTTTTCCGCGCAGATGCTGTGCGCCGGAGCGGCCGCCCGCCATATGATCAAGGATGAGATCCGGGGATGTGTGATCTTCATCACTTCCGTGCATGGGCAGATGGTCAATACCAGTGACTTTGCTTACGGCGGCATGAAAGCCGCGGTGGAGCGATCTTGTAAGTCGCTGGCACTGGAACTGTCGCCTTATGGCATCCGCGTCAACTGCATTGCGCCAGGCGCGATCAATGTGCGCGACGTGGACGATACGCAGCTGAAGTATCCCTACAGTGGGATCGTGCCATTGGGCAGGCGCGGTGTTGTCGAAGATATTGCGTCCGCGGCAGTGTTCCTGGCATCCGAGGGTGCCGGCTATATCACCGGAGAGACACTGCGGGTGGATGGTGGCCTGGCACTGCCCGCGATCCCGGAAGGCTGGGCGCAGGCCTATCCCGTGGATCGGGGCTTTATTCAAAGAAGCTACGAAGAAATGCTGAAGAACGAAGGAGAGAACCATGTCTGAGATCCGCATTACAAAAGTCAGCGCGATCGAGACCCGGCCTCAAGGGTCGAACCTGATCGTCGTTCGTATTGATACCAATCAGCCCGGCTTATACGGCTATGGCTGCGCTACCTATACCCAACGGCATAAAGCGGTCGTGACTGCGATCGAAGAATATATGGACCAATTGCTGGTCGGCCGAGATGCCCTGGCCATCAACGATGCCTGGTCGGTGATGATGAACTCTTCCTACTGGCGCAACGGGCCAGTGCTCAACAACGCGATCTCCGGCTGCGACATGGCACTGTGGGATATCGCGGGCAAGGTCATGCATGTGCCGGTCTGGCAGCTGTGGGGCGGCAAGGTACGTGAGGCTGTGCCGGTCTACCGCCATAGTGATGGAACAGATTTTGCGAAGCTGGATGAGGTCATCTCCGGTTATCTGGAGGAAGGATATCAATATATCCGCATCCAGTACGGCGGATATGGGGGCAAAGAAGCTTTCCTGAAAACACCGGAAGGCAGTCCGGACGGTGCGTATTTCGATTCCAAGAAATATCTGCGCAGTGTACCTGCCGTCTTTGAACATGTCCGCGACAAATTCGGGGCGGAGATCGAACTGCTGCACGACGTACATGAGCGCTTGAACCCGATCGACGCGATGTGGTTGGCGAAGCAGCTGGAACAGTACCGACCTTTCTTCCTGGAAGACGCGCTGGCGCCGGAAGATGGCTTCTGGTTCCAGAAGATCCGGGAAGCGGCGGCGACTCCGCTTGCCATGGGTGAACTGTTCAACAATCCCATGGAGTGGCAGCCGCTCATCGAAAACCGCTGGATCGACTACATCCGCTGCCACATTTCTCAGATCGGCGGTGTGACGCCGGCCCGTAAGCTGGCTGCATATTGTGAACCGTTCGGCGTGAAAACGGCCTGGCACGGTCCCGGTGACGTTTCCCCCATCGGCCATATGGCCAACGTTCATCTGGATCTCGTGACGACCAATTTCGGCATCCAGGAATGGTGCGGCATGGAGACTGATCCGCGTGTGCAGGAGGTCTTCCAAGGGTGTGCCGAGATCCGCGATGGTTTTGCCTGGGCCAACGACAAGCCGGGCTGGGGTATAGAGATCGATCTGGAAGCAGCGAAAAAGTACGCCTGTGATGCAAGCCAGCCCCGGTGGCTGCTGGCAAGACTGCCGGATGGAACGTCCGTCAAAGCGTAAGGAGGCAAAAGATGACTTTAGTCAGTGATCCGATCATCATTCGGGGCAAAACGATCAAAAACAGGATGACCTACGCGCCGACCGTAAAGTTCGACTTCGCGGGCGATGATGGCAAGGTCACCCAGAAACATATCGACCATTATAAGGAGCGGGCGGAACACGGGATCGGCCTGATCTGTGTGGAAGCCACCGCGGTCACGCCGGAAGGACGTTTCTGCAAGACGCATCTGGGCTTTTGGGAAGATGGGCAGATCGAAAGGCATAAGGCGATCACTAAAGCCTGTCATGACAATGATGTTGTCGTGTTGATCCAGCTGAACCATACGGGGATCACCGCCAATCCGGAATGCGGACCGGCGATCGGACCTTCCGCGGTGGAGACCAGAAGCGGCGGTCTGGCCCATGAGATGACCATCGATGAGATCCACGCCATGCAGCAGAAATTCGTGGATGCCGCGGTCCGGGCGAAAAAGGCAGGCTATGACGGGATCCAGCTGCACGGCTGCCACAGCTACCTGATCAACCAGTTCATCTGCAGCAAGACCAATCTGCGCACCGATCTGTATGGAGGCACCCCGGAAAACCGTGCGCGGTTCGGCGCGGAGATCATCCAGGCCATCCGCGCTGCCTGCGGCGAGGACTTTATCATCTCCGTCCGGACGGCCGGCGCAGATCCCGAACTTGCGGACATGATCGCGGTGGCGGAGGAGTATGTGAAAGCCGGCTGTGATTATCTGCAGGTCTCCCATGGCGTCTTGCCGCCGGATCCGATGTTGGTGGACGGTACGGAACCTTACAACTTGATCTGCTCGCTGGGCGTGCATTTCCATGACCATTTCCAGGGCAGAGTACCGGTCTCCTGCGTCAATTCCTTGTTTGAACCGCAACAAATAAAGACCCTGATCGAACAGGGCCTTGTGGATACGGTCGACTTGGCGCGGGCGGAACTGGCGGATCCGGCCTTCCCGGAAGCGGTCCTTTACGGAACGCCTTTTGTGCGGTGCTTCGAGTGCAAGCGTTGCCAGTATGGACCGTTCACCGCACATAAATGTCCGGCCGAGCTGAAACGCAGGGCCGGAGCATAAGATCTATCTGGTTTTGATCGGGCTGGTCCAGGCTGTGCGGCCTTCTGCATCGATGATCTCCGCGCGGATGAAGGTCTCGTGCGGCTTCAGACGGCAGGTAGCACGGGTGAGACCATCACCCTCGGTGACGCGTTCATCGGACCAGACACCATTGGAATAAAAGACGACGCGGACGGTGGGCGTGCAATGCACGACTGCCGTTTCTGCTTCTATGGAAAGCTGTGCCATCGGACCCTGGGTCGCCAGGTAGTCGCCCCTGTGCAGTGCTTCCAGGATAGATGCACGGGTCAAAGCCGGAGCTTTGACCATAAGATAGGAGCGGCATTGCTCACCAACGTAACGATGAGAATCATCCGCCGCCATGCAGGGCAGCAGCCGGCCTTCCGAAGCGAGGATGTCTACGAAATCACCGGAATAGGGACGTGCGTTCCACGGAACACCAGAAAAGGTATTGTAGATCTCCGCAGCATCGATGTCACGCAGCTGGAGTACCCGGTCCGGCCGGTTCAGGGACCAGGACGGATGTGCTAATATGGCGAAGCCTTGATGCGCGTGGATCTGGTCGATGATCTGCTGGGCAGACAGATCCTTCCCCCTGCGTACCAGATCCGGATCCCCATCGCAGCCGATGCCAACGATATGGTAGATGCCTTCCGTTACCGAGGAACCGACGTCGAATTCGCAGCCGCGCAGCAGCAGGAATCCATCTTCCCGACGTTCCTCACACCATTTCCAGTGGTCTGTGACCGCCAGAAAATCATATCCGGCATTTCGGTACAGGGCAACAGCCTCTTCAAAAGGCAGATCCCCGTCCGAGACCTGCGTGTGCATGTGCAGATTGCCTTTATACCATGTATTACCTTTTGGATCGATCCACATGATTTCCTCCCCTTGATATCAAAAGTTTCTTATTCATTCAGAAGATAATGGAACATATCGCCTGCGGGCACATAAGTCACGGGGACTTCCGGTACCAGCGCAGTGATCCAGTCCTTGGCGTACTTCATACCGAGAGTTTCCCAGTTGAAATGTCCCAAGGAGATCATGGCTTTGGCACGGCCCAGTTCGACCGCGTCGCGCAGATAGGAGAGAAGGGTCCAGTCGATGGTCTCTCCCGGCAGGATCAGGTCGATGCCTTCCTCCATATCACCGATGATCTGTACACTGTATTCCAGAGTACGGCCGTCGGGCTGCGGTACCATCATGGGGTACAGGTGTCCCACGATGGCGATCTTCTGCACCAGATCATCCGCGCGGCCCAAATAGCGGCAGCCGTTCATCCCGATACACTGCATCAGATGGTCGGCGACCTGACGAACGGTCTGCGGCTCGGGAAGGGTGATCATGTAGTGTCCGAAACCGCCATAGGCAGGCATCACCGGCTGTGCATACTCTTTCCACCCGGTATAGCGCAGGACGCCCTCGAAGATACCATCCGGCTGGTGGAAGTGCATATGATCATGATCCCGCCAGATCACGATGCCATGGGTGTCCAGCAAAGCCTGTTTTTCCTCATACACGCTGTTCGGAAAACTCTCGAACCACCCGGCTTCGTCCGCCGAAGTGTAAAAAGTGGGTTCGTGGACGATCAACAGGTTGGCACCTAAACGGATCGTCTCGCGGATCACGTCGATGGTGGGACTGATCGCCGTTACGATGCCGGTGCATTCGGTGTCCGGATCTCCGGATTTATAATCGTCGCAGCCATGATACTCCGGTCCCTGATCCGGGTGATAGGCCAGGATGCGGTCGATGATTTCTTTGATCTTCATGGATATGCCTCCGCAGTTGGAAATGTTGCCTATATTGTAGCATAATTGTAGTGGATGGGCTATTCCTTTTTGCAGGATCCTTTGTTATAATGAGCCCAAATAAGCAAATCTATGGAGAGGGATCGATGGACCAATGAACAATATCGCAATGATGATGGACCTCTACGAGATGACGATGGCCAACGGCTACTTCCTGGATCCGGAAGTGCGGGATACCAAAGTCGCCTTCGACGTATTCTATCGCAGGAATCCGGACGGCGCCGGCTTTGCCATCTTTGCCGGGCTGGAGCAGATCGTGGAGTACATCACGGAGATGCATTTTGAAAAGGACGACGTGGAGTATCTGCGCAGTCTGCACATCTATGATGAAAAGTTCTTGAAGTATCTGGAGGATTTCCGCTTTCATGGCGACGTATACGCTTTCGAGGAAGGAACGATCATCTACCCGAATGAGCCGGTCATCACGGTGGTTGCGGATATCGTAGAAGCGCAGCTCATCGAGACGGAGATCCTGGCGCAGTTCAATCATCAGAGCCTGATCGCAACGAAGGCGCACCGCGTAGTACGGGCCGCCGGCGGCCGGGGCGTTTCGGATTTCGGTGCCCGCCGCGCGCATGGCAACGATGCTGCGGTCAATGGTGCACGCGCCTGCATGATCGGCGGCTGCGGCAGCACTGCGACGGTATTGGCGGGGCAGAAATTCGGTATCCCTGTCACGGGTACGATGGCGCACAGCTGGGTCATGCTGTATCAGGATGAACTCACAGCGTTCCGTCGTTTCGCGGAGCGGTATCCGAACAACTGCATCCTTCTGGTCGACACCTATGACGTCGTAGGTTCCGGCGTGCCCAATGCCATCAAGGTCTTCCAGGAGATGAAGGAGCAGGGCATACAGCCGGCCAACTATGGGATCCGCATCGACAGCGGCGACCTCGCCTATCTGTCGAAGAAAGCCCGCAGAATGCTGGACGCAGCAGACCTTACCGACGCGAAGATCATCGTGTCCAACAGCCTGGATGAAAACACGATTTCTTCCCTGCTGAAACAGGAGGCGCCAATCAATGCTTTCGGCGTGGGTGAGCGTATGATCACGGCCAAATCAGAGCCTGTTTTCGGCGGCGTGTATAAACTGTGTGCAGTTGGTCGGGACGGCGACTGGGAACCGCGCATCAAGATTTCTGACACGCTGGAGAAGACGACGAATCCCGGATTGAAGGATGTGTACCGCATCTACGACGCGAACGGCATGGCTATCGCAGACCTGATCGTGCGTGCGGGAGAAAAAGTGGACGTACGGGAGGACTATCGTTTTGTTGACCCGGCCCGTCCCTGGAAGCAGCTGCGCTTCCAGAATTGTATGGCGAAAAAACTGCAGAAAAAGGTCGTGGAGAACGGCCGACGGACTTTTGATCCGGTACCCGTGCCGGAGATCGCGGCATTCGTCAAACGCCAGCTCGAGACCGAGATCTGGAAGGAAGAGCAGCGTTTCGAGAATCCGCATCCGCATTATCTGGACATGAGCCCGGCGTATTACCAGATGAAGATGGTCCTGCTCGGTCAGGGCAAGTAAGGGGCCGGCAGCCGGTTTTGGCAGCTAACAGGCCACTGAAACGGAGGTTTTTATGAAGATCACATTCATGGGTGCGGGCAGCACGGTCTTCGCCCGCAATGTACTGGGTGACTGTCTGTGCAGCGAGTATCTGCGGGATGCGGAGTTCGCGTTGTATGACATCGACCAGAAGCGTCTGGAAGAGAGCGCCGAGATCATCGGTATGATGAACAAGACGATGGGAAATACGGCGACCATCACCACCTGGCTGGGTGTGGAACAGCGCAAGGATGCACTGCGTGGCGCGGACTTCGTTATCAATGCCATTCAAGTGGGTTTGTACGATCCTTGCACGATCATCGATTTCGAGGTCCCGAAGAAATATGGCCTGCGCCAGACGATCGGTGATACTTTGGGCATCGGCGGCATCATGCGGACGCTCAGGACCATCCCTGTCATGGCGGACTTCGCCCGGGATATGGAAGAAGTCTGTCCGGATGCTTGGTTCCTGAATTACACCAATCCCATGGCCATGCTGACCGGGTACATGCTGCGTTATACCGGCGTCAAGACGGTCGGTCTCTGCCACAGCGTGCAGGTCTGCTCCCACTGGCTCTTAAAATCGTTGGATATGGAAGACCAGCTGGAAGGCCGCAAGGAACTGATCGCAGGTATCAACCATATGGCCTGGCTGCTGGAGATCAAAAACAAAAAAGGCGAGGATCTGTATCCGGAGATCCGCCGCCGCGCGAAAGAAAAGAACAAAGAGAAGCATCATGATATGGTGCGCTTCGATTATATCGACAAACTGGGCTACTACTGCACCGAGTCCAGTGAACACAATGCGGAATACAACATGTTCTACATCAAGAGCAAGTATCCGGAGCTGATCGAGAAGTTCAATATTCCGCTGGATGAGTATCCGCGCCGCTGTGTGAACCAGATCGCAGGCTGGCAGAAAGAGCTGGAAGAACTGCGCCAGAAGGGCAGCCTGGCGCACGAAAGATCCAAAGAGTATGCCTCTCATATCATGGAGTCGATCGTGACAGGCGATCCGTATAAGATCGGCGGCAATGTACTCAATACCGGCGGCCTGATCGAGAACCTGCCCTATGATGCCTGCGTCGAAGTCCCGTGTCTTGTCGACGGACGGGGCATCAATCCCTGCCATGTGGGACGTCTGCCGGTGCAGCTTGCGGCCATGAACATGACCAACATCAACGTACAGCTGCTGACCATCGAAGCGGCGGTCACTCTGAAGAAGGACCATATCTATCAGGCGGCCATGATGGATCCGCATACTGGTTCTGAGCTGGATATCGATACGATCCGTGCTATGGTAGACGATCTGATCGAAGCCCATGGCGACTGGCTGCCGAAATATAAATAAATTTTGATCCTGGTGTCGGTGAAATGCGTCTCTACGGAGATATAGAAGGGTTTTATCATGATTCAAACAGGCATTTTTTCGATCCTTCCGCCGATCATCGCCATCGTACTGGCTTTGATCACCAAAGAAGTTTATTCCTCATTGTTTCTTGGAGTACTCTCCGGCATGGCGATCTACGTGATTGCTGCCGGTGAACCGTTCGTTGCGATCTTCGCCCATATGTTCGATATGATGGCAGGAAAGATCGCGGACAACTCTTATATGATCGTTTTCCTGGCCCTTTTGTGGGCTGTGGTCACGCTGGTAGGACGTTCCGGCGGCACGGAGGCGTATGGCCGTTGGGCGGGACAGAAGCTGAAAAGCAAAACAGCGACCAGACTTGCGACGGCGATACTGGGTGTGTTGATCTTCATCGATGATGGATTCAACTGCTTGACAGTGGGCACGGTCATGCGGCCGATCTATGATCGTCAAAAGATCTCCCGTGAGAAGCTGGCGTATATCATCGATGCCACGGCAGCGCCGGTCTGCATCATTGCACCAGTCTCGTCCTGGGCGGTGGCAGTGGCCTCCTATATCAGCGATACCAATGGCTTCCGCGCGTTTCTGTCCACGATCCCGTACAACCTGTATGCACTGCTGACGATCCTGATGGTGGTCTTCATCTGTGTTTCCGGTAAGGATTTTGGCAAGATGAAGAAAGCTGAGGAGCGGGCTGCGATCGAAGGCAACCCGATCGCGGAGGAGGAGAAAGCAGATCCCAAGGAGGGGCGGCCTCGAGGCACCGTCTGGGATCTGGCACTGCCGATCCTTGTACTCATCGTGTGCGCGATCCTGGGCATGGCCTATGTCGGTGGGTTCTTCCACGGCGTTCCCTTCTCCGAGGCGATCGGCGAGAACCCCACGGGCGGACTGTCGTTAGGTGCTTTTGCAGCTCTTGTCACTGCATTCATTATGTACATCCCCCGCAAGATCATCAAACCGAAGGCGTTTGTGGAAGCCATCGTCGGAGGCATCGGCAGTATCGTTCCTCCAATGCTGATCCTCATCCTGTCCTGGACGTTGGGCGGCGTGTGCCGTGAGATGATCGGCACGGGAGAATTCATTTCGAGTTTTGTCAGCACCTCCAATCTGCCGCTGGTACTGCTGCCGTTCCTGATCTTCGTGATCGCCGCACTGATGTCCTTCTCCATGGGTACGTCCTGGGGCACCTTCGGGATGCTGATCCCCATCGTGCTCATGATCTGTGAGACCGATGCTTCCGGTGCGATCATGATCCCCGCACTCGGAGCGACACTGGCCGGTTCGGTATATGGCGACCATTGTTCGCCGATCTCGGACACTACCATCCTGGCGTCCACCGGTGCGGAATGTCAGCATATCCGGCACGTGGAGACGCAGATCCCGTACGCGACGCTGGTGGCCGTAGCCTGTGCTATCGGATATCTGATCATCGGATTCACTCAGATGCCATGGATCGGACTGGGTGTCGGCGTTGTACTGATCATCGGTACGCTGGTGATCCTGCACAGAAAAGTATAAAGAAAGGGGAGGTCACATGACCACGAAGCCCACGTATTTATATACCCCGTCGCAGTGTCCCTGCGTTGGCGGTAAGGAGAGAGGCTGCCCACGAAATGGACATTGTACGGAATGTCAGGCCTTCCATCATGGCATGGAAGCCTCCTATACCTCCTGCGAGAAGAAAGCTATGCAAGAGCTGATGGCGCATCTGCCGGAAGTCCCGACAGAAGGTTCCTGGGAAGAGAACAGAGCAGCGATCTGTACGCTGCTGCAGAGAGAAGAGTTCGGTTTCATGCCGCAGATCCCCGTTCAAGTGACGGGAACCGTGGAAGCCGAAGACGTGCGTCTGGACGAGGGGCGAGGCATCTATCGTAAGGTGGCGCTTAAGATGTGCTGGGATGGCGGAACCTATTCGTTCCCACTGTGGCTGGCTTTGCCGAAAGACGGTGCGGCGGCGACCTTCCTGCACATCGCTTTCCCATTGCACGATCCCATCCACGTGATGCCCTATGAAGAGATCGTCGCGGAGGGGATGGGTGTTGCCGTAATGTACTACACCGATGTCACTTCCGACGATGATGATTTTACCAACGGCTTGGCAGGCGCATGGTATCAGGGCAGAGAGCGCGGCCCGGAGGATCCTGGAAAGATCGCACTTTGGGCATGGGCGGCGACGAAGGTCATGGATTATCTGGAGACCGTTCCTGAGATCGATGCTGAGAGAGTTGCGGTCGTGGGACATTCCCGCCTTGGCAAGACTGCATTGTGCGCAGGTCTCATGGATGAGCGTTTCGCCCTGACCATCTCGAATGATTCCGGCTGTGCTGGCGCGGCCATCAACCGTGGCACCCATGGGGAAACGATCGAAGACATCACCCGAGTGTTCCCCTTCTGGTTTGATGCACACTATAAAGAGTATGCGGGCAGAGCGGAGGAGATGACGTGGGACGCTCATTTCCTGCTGGCAGGGATCGCGCCGCGCCGGGTCTACGTGGCCAGTGCCATGGAAGATGGCTGGGCGGATCCCATCGCGGAGCAGACCGGAGCACAGGCGGCCCGTGCCGTGTTTGAAAAGCTGGGCCTGCCCAAAGACCACGTAGGCAGCCACATGAGACCAGGCGTCCATGCGCTCAGCCGGTCAGACTGGAGGCACTTCGTGGCATATGTAAAGAAATACCTGTAAAGAAAGACCTGCTACATGAAGAAAAACTATAAGAAAACACTGATCGCCAGCTATCTGGGGTTCATCACACAGGCGATCGCCGGCAATTTCGCACCGCTTCTGTTCCTGCGTTTCCACAAGATCTACGGGATCTCACTGGGTAAGATCGCGTTGATCTCCACCACCTTCTTTTTCACGCAGCTGCTGGTGGATCTGTTCTGCGCGAAATATGTGGACCGCATTGGATACCGGCGCAGCGTTGTAGCCTCTGAAGTGACATCTGCCTTGGGGTTGATCGGCCTGGCGTTCCTCCCGGACCTGCTGCCGGATCCTTTTGTGGGCATCATCATCAGCGTTGTGATCTACGCGATCGGCAGCGGCCTGATCGAGGTGCTGGTCAGCCCGATCGTGGAAGCGTGTCCATTCGAGCATAAGGAAGCGGTCATGAGCCTGCTGCATTCCTTCTATTGCTGGGGTGTAGTGGGTGTCATACTGATATCGACAGCGTTCTTTGCGGTCTTCGGGATCGAACACTGGCGTTGGATGGCCTGTTTCTGGGCACTGATCCCGATCTACAATATCTTCAATTTCGCCACCTGTCCCATCGAACACCTGGTAGAGGATGGCAAGGGCATGACCATCAGCGGCCTGTTCAAAGTACCGATGTTCTGGCTGGGCATCGTGCTGATGGTCTGTGCCGGAGCCTCGGAACTGTCCATGGGACAATGGGCTTCCGCGTTCACAGAGTCGGCTCTGGGGATCAGCAAGAATCTGGGTGATCTGTTAGGACCATGTTTGTTCGCCGTGATGCAGGGCATCAGCCGTGTGATCTATGGAAAGTACGGAGATCGGTTGGATCTGACAAAGTATATGCTTGGATCCGGGATCCTGTGTCTTGTGTGTTACCTGCTGGCAGCGATGTCGCACCAGCCGGTCGTAAGCCTGATCGGCTGTATCCTTTGCGGATTCTCCGTCGGCATCATGTGGCCGGGCACGATCAGTATCATGTCCAAACGCCTGGTGACCGGGGGAACAGCCATGTTCGCGCTGCTGGCCCTGGCTGGTGATCTTGGCGGAGCTGTAGGGCCGGGAATGTTTGGTTTTGTAACGGAACGAGCGGGAGATAATATGCAGGCCGGTATGTTGGCCGGCAGCCTGTTCCCCGCGGTATTGATCCTTTCCGTCATTCTGATCATGTGGAAGGCAAAGCGCAGACCTCAAGTGGAGAAGTAATATAAGATTCTTGGATACATAACAAAAAGTGTGCCTTGCGCTTTGCGCTCAGCACACTTTTGCATGTATTCAGGAATCTTTATGGCATCTCTGCTGAGATGCTTCGCTTCCTCCAATATTATGGCAAGATTTATCATCTGCAGTTTCTAATGGTAGAAAATGATAAGATCATCTGACATAGATATATAGAAGGGCCTTGAGGTATGCAGGATCCCGCGTATTGCGCGAGCGCTATTTGCGCTTGCGCGTTTAGCGGGGACTGCATATCCCAAGACCCTTCCCTATATGTGTGTGTCAGATCTTTTGCTTCAGTTTTCTGCTTCTGAGCAGCAGTGCTACGGCGCCTGCGATCAGTGCTACCAGTACGATCCATACCGCGATCGGTACATTCTTGATATTGAAGCATCGTACGCGGATCCACATGCGGTTGATCACTTCGCTTTGTTCAGCGTTGAAGTAGATCATGATAGAAGCGCGGCGGATGATCTCTTCGGATGGGTACTGTGCGCCAAGCTGGCGTTTGAGCTGTTCTGAGGGGACCGTCAGGGTATAATCGGTATCATCCCCGTCTTCCGTGAAGAAATATCCCAGAGGATAGTCTACGACGTCCTCTTCATCTTCCTCTGCACCGTACATCCAGTCCAAATACTCAAAGATGCGGGAGTCATCACCGCCGGAGATCGTGGAGGTATAACCGATGTAGTACATGTTGCGGACGGCGTTGTCCGGACGGGAAACGAAGTTGATCCAGGCTTCTGCGGCCTGCTGTTTATCAGGATCCTCACTGATGCCGCTCTTGAGCATGATCCAGCCATCGAAGTAGATGTTGGTGGATTCTACAGGCACGGCGAAGTTCAGATAGTAATCATCCTCTTCCGCCTGATCCATGGTATAGACGGCGTCGCCTGACCACTGATAGTTGGCCACGACTTTGCCGGTGATCATATCAGCCTTGCCGGAGTCAGTCTCAAAAGAGTAGAGGTTGTCCTTGATCCCCTGCAGGTAATCCTGCGCCTCGTCGATCATTCCCTGTGAGACATCGTTCATCTCGTCCTGCAGGTTCATGGTATAATTCGGGTCGGCACAAAACTCAGAGGAAGTCAGAAGATCGTGCTTCAAAGCACCGACGGCGGCAAAGTAGGTGTCACGAACGTTGTCCTTGACAGTGATCTGCCGGTAGAAATCCCGGTTCTCCATCAGTTTCCAGGTGGAAGCTTCTTCTTCAGAAACGACGTCAGGATTATAGACGAATCCGGTGATGCCCCACATGTAACCGGCGGCGCATTTGTCCCAGGAGACTCCGTTGATGTCATGGGTCTCAAAGATGCGGCGGATATAGGGGGAGACACCGTTGATGTAATAATTCAGTTCGTTGGACGTATCGAAGAATTCTTCAGACAACGGTGCGACACGATCCTCGGCCATCAGCTTCATGATCATGTATTCAGACGGGCAGACCAGGTCGTAGACGTCGCCCAGCGTCAGCATGTTGTACAGGTCCTCGTTGGTACCGAAGGTGGAATACTCCACGCGGACGCGTTTGCCGTAGGTTTCGTAGTACCAGTCTTCGAAATCATCCACCAGGGAATTCTCGCCGAAGATGTCGCCGCTGTCCAGATCGATCACTTCATCCTCGCCCCAGTCACCCAGGTCGATATATTCTTCCCAGTTGCAGATGCGCAGGACAACGCTATCCTCTTCCGCAAGGAGCGGTTGAAGTGCACCTAAGAACAGTGCGACGACCAAAAGCACAGCGATGACGATCGCAATGACTCTTCTCATCATGCGGCCTCCTTCCCTGAAGCCTTGCGGCTCCGTAAGTTCATGGAGAGAACGAGGAGGATGACGATCAGGAAGATCACGGTAGACAAAGCCCAGAGGGCTGTCTTGATCGTGGTCTGGGAACCTTTGGTCGCATTGACGACGTAGGTGCTGATGGTGTCAAAGGTAGCAGGTTTGGTATAGGTCGCGATAAAGTAATCATCCAGAGACAGGGTGACGGCCAGCGAGAAACCGGAGATCACACCGGAAAGGATCTGAGGGATGACTATGCGGAACAGGGCGACCGCAGGTGTTGCACCAAGATCCAGCGCTGCCTCATACAAACTGGAATCCATCTGTTTGAGTTTGGGAACTACGGACAGATAGACGAACGGCGCTGCCAATGTTACATGACCGATGACCAGAGGGATATATGTATCCTTGCTGATGCCGAATACGACGACCAGCAGGATGCAGATCGAGAAACCGGTCACCACGTCGGCATTGATCACAGGGATCTGGTTGACGGTGGTGATGGCAGAAGCGGTGCGTTTCTTGGAATAGAAGGAACCGATCGCGCCAAGTGTGCCCAGGATCGTGGCGATCAGCGCGGAACCCAGAGCCAGCAACAGCGTGCCGACGATCATGTCCCGCAGTTCTTCTGTGGTGAACAACGTGACATAATTCTTCAGCGTAAAGCCACGGATCGAACCGATCTGCGTGGCATCGGTGAAGCTGAAGAAAGCCAGGATCAGGATCGGAGCGTATAAGAAGAGCAGTGTCAAAATGGGGACCAGGGGTCGGATCACTTTTTTCATCACAGTAATGCACCTCCTGTTCTTGCGTCTCCTTCATTCTGTCCACCCATCAGCAGGGTGAATACGCAGATGATGCCCAGCAGAACCAATGCGATCATCGATCCGCCGTGCCAGTTATAGGCGGAGAAGTAGCTGCCGATCAGGCTGCCCATGATATAGGTGCTGTTATACAGCATATCCAGGACCACGTAGTTGGTCATGGCTGGCAGGAACACCATGGAAATGCCGCTGACGATGCCGGGAACGGAGAGGGGCAGGGTGACGCGCAGGAAAGCCCGGCGCTCATCCGCGCCAAGATCTCTTGCAGCCTCGATCAGAGAAGGATCCAGTTTGACGATCGTGTTGTAGATCGGCAGGATCATGAACGGCAGAAAATCATAGGTCATACCGATGACCGAATTCAAAAACGGGTGATATGCGAGATTGCCTTCGATCACTGTCAGGATCTCTTTCAGGGCAGTGATGCGCAGGGAGAAGTTGATCCACATGGGCATGACGAAGACCATGATGATCACTGACTTATTCTTCAGTTTGCTGGTAGCCAGGATATAAGCGACCGGATAGGCGATCAGCAGGCATACCAAAGTCGTGCAGATGGCGATCAAAAAGCTGTAGAACAGGGTTCCGAGCGTGTTCGGATCTGTGAAGAACCCGATCAGGTTGTGAAGAGTGAACTGTCCCTGCCCATTGGTGAATGCATAGTAGAACAGGACCACCAGCGGGATCACCACGAAAAGCAGGAGGAAGAGGGCATAGGGGATGCCCAGTGTTTTTCTGGAAAATTTCATGCGGCAGGCCTCCTCTTACTTCTTCACGGAGAAACGGATCTTCTCAATCGGCATGATCAGGCCGATCGCATCGCCCAGGTTCCAGAGGTACTCATCGTCGACGATGAAGTCCTGGCCCAGTTCGGTATTGATGACGTAGCTGTAATGGTCGCCCTTGTAGATCAGATTGCTGATGGTACCTTCGACCAGCACTTCCTCAGCATCGACATCGTCGGTCATGCGGATGTCCATGGGTTCGATGGCGGCAAGGATGTGGATCTTATCCGGATCCAGCAGTTCGCCGTTTTCATCGACCAGCATGCGGTCCTCATTACGGGTCGAGCCCTTGATCAGCTGCGTCAGGCTGGTGCGCAGACGTTTGCCGTTGAACTCCAATTTGTGGTCACGGTTGATATCGACCGGGAAGACGTTGGTGTGGTCTTCCGCGATCATGATGTGGATGCCGTCCGGTTCGACCAGCATGCCGACAAGATCGCCGACCGTGGCGGAACGTGTGGACTGGATCACCAGCTCATACCGTCCGGACTGTACTGTGATCTCATAGTGGATGCCCTTGAAGATGACAGAAGTGACGCGGCCGCGGATCTGTCCTTCCGCCGGTGTGGTGATGGTGATATCCTCCGGCCGGATGACCGCGGTGATCTGAGTACCTTCCGGCACATCATCGACGCATTGGAACTGTCCGCCGGCGAAGCGGGCCTTCATCTGTCCGGTCATGATGCCATTGAAGATGTTGCTTTCGCCGATGAAGTCGGCAACGAACGCGTTCTGCGGCTCGTTGTAGATCTCTTCCGGTGTGCCGATCTGCTGGATCCTGCCTTTGGACATGACGACGATCTTGTCGGACATGGTCAAGGCCTCTTCCTGGTCGTGCGTGACATAGATGAAGGTGATGCCCAGCTGATCATGCATGTTTTTCAGCTCGATCTGCATTTCCTTGCGCATCTTCAGGTCCAAAGCGCCGAGGGGCTCATCCAGAAGGAGGATCTCCGGCTCGTTGACCAGTGCTCGGGCGATGGCGACACGCTGCTGCTGACCGCCAGACAGTGTGGAGACAGAACGCTTCTCAAAACCTTCCAGATCCACCAGTTCCAGCACCTTCTTGACCTTTTTCTTGATCTCTTCCTTAGGCATCTTCTTCTGCTTCAGGCCGAAAGAAATGTTATCGAAGATGTTCATGTGAGGGAACAGGGCGTAGCGCTGGAAGACCGTG
>JAEEGL015259020.1_pt1 | contig 20471 bp, 15 predicted proteins | sample 9134231 | NCBI WGS metagenome assembly JAEEGL01 (sample SAMN16246548, study PRJNA631951) | gut metagenome | biome: gut microbiome; feature: rumen; material: fiber-attached | host: Bos | place: Iran: Karaj | collected 2018-10
CACACCACCCCGGACGAACTTTTCGGCAGCGACTCCCCCGGAACGGACGCTCCCTTCTGGGCACGGCGCTTCGAAGACTCCGCGGGGCAGGCCCCGGTACCGTCCTGCACCCCTGAAGAATCCCGCCAAAGGCTCATCAGCCATGTCCTCGGGTTCTTCCCCGACGCCGACTTAAAGGCATTGCAAAAGATTATCTGACAATGGAAAAGACCTATAGCTCCGAAGAAATCCTCTCCCTTGCCTCGGACGCCGGGCACGTGCTGCTCGAGAACGGCGCCGAGATCTCCCGCGTCGAAGAGACGATGGAGCGAATCGCGACGTACTACGGCGAGGAAAAGGAGAACTTCTTCGTGCTCAGCAACGGCATATTCACCACCGGGAAATCCTACGCCAACGTGGAGTTCATCCCCATCAAGGGGGCCCGGCTCGACAAGGTAGTGGCCGTGAACCAGTTCTCCCGGGACATCGCGGCAGGACGGTACACCCTCCCCCAGGCGCGCGAAAGGCTGGAGGAGATACGCCGCATGCCGCCGAAACCCCTCTGGGAGCAATTCGCCGGAGCTGCCCTCGGCAGCGGAGCATTCTGCGCCATCTTCGGGGGGAGCTTGCCCGACTGCGCCGCCGCCCTCGTGGCCGGAACGCTCGTGTACCTGTTCCTCATGCTCGTGGCAGCCCCCTTCATGTCCAAGACCCTCGGCAACATCTGCGCCGGCGCCGTCGGAACGGCCGCCTGCATCCTTTTCCAGTCCCTCGGCTTCGGGGACACCCTCGGCAACATGATGATAGGCACCCTGATCCCGCTGATTCCCGGAGTCCCGTTCACGAACGGCCTTCGTGACATCTCGAACGAGGACTACCTCGCCGGCATCACGCGCCTTCTCGACGCGATCCTGGTGTTCCTGGTCATAGCCATAGGCGTGTGTCTGACCTTCATCGTCCACAGCTGGATCGCCGGGGGCATGATACAGATGCACGGCACCGTCACGGACCCGCTGACCGCTGTCCTGCCCATACAGCTGGCGGCCGCGTTCATAGGCACCGCTTCCTTCGCAGTCCTTTTCGGAGTACCCCGGAACGGCTATCTTACCTGCGGGCTCGTGGGCATGCTCGGATGGCTCGCATACCTCCTGTGCGCCCGCTACACCCCGCTCGGTCCCGTCGGAGGCACCCTCGTCGCGGCGCTGCTCATCGCGCTTATGTCCACGGCCGCTGCACGCATCCGCAGATGCCCCAGCACCGTTTTCCTGATTTGCGGCATCTTCCCGCTCATCCCTGGAGCCGGGGTGTTCTGGAGTTCATATTACATTGTCTCCGAACAGATGAGGGCCGCCCTCGGAGCGGGATTCACCGCGGTGAGAGTCACTATCGCAATCGTGCTCGGCATCATAGTCGCCGCCGACCTCAAACGTCTTAAACACTAATTATTAATAATATGAAGAAGTTTGCAACCATCGTCCTGGCCGCTCTCATAGCTGCGGCCGCATTCGCCCAGGCTCCCCAGTCCCCGCGCCCCGAGAAGCCCATCCCGCCGGAATGGCCCGGTTTCAATCGCTACAAAGAGGCCAACGCCTCCATCACAAAGGCTCCCAAGGCCGTTTTCTTCGGAGACTCCATCACTGACGGATGGGCAAAGAAAGATCCGGAGTTCTTCACTTCCAACAACTTCGCGGGCCGCGGCATCAGCGGACAGACCACCGCCCAGATGCTCGTACGCCTCCGCGCGGACGTCATCAACCTGAAGCCCAAATACATGGTCCTGCTCGCAGGCATCAACGACATCGCGATGAACAATGGCCCCATAGAGCTGGAGCATGTGATGGAGAACATAGTCTCGATGGTAGAGCTGGTGAAGCTTCATAAGATCAAGCCCGTGCTCTGCCTGATCTTCCCGACCACGACTGTACGCTGGAGGCCTTCCGTCGGGGATCCGACCGAGAAGATCATCAAGCTCAACGGAATGATCTCAGACTATGCCAGGAAGAACAAGATTCCCTGCGTGGAGTATTTCGCGGACATAGACAAGTCCTCCGGCAACCTTCCCAAGTCCCTCTCCCACGACTCCATCCATCCCAACCTGGACGGTTACAAGATCATGGAGGCCGAAATCCTCAAGGTTCTGAAATAAAGCCCCGGCCCTGGAGACGCGGCCGTGGCGGGGGTTTCCCCCGGTCCGTAAAGTTGCGGCCGTGGCGGGGGTTTCCCCCGGTCCGTAAAGTCGCGGCCGTGGCGGCTAATCAGCTGCAAATCAATTGTTTAGGCGTTATCCGTCCTCCGAAAAAGGGGGACGGAGTTGCGTTAAAGTGTTGATAATCAAGCATGTAGCCGCCACGCCCCGCTGACGAAATTGGGCTCGACCAGACAAAATAAAGCCGGCCTTTTGCAAGACCGGCTTCTCAAGTACACCCTCAGGGGCTCGAACCCTGGACCCATTGATTAAGCGTCAATTGCTCTACCAGCTGAGCTAAGGGTGCATAATTTCAATCCTGTGACCCGTTCGGGGCTCGAACCCGAGACCCCAACATTAAAAGTGTTGTGCTCTACCAACTGAGCTAACGAGTCTTCCCCCCGAATGGGATTGCAAAGGTATTGCTAAGGGTTGAAAATTCCAAATTTTTTTGAATCTTTTTTCCGAAGGGCGCTTTCAGTGCACTTCGAGCAGTGAATCCCAGCTGGAGGTGTAGAGCGCCGAGCAGTGTTCGCGCCGTATCCCGGCGGAGTACAGGCCAGGATTCTGCATGCCAAGGCGAAGCATGTCCCCGTCCTCCCCGTTGAAACGGTCCATCAGGGCGGAAACCGTCCTGTGCCGCTCCATCTCGGAGCTGTCTCCCGCGAAAAGGTTGCCCTGCACTTCGTCGGCGGGCACGGTCCTTTCCACTATGACCCCGGCCCTTTTGTAGCCGTAGCCAGGCCGCCAGCAGCGGGAAAGCGCCGAGAGTGCCGCGCGCACGATCTCCTGCGTGTTGTCGGTGGGGACGGGCAGGTACTCCCGCTCATAGGGGGAATACTGCGGAAGATCCGCGCGGAAACGGTTGGTTCCCAGGAATATACCCACAATCGCGGCCGCCGAACCGTCCTTGCGCAGCTTGCGCGCTGTGAGCGCCGCGAAGTCCGATACCATGGCTGCGAGTTCGTCCCGGTCCGTGATGAGCTGCGCGAACGAACGGGAGGTACAGATGCTCTGCCTGCGCTCCTCCTCTTCCTCGGCTATGACCGGTGTTCCCTGAAGTTCCATCCATGTGCGTACGCCGCCGACGCCCATCTTCGAGCGTATCCAAGCTTCGGGCCGCTGCACCAGGTCGAGCGCCGTCGCCACCCCTGCGGCAGCGAGCTTCGGGGCGCCCCGCCACCCTATACCCCAGACGTCATCTATCGGGGTGAGTTCCAGTGCCTTGCGCCGTTTCTCCTCGCTGTCTATCGAGCACACGCCGCGGTAGCCAGGGTAGCGCTTTGCGAAATGGTTCGCCACCTTCGCAAGGGTTTTAGTGGGAGCTATCCCTATGCTCACGGGGATGCCGGTGCCCCGGCGGATGTCGCGGATGAGCTGCGCGCAGACGGGACGTCGGTCCTTTTCGGGCAGGTCCTCCAGATGCAGGAACGCCTCGTCGATGGAATACACCTCGATATGGGGCACGGCAGAGCAGAGCATGCGCATCACCCTGCGGGAAAGGTCGCCGTAGAGGGTGTAGTTGGACGAACGCACTTCGAGGCGGCCGGAGTCCACAAGGGCACGCACCTGGAAGAAAGGCGTGCCCATCTTTATGCCCATGGCCTTGGCTTCGTTGCTGCGGGCCACGATGCAGCCGTCGTTGTTGGACAGCACTACGACAGGACGGCCCTCCAGCTGCGGCTGGAAGGCCCTCTCACATGATACGAAAAAATTATTGCAGTCTGCCAGGCCGTACATTACTTGCGGTAGCGGCGCGCCTTGCGGAATTCCTTCTTGCCCAGTATTTTGCGAAGGAGCAGGGGCTCGTTCGTGGTGATGGCGTCAATCCCGTTGTCGATGAACAGGCGCATGTCCTCTTCCTTGTTGACGGTCCAGACGTTGGTGCTCATCTTGAGGGCGTGGGCCTCCGCGATCCAGTTGAGATTCTTAGCCAGAGTCTTGTCGTAGTAGTCGAAGCCGTTGATGTTGTCCTCGGCGAGCTTCGCGGGAACGATGTCGCCTTCCAGGTACTGGTTGACGAATCCCGGGGCCTCGCGGGCAATCTTGTCGCACATGAACTTGCTGAAACTGATGAAGATAACCCTCTTGGGATCCATCAGGCCGTGCTTGCGGAGCAGGTCCAGGGAGAGGTCCACCATCTTCTCCTCGCGAGCCTGGTCTTTCTGTATCTTCAACTCGAAGACGAGGACTGTGGTCTTGCATTTCGCACCCTGGGCAAGGTATTCGTCAAGGGTGGGGATGGTTTCTCCGTTGGGAAGGAGGTGCGGCTTCAGCTCGGCCCAGGTGTGGTCCCAGATCTTAAGGCCGGCCACGGTCTTGTTGTGGAACACGATAGGTACATCGTCGGAAGTGATATGTACGTCGAATTCACTGCCCCAGAGTCCATATTCCTGGGCAAGGCGCAGGGAGGCGATGGAGTTCTCGCTGAACGAGGTCTCTTCGCAGTTCCAGTAGCCGCGATGGGCTACGATGGCGACCTTCCTGCCCTTTCCGGGGACTTTGGGAAACTTGGATGCGGCCCAGCCTTCGCTGGCCGGAACGAGGACTGCGCAAAGGAGCGCAAGGGAAATCAGTTTAGTGTGTTTCATAACTCCAAAAATAGCAATTATGTCGGAAATAATGAGTAATTTTGGCAACTTTTTAAATGCTCTGAAATGATTAAAGTCGATCTTACAGGTTGCAGCTCCTTCGTAAAGGATGCGGTGTTCGCCGATTACACGGCAAAGGCCCTCGAGGCTTTCGACGTCCTCGAAAGCGGAAAGGGCGCAGGCAATGATTTCCTCGGATGGAAGACCCTTCCCGTCGACACTCCCGAGTCCCTCATAGCGGATTGCGAGGCCGTCCGCGACCTCTGGGCCGCCAAGGGCGTGGACCTCGTCGTGGTCATCGGGATAGGCGGTTCCTATCTGGGAGCGCGCTGCGCCATCGAGGCCCTTTCGCACCCGTTCATCCGCAAGGAAGGGGTGCCGCAGGTGGTCTTCGCCGGCAATACCCTTTCGGAAGAGTACATCGCCGAGGTGATGGACCTAGTCCGCGAGCGCAACGCAGCCTGCGTGGTCATTTCCAAGTCCGGCACCACCACGGAGCCGGCCGTGGCGGTCAGGATAGTGAAAACGTGGCTCGAGCAGCGCTACGGCCGCGCCGAAGCTGCGGAAAGGATAGTCGCGATCACCGATGCCAGGAAGGGTGCCCTGAAGACTCTTTCCACCCAGGAGGGCTACCGTACATTCGTGGTCCCCGACGATGTGGGCGGCCGCTATTCGGTGCTCACTCCTGTCGGACTCCTGCCCATAGTGCTCGCCGGCATAGACGTGCGCGAGATGCTGCGCGGAGCTGCCGACGAAAGGGCGGAACTGCTGGTGCGAGGGCCTGGGAACGAAGCGGTACGCTACGCCGCCATGCGCAACGCCCTGTACAGCGAGTACGGCAAGAAAGTGGAGATACTGGTGAACTACAACCCCAAGTTCGCGTACCTTGCGGAATGGTGGAAGCAGCTCTATGGCGAGTCCGAGGGTAAGGACGGCAAGGGTATATTCCCTGCTTCCGTGAACTTCACCACCGACCTGCATTCCATGGGACAGTTCATCCAGGAGGGTGACAGGGTCATGTTCGAAACTGTCGTGAAGGTAGAGACCTCGCAGAGGGAGGTCGTCATCGGCACCGATTCCGAGAACCTCGACGGGTTGAACTTCCTCGCCGGCAAGAGGGTGGAACATTGCAACGCGATGGCGCTGCTGGGGACCAAGCTGGCACATATCGACGGCGGAGTACCGCAGATCGGCGTCAGCGTCGGGAAGGTGGACGCCTACTGGCTGGGCGCGGCGTTCTACTTCTTCGAATTCGCCTGCGGTGTGAGCGCATACCTGCTGGGCATCAATCCGTTCAACCAGCCCGGCGTCGAGGCCTACAAGAAGAATATGTTCGCCCTTCTGCGCAAGCCCGGCTACGAAGCTCAGACCGAAGAATTGTTGAAGAGAATTTAGTTTTTTTACCTGCGGCCGCTTGCAGATTTCGCAAATATGCGTATATTTGCATCCGCTTTCAACGAAGCGACCAGCATTGGTGCGGTAGTTCAGCTGGTTAGAATGCCGGCCTGTCACGCCGGAGGTCGAGGGTTCGAGTCCCTTCCGCACCGCTGAAAGGAGGTTCAACCGTGTGGTTGGGCCTCATTTCATTTAGGTAGGGACGAGAACCCTCGGGTTCGACCCGACGCAGCAGCCGAGCGCAATGGGAGCTCGTTCACATTGCCGAGGCGCCAGGAGGAAAAGCTGCGCCAGCAGCTTAGCCCCTTCCGCACCGCTGAAATGAGGTTCAACCGTCTGGTTGGATCTCATTTCATTTAGGGAGGGGCGAGAACCCGTGGCGGCTATATGGCTGACTATTAGTAACTTAACACATCTCCGTCCTCCATTTTCGGAGGACGGATAACACTTAAACGATTGGCTTACAGCTAGTTAGCCGCCACGGCCGCAACTCCAAGGCCCGGGAGCGAAACCCCGCCACGGCCACAACTCCAAGGCCCGGGAGCGAAACCCCGCCACGGCCACAACTCCAAGGCCCGGGAACGAAACCCTGCCACGGCTACAACTCCAAGGCCCGGGAACGAAACCCTGCCACGGCCACAACTCCAGGGCCAAGGAACGAAACCCCCCAACGGCCACAACTCCAAGGCCCGGGAACGAACCCCGCCACGGCCACAACCCCATGGCCCGGGAGCGGAGCACGCCACGGCCACAACCCCATGGGCCAGGGAACGGAGCACGCCATGGCCGCAACTCCAGGGTTCGAGCCCCTGAGGGTGTACATAAAAAGCCGGTCTTGCAGAAGGCCGGCTTTATTTGTCCGGGGCCCGAGATTATTTCTTCAGAATGCTCCCCAGCAGCCCGGTGGCGGCGCCGAGAAGGCCGGAGCCCTTCAACGCAGCACCCTTCGACGCAGCGCCCTTGGACGCGCCGCCTCCCTTCAACATGATCAGGAGATCGTTCAGGTCGATGTCCCCATCGCCGTCCTGGTCCTTCACTATCTTCGAGAGACTTCCCATCACGGTCGGCACGAGACCGCTCACAGCGGATGCCGCCGCACCGAGGTTCAGGCCCTTCAGCACGTTGTTCTGGAACAACTTGCCCGCGAGGTCGGTCACAGGGGACTTCTCAGCCTTGACCTTGCCGGTCACGAGGCTCTTGATCTGGTCGATGCCGCCGCTCTTGAGAGCCGTCTGCTGCAGACTCCCGAGCACGGAATCAGCAAGACCGTCAATAACCGTTTTCTTCACTCCAGAAGGAATCTGGACATTTCCTGCGGCAGCTTTCACCTGCCCGAGGATAAGATCGCTAAGTGATGCCATATTCAAAAAGTATTAATCCTTGATTTCACCAACTATTACCGGAGCGTATGCGGTCACGGTCGCGACATAGGCCTGCCGGCCCTTGCCGGCTATCTTCGCCGATGAGCCTTTCACCACCCCATAGACCGCAAGCCTGGGATATACAGGCTGCTTCGTTCTCCGGCCCTCTTTCACCGTTATCTCCAGCACTCCGTCAGACGCGCCTTCCGGAATGACTACGGCCTCCGCCTTGACGCCGTTTTCGGAAGACCTCAACATCAGGGTGACAGGGGAATCGAAGCCCGGATCACGGTCTATATGGACCTTCAGCGAAGTAGTCCCGCCCCTGACGAGCCGCAGCGGACCCCTCCAGTCCTGGACGACCTTCATGCGGAAAGGCTGCTTCTCCCCTACCTCCACACGGAATTCCTCCATAGGCATAAGGTGGGTGTAGTAGAACGCCTGCATCATCGACTCGACCGGAACCGCCTCCCTCGTGACGGGCTCACCCTTGCCGGAAGAAGTCCCGGTAACCCGGGGCATAAGCGTTCCCTTGGGCGCACCGGAAGGCGCGGAAACTGAGACCAGTGTCTTCTTCCTCCCCGGCTCTATCCTGTTGCCGGACAGCTTGAACCCGGCAGGAAGACCTGAAACGGCGATATCGATAGCTCCCCTGAAATTCTGCTTCGGGTTCATATTGACGGTGAACACCGCGGTGCCTTCCTCAGGAACCGAGATGGTAGCAGGCTCTATATTCAGGGAGAAATCGGGTTCCGCAGGTCCCCACGAGAACCTGAAAGAGTACTCAGGGCCGAAGTGGGCCTGTGACTCCACGAGACGGACGTAATAGCGCCCAGGCCTCAGGGCTATGCTGAGTTCGGGATCCGCGAAATGGGTCGCCATGCTCTCATCGGGGTCCTCGACGTCATCTACGTCCTTCACGGGACGCATGAAATTGTCGAACACGGTCATGCGTACATCAGTCGGAGCTCCGAGCCTTCGGGCAAAGACCTCAAGATGAACGGGTTTCCTCTCATCCACATCCAGGACATACCAGTGCTGCTCGAGAGCTGCGGAGAACGACTGCTCGCAGACCTCCCTCGAGGCGAGGTGCCATGCACTTTCACTGCCGGTATTCGGAGCGAGCTTCCCTGTGGCGAGCTGATGCCTGGAATCGGACATGAACCACATGCTGTTGGAATGCAGTCCGCCCTTGCTGACCGTCGAAACCTTCACCCGCCCCTCTTTCGAAGCGGGGAGCCTGAGTTTCTCGGACTTCAGGTTGTACCCCGTGAGCGTCACCTTGTTCCGCGAACCGGCGGGACCTCCGAGCGGGGACACGGAAGTGATGAACGGAAGTTCACCGACATCGATCCTGTACACGAAATCCTCCCTTCCGCGGTAAAGGGCGTCGTTGATCTGCACGTCGTAATCCCCGTCTGCGGGGACCTTGAAGAACAGCACCGGGTCCACCTCATAGCGGTAATCGTCGTTGAAGGAAACTTCCTTGCCGTCAGGGCCGAAGAGGCGGATGATCGGCTGGAACCAGCCCGGGACGGCATCGGCCATATACGGGACGAACACGCGTCCCTTCACCTGCAGGACCAGCTGCTGCCCCTTGCGTGCGGGGAAACGGAAGCGGTCCACGTCGCTGCGCATGACCTGCCCGTTGAAAGTCACGGGGAGGCTCCCTGCCACTGCGGATAGCTCCTGCTTCGGGTCCTCAAGCACATCCTTCAGTTCCCCGACCTCGAAGTAAAGTCGGTTGGTCGTGCCGTTAGGGGTCACCAGCCGCACGTCCCTGATGCCGAGCGCGGCATCCTTGTCCACGGTTACGCGGAACTTCACCCTGTCGGCCAGCTGGAGATTATCCTCCTCGCCTATGTCCTTATTCCTGCGGCCCTTTTTCTTCGCGCCGGCTTCCGCAGGGATGAGTTCGCCGCTCACGCCCTTTCCGCTGATTATTATCCCTGTAGCCTTGGAGAGGTTCTGGCCGCCGACCGTCACCTCGACGGTGGTTCCCCGGCAGGCACCGGTCGGATAGACATAACCTATATTGCCCTTCTGGGCTGCGGCGGACAGGCTGAAGCACAGCGCCGCGACTATCAATAACCTCTTCATCACCGTACCTCCATTATTTCTGTCAACATTCCGTTACTCTGCCCCTCTTTCCCATAGGACGGGAGCATGGGAATCTCCCCCAGCACCGGGTGCTCGACGGTTCCCATGGGATCTATGCCCATGAGGGTGTAGACGCTAGCCCACAGGTCCGCAGGGTAGATCTTGCGTTCCACGACCTGCTCGCCCTTGGCGTCAGTCTTCCCCACGACGGTTCCTCCCTTGAATCCGCCTCCGGCTACCAGGTACGAAAAAGCAGCCCCGTAATGGCCCCTGCCCCCGTTCCACGGCGGTCCGAAGCCGATCAGCGGCGTCCTGCCGAACTCGCCTCCCACTACTATGATGGTGCTGTCCAGAAGGCCGCGGGCCTCAAGGTCCAGGATGAGCGAGGACACTCCGGCGTCCAGTTCGTCGAGGCGCTGGTCCATGCGCTTGAAGTGCTCCTTATGGGTATCCCATCCGCGGAAGCGGACCATGGTGACGAGCACCCCCTGCTCCACGAGCTTGCGCGCTGCCAGGCAGGACTGCCCGAAATTGTTCATGCCGTAAGCCTGACGCACGGAATCGGGCTCGGAGGCGAGGTCGAAGCATTTGCGTGCGTCCCCCAGCATCAGCTCGAAGCCCTGCTGGCGGTAGCGCGCAGCCTTGAGGACCTCGGGCGTCTGCTGCACCTTCTTCCCGAGGGCGGAAACAGTCAAGAGAAGATCCCGGCGCGCCTCCATCAGAGCATCCGGCATGTTGTGGTCCACTATTCCGCTGACGTCAAACCACTTGCCGTCAGGCTTTCCGCCGGTGTCATAAGGCTTGAACATGGAATTCAGGAAACCGGCCTCGTTGAAGCGGGTGGAGGCTTCCGTGATGCAGATGTACGGGAACAGCGGGTTGTCGTATTCAGCTCGCTTCTTGTAGGCTATCATCGCCCCGTAGGACGGATAGACTATGTCCTGTCCGGTCATATCCCCGGTCAGCATGCGGTAGTGGCCGGTCTCGTGGGCGTTCGTGCCGTCGCACATTCCGCGAAGGACCGCGAGGCGGTCGGCTATCGCGGCGAGCTTGACCAGCCTCTCGCCGAAATAGACGCCGGGGATGGCGGTCTCGACGGGAGTCCTGTATTTACCCGTATAGCTATAGCCGGCCTCTGGTTTTGGATCGAAGGTGTCGGTCTGCGAGGACCCGCCGTCCAGATATATGTAGACTACGGCTTTGGCCTTCTGCGCATAGGCGGCTGTCAATGCGAGCAGCGCCGCCAGCAATATCGTAACGAAGCGTTTCATATCAGTTGAGGAATAAGAATTCATCGGTATTCATAAGGGCCCATACGAGGGATTCGGAGGCGGTGCGGAAGTTGACTCCCTGTTTCTTCACCTCGGACACCCATTTGGACACGGCCTTCACCTCCTGCGGGGTCGCAGGACGGGAGAGCACACGCATGTAGACGTCCTTTGCCATAGCACTCGCGTTCCCCTTCCAGGGAGCAGACTTCAGCCACGGGCTGTTGCGCAACTTGGACTGTATGTCCGTGGAGTTGAGCAGGTAAAGTATCTGTTTGGAATTCACAGAGTTGTCACGCCCGCTTTCGAGAGCCACGTCGCGGGAGGGACGCCCGAAGATGTCCAGCTGGGGAGTGGTGATGGTACCGTCGCATACCTCGACCGCGCGGGTTCCCGCAGGGAAATTCGTGAACGGCTCCGGAGCGCGGCTGGAGTACATGTCAGGCACTCCAGTTATGTCGCAGATGGCATCGCATATCTGCTCAGCGGTGAGACGGTCCTGGATGTAATGGGCGAAGAGGCCGTCGTCGCAGGCGTTCTTCTCGCTGTAGGTGGTGCTGCGTGCGAAAGCGTCCGAAAGGAGTATCTCCCTGGCGAGGGCGCGCACGTCGAATCCGGAGGCGATAAACTTGTCGGTAAGGTAGTCCAGAAGCGCCTTGTTCGAAGGCTTCGCGCCGCTTCCCAGGTCATCCACCGGGCTTATGATCCCGCGGCCCATCAGCCAGAACCACAGGCGGTTGGCGAAGGACTGTGCGAAAGGACGGTTGTCCTTCGAGGTGAGCCAGGAGATGAACGGGAGGCGGTAGTCAGTCCCCTCCTCCAGCGTCACCTCCCTGTCTGAGAGCATTATGGACCCTGCCGGCGGGAACGCGTCCGGATCCAGGCAGAGTATCTCTTCCTTCCACTCCTTCGTGCTCTTGAACTTTATCTGGCTGAAGAAAGGCTGCCATTCCTCGGGGGCTTCCCTCAGTCCCAGGAACAGAAGCGCCGCGTCCGAGGCGAACTTCCGGGGGCTGCGGTCTGAACCGGCCCTGTAGAAATTGGTCTGCGGACAGCGGAAATTGCTCCCGGTTCCGGAGAGCAGGTCCCTCACGAACTGGTCGTAAGGGGTGTTCGCGCGGAACTCCTCGGTCAGCCATTTGTTGAAGGCCTGCACGGCGTTTGGCCACATGCAGCTGGGGAACTCGGACTTGATGCGGAGCAGGTCTCCCCATTTCAGGACCAGTTTCCCGACGAATCCGTCGCTCGCCAGAAGACTGTCCACAAGGGCCTCGCGGTCAGGTTTGGCCAGGAAAGCCTTTGTCTGGGCTTCGGTCGGAATGCGGTCTGTCACAACCAGATAGTACCGCCTGACCAGAAGCGCATCGTCGGCCTTGGCAGATGCGGTGATTCCCTGGCGGGAAAGCTCCACCGCAATGCACCGGTCAATTCCTCCCGCAAGCGCTATCTGGCTCAGCAGGAGAAAAAGGGGTAAAATGAAGCGTTTCATATTATTGTAATTATTGCAATTTCAAGTCGCCGGAGCATATCCATCCCATCTTTCGAAACAGACCTCCGAGAAGTGCACACAGCAGCGCCGGGAGCACTATCGCCACGAGCAGCAGGCCCAGCCAGTCCATAAGCCCCGGATCAATGGGTACCGCTCCCCCGGCGATCGCCGCCTCGGAAGGCGAAACCCAGCCCGTCCACACCCCGATGGGACCGCACAGGCCGCATGTTCCCATGCCTGAATTCACGGCCGCACCGTTCATCCTCAGGCCGAAGACGCAGGTCGCCACGGGCCCGGTCACCGCGGACGCGAGGATCGGCGGTATCCAGATCCGGGGGTTGCGTATTATATTGCCCATCTGGAGCATGCTGGTGCCAATACCCTGGCTGACTACCCCACCCCAGCGGTTTTCGCGGAAACTCATCACGGCGAAGCCGACCATCTGGGCGCAGCAGCCTGCCAGCGCAGCCCCTCCTGCCAGTCCGGTAAGGCCCAGGCCCGCGCAAATGGCGGCGGAGGAGATCGGAAGTGTAAGGGCCATGCCCACGAGCACCGCTACCAGAACCCCCATCATAAAGGGGTGCAGCTCGGTCGCCCACATTATGAGGCGCCCGAGGGAATTCGCGGCGGAGCCTATGGGGGCCGCTATCAGAAGCGCGATCCCGGCTCCGAGAATCAGGGTCACGGCCGGGGTCACGAGTATGTCTACCCTGGTTTCCCTGCTGACGGCCTTGCCCGCTTCAGCGGCGAGGATGGAGACTGCATAGACGGCGAAAGGCCCGCCTGCTCCCCCCAGGAGGTTCGTCAGATAGCCCACGGGAACGAGGGTGAAAAGGACCATCGCAGGGGCTTTGAGGGCCGTCCCGATGGCGACCGCCATCGCGGGGCCTGCCATGGCGCATGCAATGCCGCCAATGGTCAGGGCCCGGCCACCGACGGTGGCGACGGCCCGCGTAAGGAACCCTATCCCCAGCTGCGTGCCGAGGGTATCCAGTATGGTCCCTATCAGCAGGGTACAAAAAAGACCCTGGGCCATCGCGGACATCGCATCGACGCCGTAACGCTGCAGGGTTGGTTTTATGTCCTTCCTTTCAAGAAAGCTTCTGAAACGGTTCACATCCGTACTGTATTCTATGTTTTGACGCTTTCTCCCGCCAAAGGTTTAATCGCTCAATATCGCATCCGCCAGCGCATCGAGGGCGGCCTGGTCGGCAGGCTTGAAGCGGCTCCGTATGGTCACGACAGGCTCAACCAGCTCCACCACCTTCATCGAGGAGAACATCTCCCGCATCACCCTCCCGGCAGAAGGGGCCCAGGAGCCGTTCTCGATGAGGGCTACGCGCCTTTTCTGCCAGGCCTTGTCCTGCAGGTGATGGATGAATTCATAAGCCGGAGGGAAGAGGCCGCCGTCGTACGAGGCCGCCGCCACGACGAGTTTCCCGTACCGGAACGCATCCTCGACCGCCTCCGCCTGGTCGTCGCGGGTAAGGTCCGAGAAAGCCACCTTCGGGGCTCCCTTGGCCTTCAGTATGTCCACGAGTTTCTCCGCAACCTCGAGGGTTCCGCCGTGGATTGAAGCGCAGGCGACGAAGACTCCTTCCGTCTCCACGCCGTAGCTGCTCCAGATATCGTAGAGGCCGAGGTACTGGCCCAGGTCCTTGCGGAGTATCGGGCCATGTAGCGGGCATATAGTCTTGATATCAAGAGGCTTGAGCTTTCCGAGCAGGGTCTGCACCGGGCCGCCGTACTTGCCGCAGATGTTGAAGTAGTAGCGCCTGGCCTCGCAGGCCCAGTCGCCGTCGTCCTCGCCCCAGAAACCGCATTTGCCGAGCGATCCGAACTTGCCGAACGCATCGGCGGAGAACAGGACGCCCTTCTGCGGGGAGTATGAGACCAGCACCTCCGGCCAGTGCACCATGGGCGCGAGGAAGAATTGCAGGGAAAGGCCGCCCAGGCATATGCTGTCGCCGTCCTTTACCGCGAGAGTCCGGCCCTCGAAGGAGTGTCCATCGAAGAACTGGGGCAGCATGGCGATTGCCCGCGCCGAGGCTACTATGACCATCTCGGGATAGCGGTCCGCCGCCCATGCGATAAGGGCGGAATGGTCCGGTTCGAGATGATGGACCACCAGGAAATCCGGAGTCCGGTCCCCGAGGGCCTCCGCCAGATTGCGTTTCCATTCCTCCCCTTTCCGCGCATCCACGGTGTCCATTATCGCGATCTTGTCAGACTTGATCAGATAAGAATTATATGACATCCCTTCCGGAACGTCATACTGGCTTTCAAAAAGGTCGAGTTCGTCGTCGTCCGCCCCTATATAGAACAGTCCGTCATTGATTTCTTTCATACACATCCGTATTTAATCCGTAATTTACGATTTATCTCCCTCTCCTGCAATAAATGCTACTGAAGCGCCCTGGAAAGGATGGAGACCGGGTTCAGGACCTTGCGGCCGGTGGACATCTCTATCTGCCATTTGCAGGTCTCGCAGTCGGTGGCAACCACCTCGGGGTCAGCCTCTTCTATCAGTCCGAACAGGGTCTCTCCTATCTTCTGGGAGTAAGGGTAGTTTTCCTTCTTGAACCCGAAGGTGCCGGCGATGCCGCAGCAGCGCGACTCCAGCACGGTAAGCTCCACTCCGGGAATCTTCTCCAGCATCCCGGTCGAGAACAGGCTCCAGCCCAGCTTAGCCATGTGACAGGCGGTATGGTATGCTACCCTGAGCTTATAGTCGGAGCGGAACTGCAGGCTGATCTCGCCCCTCTCAATCTTGCCGTAAAGCCATTTGGTCGCAAGCTGTATGTGGGGTCTCAGGTCTTCAGTCGCCAGGCCGAGGATGTGGGCGTACTCGTCGCGCATGGTGAAGGTGCAGGTCGTCCCCGTGGTGAGTATGGCCTCGGCACCACCTTCCATGGCCTTGCGCATGGCCCTGAGATTGGCCTCTGCCTGACTGCGCGCCTTGGTCGCGAAACCGTTGGAAATCAGCGCAACTCCGCAGCATTTCTCCCCTTTCATCAGCTCCACGCCGTAACCCGCCGCATTCAACACCCGGACCAGGTCCTTGCCGAGCTGGGGGTAGTTGTACTCGACGTAGCATCCATGGAAATATGCCACTTTCCGGGAGTACTGCCCCTGCAGGGGCGCCGCCTCACGGGCGAACCAGCGCGAGAACCTCTCCCTGGAATAAGCCGGGAAGCTGCGGTGCCTGTCCACTCCCAGGACCCCGTGCATGGCGGCCTTCACCGGCTTCCAGCCCAGGACCGGGTTCACCACCGGAGCGAAGGGTGAAGCCATGGACCCGACCAGGTCGGTATTGGCCAGCGTGAAGTCCCTCAGCGGGTTATGCTGGCGGCCATATTTTATGCGCGCGTTCTGTATAATATCTCCAACCTTGACCCCGGAGGGGCAGGCGACCTCGCACCTCTTGCAGTTGAGGCAGTATTTGAGCGTAAGGTCATAGAAAGCCGGATCCTTCAGCCGGTAGCGTTCGCCGTCGGGACCTGCCTGCTTGGGACCGGGATAATGCGGATTGACCGCCATCATGGGGCATACCTCCGTGCAGAGGTTGCACTTCAGGCAACACTCCAGGTTACCGGGGCTCAGATCAAGTTCTTGCATACTTCAACGGCTGATTTAACTATGTCCACATCATCTCCGGAGAGTATCTCCCCCGCCGCATACAGGTTCTCCGCGGGTTTTCCCCCGAAGAGGACACGGCCCCTGGAATCCGTCACCACTCCGAAACTCTCGAATGGCTGCTTCCCGAAGAAATCAGGGTGGCACCAGCCCTCACGGTCGGGGTCGTAGCTTACGTCGCATCCGAAAAGGGGTTCATAGACCCTGTCCATAGTGGAAACGAGCCCCCGGCTGAAGAATTTCCCGGTGCAGAGGATGAAACTGTCGGCTTCGAGCGGCGTGTCCTCGAGGTTGCGCGTACGCACCCTGAGGAGCCGTCCTTCCCCGTCCCAGTCCCCTGAAACCACGCTGTCCCCGGGAAGGAGGGTCCCCCCTGACGAGATGAATCGGGCCATGGGGGTCTCATGCATGCTGAGCCCCTCCGAGACTATGGCTACCTTGCTGCCGGCCCGAAGGAGTTCCACACCCGCCGTCGCTCCGGCGAGCCCTCCCCCTATTATCACTGTATCGAATCTCATTTCGCGTACTTTTTCCTCATGTATTCAGCCTCCCTGAGCGTGTCGCCCCAGCATACGGGGGCCATGCCCTTCCAGCGCTCTTCGGCGTACTGCCGCACGAATTCGGGTGCCTTTTCGGGGCATCCGAGGACTTCCGCCAGGGTTGAGGCTACCTTGTCCATGCAGAAAGTGCCCTGGCAGGTGCCCATCCCCACGCGGGTGCGGCGGCGAAGATCCACGAGATTATGGACGTCGAGGTATTTCACGGCGTACTCTATCTCGGCGCGGGTGACGTGCTCGCATTCGCACACGACCTCCGATTTCCTGGCGAAGTCCATCTGGGCGATGCGGCTGCCGTGGCGGAATGCCGCCGCCTTCGCCGCGATGCGCCCGCCCTTGACCCGCATGTCCTTCTCCGAACCCGGGAGCGGGAGTTCCGCGGTCCGGCATTTCTGCCTGACACCCAGCTTCCTGCACACGAGGTCCGTGGCCATTTCGGCCATCAGGCGGTAGCTCGTGAGCTTTCCTCCGGTTATGCTGACAAATCCGGGCAGGCCGTCGCGGGTTTCATGGTCGAGGAGCACGATTCCGCGGCTGATGCTGCGCCCAGTGGGGTCGTCGTCGCTGGCCACGAGAGGCCGTACTCCGGCGTACGCCCGAAGGACGCGGGTGGTTTCGAGGCAGGGGGCCAGTTTCTTTCCTTCCTCCAGCAGCAGCCTGACTTCGTCCGCGGTCACCCGGACGTCGTCACACTCCTCGAACGGAACCTTGGTGGAGGTCGTACCTATCACGCTCACAACGTCCCCAGGAACCAGTATGTCGGCGTTCGCCGGCTTGCGGCAGCGGTTTATGACCATGCGGTTGACGCGGTGTCCGAAGATCAGCAGAGCGCCTTTCGAAGGGTACATGCCTATGCTTACGCCGGCCAGTTCCGCGATCTTCGCGCCCCAGATACCGGCGGCGTTGACCGTTATGCGCGCGTGGAATTCCTTCCTCTCTCCGGTCCGGGTATCGGTGACTTTGACTCCGGTTATCCGGCCGTTATCCGTCAGGAACTCAGTAACTTCGTGATATGTCAGTATTACGGCCCCGTGCAGGGTGGCGTCGAGGGCGTTGGCGGTGGTCAGGCGGAAGGGGTCCACGGAAGCGTCGGGCACCCTTACGGCTCCAATGAGGGCCGGATTGACTGAGGGTTCCATCCTCAGGGCCTGCTGGGCCGTCAGGACCTCGGTCTCTATCCCGGCCTTGGCGCAGGCTTTCACGAAGCCTTCCTGATAATCCAGTCCGTCTTCGGGGAGGGTGATGAAAAGGCCACCGGTATCGTCCACGCAGTGGGCCGCGACTCTCTTGAGTATCTTGTTCTCCCGGATGCACTCGGCAGCGGATTCCATATCCGTGACGGCGTAGCGGGCTCCGCTGTGAAGCAGGCCGTGGTTGCGCCCCGTGGCTCCGGCAGTCAGGTCGTTCTTCTCGAGGAGGAGGGTTCTGAGGCCCCTCAGGGCACAGTCCCGCGCGGTTCCCGTACCGGTGATGCCGCCTCCTATGATAATGACGTCGAATTCTTCCATCTGAGGTTTTAGTGCTGAAGTACAAATATAGTCAAAATATTCTATCTTTGCCGGGGAATATGGCTTTCATCACGGCATACAAGGGACTGGAACTGTCCCGCAGCATCGAGGACTATCCCGAGGGTATCATCTTCCCCGTGGACAAGCCCTACCGCTGGACCTCGGCCGACGTGATCCGCAAACTCAAATGGGCCGCGGGGAAGCATTTCGGCAGGCGCAAGCTCAAGGTCGGCCACGCCGGCACCCTGGACCCGCTTGCCACCGGAGTCCTGCTGGTATGCGTGGGAAAGGCCACCAAGCTTGCAGAGTCCCTCCAACGCTCGGAAAAGGAGTATATTGCGGGCGTGTGCTTCGGTGCCACAACCCCTTCCTTCGACCTCGAGAAAGATATCGACAGGCACTATCCCCTGGACGGTGTCAGCGAGGAGACCCTGCTCAAGGTCCTGCCGTCCTTCATCGGCGAGCAGGAGCAGGTGGCTCCGCTTTTCAGCGCCAAGTCGGTGGACGGTGTAAGGGCCTACGAGACGGCCCGCCGCCTGCTCCGGGAGGCCAGACGAACCGGATCGGAGTACCAGGAAAGCGAAGCGGCCGGCCTGCTTCAGACCAACCGCATCACGATATCTTCAATGGAACTGCTGTCGTACAGCGAAACGTTGCCCCCGCTGCCGCAGGATGACGGCCTCGGCCGCATCCGGGTCGCGGACATCTCCGGGGAGCAGCTTCCCGTCGCCGAAATCCGCGTCCGCTGTTCCAAGGGCACCTACATCCGCGCCCTTGCCCGCGACCTGGGCGAAGCCCTCGGCAGCGGGGCCTTCCTGTGGAGCCTTCGCCGCACCCGCACCGGGGCCTTCTCCGCCGACAGCACCCTGTCCCTTCCCGACTGCCTCGATATCCTGAAGTAAACGGAACTCAGTCTGTGGAATCGGGAATCGCACCGTGGCGTATAACCGGAGCACAGCCTTAGAACCCGGTAGTATCACTTCACCGGGGCCTTTCCCCGAGCCGAGCAGTGGCGAACAGAAGCCTTCCCTTGAGCCGAGCAGTGGCGCAACAGAAGCCTTCCCCCGAGTCGGGCCGTGCCGCGCAACAGAAGCCTTTCCCCGAGCTATGCCGTGGCGGCCAATGTGCTGATTATTAATATTTTAAACAAAGTCCCTCCCCCAAAATTGGAGGAGGGACAATGCTTATTTAGCTGAATATCAGCCAGTTAGCCGCCACGGCGGCCGGGAATCTTAGGGCCTAACAGGGGCGCCACGGTCCGGCCAAGAGGGTCTCAGGCCAGCCAAGAGGCCCGGCCCTAGGGCCCCGGCGCCTAAGCGACCGGAGCCCCGGGCCGCGGACTACTCCGCCGGGGTGAAGCCCAGCTTCAGAATCTGGATGGTGTTGTCCGTACTGAAGAAGTACAGGACAGCAGCCTCCGTGATTCCTGCAAGATCCGCAGCAGTGATTTCAATCGAATCGGGATCCCCACTCGTCGAGACCGGAACCGAAGCGTTGGTATAGACGGTCTTTGCCGACTTCACTCCCCCGACATTGGTCTCAAGGACCACCGTGCCGTTGCGGCCGGTATTCTTGGATCCGCCGCCGTAGAACATGATCTTCACCGTACCGGGCTTCGTTATCTTGAAGCTCGCGAAGCGGTAGTCCTTCGGGATGGTGACTCCGGGATAGGTGGTCGTGTCATATACCGGCTTGCCTCCGAACTGCACGCGGGGTTTGTCCGTCTCCCACTTTACCGTATGCTCCGCGTCGGCATAGTATGTCACCTTCTCGATAGTGGTGGTGGCAGTCAGTGTCTGCACGGGATATGTCGTCAGATCCGCATAATTAACCATCCACGCCTCATTGATCGCCGTGTCGTCCACCAGCGGTGCGGGAGGGGCGGCAGCGGCGGGAGTCCACTTCACGGAGTAGATGTTGATGCCTCCGGACTTGGAGTACCAGCTGATCAGGTCGCCGGCAGAAGCGGTGACATCTACGCTGACGACAGTCGCATCGAGTGGCCCGTTACCATCCTTGCAGGCGCCGACAGCCTTCTCCTCGCCGTTGACGACAAGGGTTCTGGCCGCGTCACCGGAACCGCTCGCGACAATCTCGAGAGTGCCGTTTCCGCCTACCATAATCTGCATTCCGCACTTGGTGAGCGTGCTGCCGGTCGCAGCGCCTCCGCCTGCCATCTGGCCGCGGTAGATCCAACCGTCGGTCTTGAGCTCGGTACGGGCGAACTTATAGCCCGAACCGCTGGCTCCATTGACATAGCCGAGGTTCCCCTCGACGAAGTCAGCCTTGATGGCGTCCGTGCCGAACTTGTCGGAGCAGGCGTGGAAGTACAGGGTATCCCATACCGTCTCGACGGTAAGCGGCTTGAGCACTTCCTTCACGGTGAAGGTCACAGTCGCCTC